>Ga0209755_10005731_pt1 | contig 13999 bp, 9 predicted proteins | sample TergutCo191P1_FD_187301 | JGI IMG/M metagenome (GOLD analysis project Ga0209755, IMG submission 187301) | Cornitermes sp. P1 segment gut microbial communities from Petit-Saut dam, French Guiana - Co191P1 (SPAdes) (version 2) | ecosystem: Host-associated > Arthropoda: Insects > Digestive system >... | reverse complement strand
TATTGATACAATTAACGGTATTGAGGCGGCATGGTATAAAGTATACAGATTTGTAGAACATTATACCGAAAATATGGAACCGGCAGATTATGAAATAATCGGCTGGGTCTTTGGAGCAAATTTACAAATAAATTCATCCATCTACGATGATAATCGTTAAGTTTACCTAACCCCAAAGGCACACCAAGGCAACCCCTTTGTGTGCCTTATTATCAAATAACAGGTTCGTGTTTGTCTGTGTGGCTCGTGGTAAATTCTTCTTCCCTGTTCCTTGTACAGATTCAAATAATATGTTACACTAAATATCAGCATGAAAAAATTGATAATTAAAATAAATTATTTTCCTCTTGTTTTAATTACCATTTTTTTATTTATAAATTGTACAAATAAAAACCAAATGGCAAAAAACCTTGAGCGATCTGACGAAAAAACAACAGAGGAAATAAATAATTTTACTGTTAATAATTCATCAGATAATTTATTTCCAAATCTAATAAAAAATCAAATCATAGCAGAATTGATTTTGGAAGGAAACGAATCCATCTTTAGTAATAATTCAATATTTGCAATTGAAGGGTCTATTCTATATACAAACAGAGATATAATAACAGTTTACGAAAACAACTCCAAAGAGAGTCCGCACTTCACGACAAATCATGAATCTGTTTTTCTAATACATATGGAAGAATCACCAGGATGGTACTATTTAATTTCGGATGATTATGAAGTACAGGGGTTTATCTATATCTATGATATCTCTATAAAATCATTTTATGGCAATCCCGAAGCAAACAGAAGAAGCGGCAACTATTATATAAACTTGCTAAATGCAGAATATGAAATTATTTCTCGACATAATATTTTTCAAAGAAGAGGACCAATATTAACTATCAATCATAATGGAAATATCACAAACTTTATTGATACCTTTTACGGAAGACCGGACGGTGTAAAATATCTGGTTATGGATTCGTACATAGAACATAACGAAATACTCATTTTAGAACAATACTGGGAAGGTACCAACATGTTTGTTTTTAACCTTATTTCCGGAAAATATAGTTGTGAAAGAATTAGTAAACCATATTTTAATAATTCAAGAAATTATATGATTTCATTAAGTTATTCTGAAAGTTTAATGGACGCAACTGAATACTCATTACAGATATTTAGAATAGATAATGGAGTTTTTGATAAAATTCAAAATGAACGTATTAATATTCACAGTTCCTGGTCATTAAATTCAATAGATTGGATAAATAATCATGAAGTAACTATTGATTATGGAGCAGCAGGAAATATAAATATTACAATTGGTGATAATATTACATTTTCTTATAATTTAGTACATATATTGAACTGGTGGGGAAATAAAAACTAAGTTAAAACTTAACCCCCAAGGCACATCAGGGCAACCCCTTCGTGTGCCTTTTTCATTGCGTAGATTTTAATAACAGGCTATAATCAATTCATGAAAAATATTTGTTTCACCTTACTTGTAATTTTTACTCTGATCGGTTGCACTCCTGCCGTTAAAAACAATTCTAACGCTAATTTAGTTTCCGATACAGAAATCATTCAGAACATCGCAGAAAATACGGTTATTGACGAGCGTTTGCTTGATCAGGAAATACTTGAAAGTATGTTGATACAGGATATAATTAGTCTACTAATTGAAAAAAATACTATTATTTCAATTGTTGATCATAGTCTAACAGATAAAGGATTTGATCCTGAAATAGGGTATTTTGAATTTCTTTCGCATAACAGCATAAAATGGTATAAAGATACTTCTGGTTTTAGGTTTTTTCCATATTTGTATATAGTTGATGATGAAAATATAAAAGTTGAGGTGTTTTATTATTTTATTGGAGGTGGAAGAGTTCAATCAAGCACAAAAGTTACATCAGGTAAGTATTATATTTATATCACTAAAAATGATTTAATTGCAAGATATTTTAGGAGAAGTAACAGAATTGATAACTATACATCTGTTAAAACTTTTGAAACAAAAAAATATCAGCCGGAAATTCTAAATTTTAAGGTACTTTCTGATACTGATGTTTATGCCTTTGGTTCAATGCAAGGGCAAGGAACTAACAGGATTAGAAGCGGAACAGATGTTGAAATCAATGATATTTACTACACTAACTTGAATGATGATCTTCCAACATCTGTTCGAATAAATGCCGGGAATATAACAGGATGGATAAATGTTAGCCATGTTGATTTTATCAATACAGAAACAAACACAGTTCCTCCTGTAAACGGCATTTTACTGCACAATACTGTGAATGAAATATTGATAGATTTCGGACCGCGTTCGGTAGGCGGAAAAATAACAGGAGATGCAATACCTATAAGAGTGCTTCCTGCAAATAATTCAGAGCGTCTATTTCAACTTGGTAATAACACTGAGGTACACATTTTGGAAGTATCAGCAAACCGTGAAATTATAAACGGTATTGAGGCAGCATGGTATAAAGTATCTTTTCTTGTTTCCAATGAAGAAAAAACCGACGATCGCGAGGTAAACGGCTGGGTCTTTGGAGCTTTCTTAGAAATAAATGCATCAGGTCATTACTTTTAATTAACTTAACTCTACAAGGCACACCTAGACATCCAGTCTTCGTGTGCCTTTTTTATCTAACAACAGGATAATGTAAGCCTGACTCTTAGCCCACACCAAAACAACCCCTATATACGCCTTTTCCTCTGTAAAAACCTCCTCCAGAACCCTGTTTCCGGGACACAGGCAAATCTGGATAAAATTCCCTCATTTTTACAGAAACTCACAGCGACTATATTTTCGCTTGGAGTTATTTGCCTAATATTGGCAAATAAATGAGAATGTAATACATGGAAGAAAATTTAAACATTGATGAAAAATATATTCATCAGCTAATCAGTAATAATTTAAAACGTTTTAGAAATCTGCGGAATGTTTCACAGTTGAATCTTGCAGATATGACAGGGCTTACCCATAATTTTATTCATGATATCGAAAATTGCAAAAAAGGAGTATCAACTAAGACGTTAGCAAGACTTTCAAATGCCTTAAATGTAGAACCATATCAATTTTTTCTGCCGGAGGGAAATTCCAGCAGCGAAGTGTTACTCTATGTAAAGGATTTTAATAATTCATTGCAAAATTTCGTCAACGATTTAACGCAGCAATACATAACAGGTCAAGGAAAAAATAATTAATTTTTCTCCTCTTTATCAAATTCTTTTGCAAGCGCTTCCAATTTTCCTTTCCATGAGTTCATGTTTTCCAAGCGGATAAGTCCGTATGTAAGCGAAAATATAACTATCTCTATACGGCTTTTTAATTTAATTTTTTTCCTAATACTGGTTAAACAATTTTTAATCGTTCCCGGACTAAGATTCAAATCATCGGCAATATCTTCATCTGAATACCCGCTTGCCATCGCTGTCACAATACATCGTTCAGCCGGCGTGTAAATCTCATATTTAATACTATCCCGGTGCACAGGGAATTTCTCAAAAAACGACATTTGCTTAATTATTTTTCTATTAATTGGATCGCTGATATAACTGCCGCCCTTGTGAACAATATTTACAACTAACGCAATCTTGTCCAAGTCTTCTTCTTTTAACAGAAAAGCGGATATTCCGGCGTTGAATGTATGTTTAATAAGCTCAACATCATCGATATGACTAAAAATAATTATTTTGGTGGAAGGGGATCTAGCAAGAATCACCCGCGCCAAATTAGATGTTTCTGCTATTGTAAATTGAATGTCAATAATAAGCACATCAGGCTTTAATAATTCAGTTCTAAACATGGCGTTAAAATTGCCTTGTTCCAAGCCTACAATATTAAAGTTGCCTTGTTCTGTCAAGGCTGCCGAAATAATTTCTCTATCTGATTCCAGATGAGCGGAAATAAGTATTCTTATCTTATCATCCATAAATCCTTCTTAAAACTTGACATTAAACAAATATCGTTCTATCATATTGTATAGTAAATGAAGACAATTTTTATAGTGGACGACAGCGATACAAATTTGGCAAAGGCCGAGGAAGCTCTTGAAGACCATTTCCGGGTGATGACAGTTCCTTCCGCTGTAAAAATGTTCTCGTTACTGGAAAAATTAACGCCGGATCTGATACTTTTAGACATTGAGATGCCTGAAATGAACGGTTTTGAGGCGTTAGAAAAGTTAAAAGCCAATAATTCATGGAAGAATTTTCCGGTTATCTTTCTTACGGGGACAACGGACACTTCTATAGAAGAAAAAAGCTCTAAATTAGGAGCTGTTGGCGTTGTTACAAAGCCATTTTCTGCTTCTTCGCTTCTTGAAAAGATAAATTCACATATTTAGTACCATTTTCTCCAATTATGGCTTATAATTATAGTACCTAATGACAAAAGGGTGAGTAATGGAGGAGTGTCTTGCGATCTAAGTCAGAAAAAGGCCGCATTTCAAATTCGATTTATATACAAATGTTCATCATTGTTATCGCATTTGTAATAATGGGCGTATCCAGCTTCATTTTCGCCAGCCGCAATGAGCATAAACATCTGGTAAAAGACGCAAAAAACTCGCTTTCCTTTACAGAAAACGAGATTATCGGTAATCTCATGGAATTGGAGTCTTTCCTGATAGGAATGTCCGAGACAATACGCAGAATGCTTATAAAAGGCGAAAGTGAAGACGCAATATCCGATTATATGGTAGATATTACTGATTTGACTGTAGGCGATGTCGAGCGCATGTACGGCGTAAATACTACTCATGGCTATTTCTTCAATTTCAACCAAAGATACACATCAGGAAAAAATTGGGAACCTCCTGTAAATTTTACACCTCACGAACAGCCGTGGTTTCAGCCTGCAATTGATGCCGGAGGAAGTATTGCCGTTTCTGTCCCTTATGTTGATCCAAAATCCGGCAATGTAATTTTAACTTTTTCCCGGCTTCTTACAGACAGCGAAGAACAGCAATTAGCCATTATTTGCCTAAATATCGAGTTAAACAGAATCTATAAACATGCAATTTCTTTAAACCTTACAGAAGGCAGTTACGGAATATTACTTGATAAAAATTTAGAAATTCTTGCTCATCCTGAACGATACTTAATCGGCAAAAAACTTAATACAATTGACAGCGGTCTTGCGGAACTTTCCTATGAATTGCTTTTTGAAGGAACTATTAACCAACGCAGGGTAAAAAATTACATGTACGAAAACTCAATCGTATATTTTAATACAATAAAATATGGCTGGTTTTTGGGAATTGTAATTCCTGTAAATGAATATTACAGAAGTGTAAACAACATGGCGATTTTCCTTATCGTTATCGGTTCCCTTCTTGCGTGGGCATTATGCATCATGCATTATTACATCACCCAGGCAAAAATGAAATCTGATGTTAAAACGCAGCAAAAGAGCAACTTCCTTGCGACTATGAGCCACGAAATACGCACTCCGTTAAATGCAATTTTAGGAATGACAGACATTCAAATACAGAATTCTTCGCATCCTCCTTCTACTAGCGAAGCATTTATTAAAATTAACAATTCCGGCAATTTACTTTTAAATATTATTAACGATATACTTGACTTATCAAAAATCGAAGCGGGTAAACTTGAACTTGTTCCGGTAAAATACGAAGTTTCCAGTTTGATAAACGATATTATTCAATTAAACTATATCCGCTACGAAAGCAAACCGATAGAATTTAAAATTAACATTGACGAAAACATCCCATCAGAATTAGTCGGCGACGAATTAAGAATTAAACAGATTTTAAATAATCTGCTTTCCAATGCTTTTAAATACACCGATTCCGGTGAGGTTACATTGACAGCTAACGCAGAATGCGTAGGACGCGGCGGCGGCGCAGTTATTGTCACGCTTGTTTTCCAGGTACGTGATACAGGGCAGGGCATGACACCTGAACAGGTAAGCAAGCTCTTTGACGAATATACGCGCTTTAATATGGAAGCAAACCGCACGACAGAAGGCGCAGGTCTTGGCATGACCATTACGCGAAATCTTGTTTATTTGATGTACGGAAAAATAAATGTAAAAAGCGCGATTGGCGAAGGTACAACGGTTACAGTGCGCATTCCGCAAAAAACAGACGGCATCGGCATCAGAGGATTTATCGGCAAAGATGTGGCGGAAAATCTGCGTCAATTTAAATTAGGCAACGCCGTCCAGCTAAAAAAAGCTCAGGTAACGCATGAATATATGCCATACGGCAGCATTCTTATCGTTGACGATGTAGAAACCAACCTTTATGTCGCAAAAGGTTTAATGGCTCCATACGGCTTAAAAATCGATCTTGCAGAAAGCGGATTTGAAGCAATCAATAAAATAAAAGCCGGCAATATTTATGATGTTGTCTTTATGGATCACATGATGCCGAAAATGGACGGAATAGAAGCGACAAAACAGCTTCGTAAACTTGGATACACAAGCCCAATTGTTGCATTGACAGCTAACGCAATTGCAGGGCAGGCGGAAATGTTCCTTAAAAACGGTTTTGATGATTTTATTTCCAAACCCATCGATATCCGCCAGCTAAATCTCTGCCTTAACAGATTAATTCGCGATAAACAGCCGATAGAAGTGCTGGAAGCCGCGCAAAAAGCAAAAAATGAATCGGATAACAAGGGAAGCGCGCAGCAAGGACATCAATTGGTAAACTCCGAACTTGCAAAAATATTTGCGCGTGATGCCGAAAAAGCAATGATAACAATTAAATCCTGCATCAAGAAAAATCTTGACAATCAGGACGATCTTCAAATGTATATTATTAACGTACACGCAATGAAAAGCGCGCTTGCAAATATCGGCGAAAAGGAACTTTCCGCAACTGCGTTCAGAATGGAACAGGCAGGAAGAGAAAAAGACATTAACGTAATATTAACAGAAACTAATGATTTCCTGGAAAAATTAAACCTTGTTATAAACGAAATTAAATCAAAAAATAACAAAAGCGATATTCAGGAAGATTCACAAGAATCTTTGGTATTATTAAACGAGAAATTAAAAATTATCAAAGAAGCCTGCACATCTTATGATAAAAAAGAAGCAAAAAAAGCAATCAACTCTTTAAGGGAAAAGCAATGGTCAAGCGAAACAAACTCGCTTATAAATACAATTTCGGAGCACTTACTGCACAGCGAGTTTGACGAAGCATCCGCGCTTGCCGACAAACACAGGGAATAAAATTAAAATGATATCTTTTACAACTTTGTTATTTAGCGGGATTATTTTAATACTCTTGTTCTTTTTAATCAAAACAATTATAGAAAAACGCATAGCAAATGAACACACAAAAATAATGATGGCAAATCTGCAGGAAGAAAGAAAAATTTCTGAAGCTACAGCTCATTGGTATAAATCTATTTTAGATGCAGTTCCGCTGCCAATATCTGTTACAAATAAAAATGCGCACTGGACCTTTGTAAATACCCGCGTAGAAGAATTTTTAGGCAAAAATCTGAATGAATTAATTGGAAAACCATGCAGTAATTGGGGAGCAAGTATTTGCAATACGCCAAATTGCGGAATAGAATGCGCAAAAGCAGGTATAAAACAAACATTTTTTACCTATGACGGAGCTTCATACAAAGTAGACATCGAAATTTTAAAAGATATTCACGGCGAAACGGCAGGTTACATTGAGGTAGTGCAGGATGTTACTCAGCTGGAAGAAATTTCAAAACGTCAGATGGATACAGAATTAATAAGCAAAGCAAAATCTTCCTTTATAGCGACAGTAAGCCATGAAATACGTACGCCCTTAAACGCCATCATGGGCATTACCGATATTCAAATACAGGATCTATCAATCTCGCAAAAAACAAGAGAATCTCTAATTCAAATTCATAATTCCAGCGATCTGCTTCTTCAGATTATAAACGATATTTTAGATTTTTCAAAAATAGAAGCGGGACAATTGCAGCTTGTGCCTTATAATTACGATGTTCCAAGCTTAATAAACGATGCCGTTCATCTTAATATTGTGCGCATTAACAACAAACCGATTGAATTCGAGCTGAATGTAAATGAAAATATTCCTTCGCAATTATACGGCGACGAACTGCGCATTAAACAAATACTGAATAACATTCTGTCAAACGCGTTTAAATATACAAAAAAAGGCAAAGTAACATTATCAGTTAATTCGGAGTTAACTAACACATGCGAAAACAGCGATATAACAATTATATTTACAATAACCGACACCGGACAAGGAATGACACATGACGAAATTAACAATATATTCAATGAGTACTCGCGCTTTCAAATGGAAACCAACAGGTCGACAGAAGGCACCGGTCTTGGAATGAGCATTACCAAGCATTTAATACGCTTGATGAACGGCGAAATATACGTTGACAGTATACTTGGCAAAGGCACAACGTTTACGGTTCGCCTTCCGCAAAAAACCGCTAAAGGCGAAAATATTGGAAAAGAAGTCGCGGACAGATTACAGCGATTTCATTTTGATAATTCTCCGCTTTTAAAAAATCTACAAATTGTCCGCGAACCAATGCCATATGGAAATGTTTTAATTGTAGACGATGTTGAAACAAACTTGTATGTAGCAAGAGGGCTTATTGCTCCGTATGATCTTAAAATTGATCTTGCGTCCAGCGGATTTGAAGCAATAGAAAAAGTAAAAAAAGGAAATATTTACGATTTAGTTTTTATGGACCACATGATGCCGAAAATGGACGGCATGGAAACTGTAAAAAGAATACGTGAAATGGGTTATTCACTCCCAATTGTCGCATTGACAGCTAACGCGGTAGTCGGACAGGCGGAAATATTTTTAAACAATGGTTTTAATGATTTTATCCCAAAACCGATAGACCTGCGCCAGTTGAACTCAATATTAATTAAATATATACGCGACAAACAGCCCATGGACGTTATAGAAAAAGCGCAGCGTGAAAAAGCAGAAAAGAAAAAACAAGAATCCGCTTTAAAGCCAACAGATAACGAATTGGCGGAAATATTTACAAGAGACGCAAAAAAGATATTAACGGTATTAAACGACCTTATGATAAATCATTTCCATGATAAAGATGATATTCACAATTATATTGTTAACGTACATTCAATTAAAAGCGCACTTGCAAATATCGGCGAAATTGAACTTTCCAAAATTGCGGGTAATTTGGAAAAATACGGCAGAGAAGATAGTATTAATAGTATCAATGAAGAAACGCCTGATTTTATAATCGCTTTACAAAAAGTTGTTAACAAATTAAACCCTGCAGATAACGAAGAAACAGCCGAAGACTCGGAAGATTCGCTGGTTTTTTTACATAAAAAATTGGCTATTATTAAAGAAGCATGCTGTGAATATAACAAAAGCGCGGTAAAAAAAGAGCTCCATGAACTGCGAGAAAAATCATGGTCTAATAAAACAAAGTTGTTTTTAAGCAGAATTTCGGAATATTTACTGCACAGTGAATTTGATGAAATTAATTCGTTTATAAAAGATTATTTACCAGAATAATAAATATTCGTCTTGTTACAATTTTTCTGTCAATCTTTCAATTATTTCCAGAGCAATATTCTCAGGCGTCTTGTCCTCGGCTTCAATTAAAATATCAGCAAGCTGAGAGTATGCCGCCGCCCGCCGTTCATGTAAAACGCAATGGGTCTCCTTTGGATTTTCGGTCTGTAAAAAAGGCGGAAGACCAGACGGCGAACCTGCAATTCTGCTCCACGCGCAATCTGCGGAGACGCCAAGATATACAACAACTGCGTCTATTTTTTTTAATGCGTCAATAGCTTCGCTGTTATCAATTATTCCCCCGCCTGCTGCTGCAACAAATTTCCGGTTCTCCATGAAAAGCGAATTAACAGCTTCGGCTTCGGCTTTTTGGAAAATTTCCGCCGATTCAAAAAAAAGCTGACGAGGGGTTTTTCCGGTTTTTTGTAGAATTAATTCATCGATATCAAAAAATATATATGAGCAATCATCGGGAAGCTTATAGCCCGCTGTATTGCAAAAAAGACCGGCGAGAATTTTTCCTGTTGTCGTTTTACCAGAATGTTTTGGCCCTGTTAAAAAAATATTCCTCATGGGTTATAACTTATATAAAATTATGATAAAATGCTACTATGTCAGGCTCTTGGGTTCTTGTTATATTAGTTTTAGTATCCTCTCTCCCGGTAATAGCGGTTTATATTTGGTTTCTCTCTGCGAAATACCAGCTTTCGCTTGTCCAATTTTTACTTGCGCTTTTAGCAGGAGCCGCTGCCATTTTTCCCGCTCTTGTTCTGCAGGACCTTTTGAATTTTTCATTTACAGCTTCAATCAGAGTACAGCTATTTTATCAATTTTTTATCCGAGTAGCATTAATCGAAGAATTAAGCCGTCTTTTAATGATGTTCATTTTCCTGTGGATAAGCGCCTTATTCTTTAAAGCTACCCATATAAAACCCGACGAAGACCCAAATCATAATCACACAATTTGTGCCGTTAAAAAAGGAACCGCAATCGGTTTAATAGGCGGTCTTGGCTTTTCAATTCTGGAAAGTGCAAGACACATGGCGTCTCACATGGATATAGGTCTTTTATTGCTGCGCTTTTTCACTGCCGCTCTTCACGGCGCCTGCGGTTCCCGTATCGGCGCCGCCGCGGTATTATTCCGCACAAACCCGATTCAATCGACCCTTAGAATCTTTACAGCCACAGCGATTCATGGTATTTACAATTTTATGGTCACCATACCGGGCATTCCGGTAATCGCCGCATTTTTAATCGCTGTTTCTGCCTTAATCTCCGCTCTTCTAATCCTCCGCGGCGGCTGGACACTTGACAAAACCCACGAAAACCTGTAATTTTCTAAGATACGACGCAAGGTAGAGCAGTTGGCAGCTCGTCGGGCTCATAACCCGGAGGTCGCAGGTTCGAGTCCTGTCCTTGCTAATCCCCTAATCCCCTCTTATCCTTACCAGCTCCGCTAGGGCTTTATGGAATTCGTATTCTTCCATTAAATCGATAAGTTTTTCGCTTTCGGGAATTGATGTTAATTCGTCTTTCATTTTTAAGCATTCTGCGTTTCCGCTTCTAAGAAGAGGTTCTAGTTTATCTAGAAGTTCGCGCGATTTTTTAGCATCTGCGTAAACTGTTTGTTTTGGCGCGGATGCTTTTTCCGCTTCGTATTCTTCGAGTAACGGCTGAAGCTCAATTAAAACAGCGTTTAATTCCGCATTAAGAATATCCAGTTGGTCGTCGGTAACATTGTTTACTCCGTCTTTCAATTTGTTTTCGATAGCAGAAGCGGCTTGCTGAAGAATTGTTTTGCCTATTTGCCCTGCGTTGCTTTTTAAAGAATGCGCAAGTCTGTGCGCCTCTTTGATATTTCCCAAATCAAGCATTTTGCGTATTTCTTCGTATCTGTTTTTGTTGTCTTTTAAAAATATTAATTGAATATTTTTAAGGAAATCCTTATCCGCTTCAATTTTTGCGCTGTTATGTGCATTACCTACATCAATCGGGGAAAAATATTTTAATAATAAATGCCATAATTCCTGCGATGTAAACGGCTTTCCGATACAGTCCTTCATGCCGCTTTTTAAGTAAACTTCCATATCTGTTGACATTACGTTAGCTGTCATTGCAATTATCGGAACTCTTGTATTAAACTCTATAATTTTTGCAGATGCTTCAAGCCCGTCCATTACAGGCATGTGTACATCCATAAAAATTAAGTCAAACTGTTTTGCGCCGCTGTTCATGCGTTCCTGCACCATCTCTACGCCGACTTTTCCGTTTTCGGCAATAATCGTTTTAATGCCGACTCTTGCAAGATGTTCGCTTATTACTTCCTGATTCATCGTATTGTCTTCGCATAACAGAATTTCGCCTTCAAACATCGGCTTTTCAAGATCGATATGATCAGATTTTTTTGTTTGAACATTTACTTCCGATTCATCAATTGTGTCAAATGTTAAATAAAAACTGAATATTGTGCCGACTTTCGGCATGCTTTCTATATGGATTTCGCCGCCCATCAATTCTACAATGTTTTTTGTAATGGAAAGACCAAGACCCGTGCCGCCAAACATTCGCGTTGTGCCTGATTCCGCCTGCACGAACGGATCAAATATTTTATCAATTTGTTCGGGCGTCATGCCGATTCCCGAATCTTTAATTTCGAAATACATCGTTAAATTGTGTTCTGTTACATTCGTAATTTTAGAAAACAGTTTAACAATACCCGTGTTTGTAAATTTTATAGCGTTGGATAAAAAATTTACAAACACCTGACGCAGCCGTGTCGGGTCTCCAAGCGGCACTTTGCCAAGGCTCGGCTCGGCATAAAAATGCAAGGTTAACCCTTTTTCGACCGCTTTTGGAAGAACTAGCGTCCTGCAGCTTGAGAAAAGATCGTGCATGTCAAACGGAATTTTTTCAAGCTCCATTTTGCCCGATTCAATTTTAGAAATATCCAAAATATTATTTATAATCTGCAAAAGCCATTCGGAATTTTGCCTTATCTTTCCCAGATAATCTTTTATTTTCGGGTTATCTGTCATGTCAATTGCCAATTCGGAAAAACCCATTATGCTGTTCATCGGCGTTCTTATTTCGTGGCTCATATTTGCAAGAAAAGCAGATTTGGTTTGAGACGCGGCAAGAGCCGTTTCTTCCATCTCTTTACGTTTTGTAATGTCGCGCGCAATTCCTAAAAGACCCACTTTATTATTACCCAGCATAATCGGCGATTTAATCGTTTCAAAATATGGGTTTGTTCCGTCTGCGCCCGGCACCTGTTCTTCAAAAACAAATGTAAGCCGTTCGTTTAAAACTCTGCGATTCCAAATAATATGATCTTTTTCTAATTTAGCGGGAAACTTAATACATTCTTCTCCCTTGCCAATTACATCCGACTTTGTTAATCCAAAATGATCAAGGAACTTTCTGTTACATTTTGTAAAATTCAAATCGGTATCCATTGTAAAAACAAGATCGGGCATTGAATCGATCAGCGCATTAAGAGTGTTTGTCTGCATCTGAAGATCGTGCGTTCTGTTTTCTACAAGCTCTTCAAGCTTCCTGCCTTCAAGGCGGCTTCTTACAAAAAGAGCCGCAACAAGCACAAGCACAACAAAAAGTAAAATTGAAGATCCGATATAAAGAGGACGACGCGCTTCTGAAAGCTTTAAACGGTAATCATAAGTTTGACGCATCCATTTGTCGGAAATAGCCATTATATCAATTGAACCTAACGCTTTATCAACTATAGAGCAAAGAATTGCTTTATCTTTATTAAAACCAAATTTTGAATTTACAACATAATTAAACACTACGTTTGTTTTGTAATTAGGCAGTTCAAGATAGTGGGTTAAATATAAAAGTCTTTTTTGAGTTGCCATAACCATATCAATCTCTCCGCGCAAAAGCGCGTCAAAAGCATCGTTCATGCCGTCATATTCGATTGTATTCATGTGATTAGGAAACCATTTCCTAAAAATCGCAGTATAGGCGGTATTTTTTGCAAGACCTACTTTAACATATAAGACTTCATTTACTTTTATATCAGGAAAATCAGAATTAGAAATTAGCGCGTAATGATCTGCTACCTGCGATATTTCCGGCCAAATAAATAATCCTTCCCTTTCCGCAGATTGAATAAGTTCAGGGACTATATCAACTTCCCCGTTTCTTAACATTTCGTATACTTCAGTCCAAGTTGCGTTTTCATCATTTTTAAGCTCAAAAGTTAATCCTGTAAGCGCTGTAACTTCCGTAAGTTTATCAAGAAAAATCCCTCTCCATTCATTTTCGCGTATATCAAAAAAAGTGTCAGGATAATTTCCCGGATCGATTGCAATCTTTACGACAGGATTGTTTTTAATATATTCACGTTCTTCTTCTGTAAGCTGAGCCTGCAGTTTATGCAGCTGATATTCGCGCTCCCCTTTATTATACAATTCTGTCAGATAACGAAGTCCGTCGTTTTCAAGTATTTTTTCCATAACTGTGAT
>Ga0209755_10005730_pt1 | contig 14002 bp, 12 predicted proteins | sample TergutCo191P1_FD_187301 | JGI IMG/M metagenome (GOLD analysis project Ga0209755, IMG submission 187301) | Cornitermes sp. P1 segment gut microbial communities from Petit-Saut dam, French Guiana - Co191P1 (SPAdes) (version 2) | ecosystem: Host-associated > Arthropoda: Insects > Digestive system... | reverse complement strand
GGCGGACGCTTGTGAGTGCGGTAATGAACCTTCGGGTTCCGTGAAATGCGGGGAATTTCTTGACTAGTTGCAAGCCAGTCAGCTGCTCAGGAAGGACCCTGCACCATGGAGTAAGTAAGTAAGTAACATGAAGCAGGGAGTTTAGCCTTTATTGTGTAAGAGTATAGGATTTTAAATTCCCTGTTACTGTGGTCTGGTGGCTGGATTTTAACCCAAGTGTAGCAGTATCCATGTGTAAAAGAGCAATGCTGAGTGAACTGGATCCTGCTAATGCACCATTACAAGTGCAATATATCACCAGTAAGGGTTATGGAAGCCAGTAACATTTGTTTGAGGTTTTATTATGAAAATAATTATGTATTTAATTATTAGACACATGTTTTCATTGTAATTTTAGTGCAGGATCCTTGTTTAAAGAATGAAACGTGATAACATTTATTTAGGTCGAAATTAAAAAGTAACAAAATTCTCTGTCTCTATGTGGCTGCATGTGCTGACAAATATTGATAGGTGGCAGATCTCAGAACCACATTTAATACAACTCACTGCCAGACATTTTTGAAAAATTGCAACTACTGTATCATATTATGGCTGATTAATTCTTAAATGCCCTTTAGGTTATTGATTGATGTTAATGTTTCAGTGGTTATAGCTGCGAGGATCATTTCTATGAAAGTGACACTCTACTTCATTGCTGGGAGGTGTTGCTTGAACTTCTCATCAGTCCATTGTGTAAGGATATGTTGGTTGATGTAGGAATGCCTGTCATGCATAAGAATGTCACCTATAATTGCCGAGTGGTTTTCTATAACAGGTGAGATCACTTAATTTGAAGTAACTTTTGAAATTATGTTTAAAAATCACTGTTCTTTTCCAGTTTAAATGTTTGTTATTTGTTGTTATTTAAACATGCTATTTTTTAAATTGCAACGAACGCTCTTTGCTGTTTTTTTCCATTCAACTGCTGTGTTCTACATACCCAGTGCCTTTGTACACCAGAGTTCGTCACTTCATCTAGAATATCTTGCATTTTTTTTTATGGTGGTGCTGCTGCCCGACGCGGGCCATGGCCTCCTCATTCTTGAGGTTTCTAGATCACACACAATGACGCATCACAGTTGGTAGGACTCCTCTGGACGATTGATCAGCTCGTCGCAGAGACCTCTACCTGACAACACACAACACTCACAACAGACAAATATCCATGCCCCTGGTGGGATTCGATCCCACAATCTCAGCAGGCAAGCAGCCACAGACCTATGCCTTAGACTGCGTGGCTACTGGGACCAGCAGAATACCTCGCATAATTTTTTAAATTATTCTGATGAAATCCGTAAGGTCAGCAGGGTATTGTACATAATATGTCATCTTTTGACAAACTTCCAGTTACCATAAGGACATTTTTGTTGATTGTGCAAGTTGGAGACCTGCCGAAGCTGTCTGGATCACCTGAACAGTTTATTAAATGGCATGTTTTGTTGTACAACTCTTCCTGTTTTTACATACATTATTCCCAATCCTGATGAGTCCATGGTGTATGATATATTCAGCAGTCAGGTAGCATAATTGTGAGTTATGGCATAAATCCCGCTAACTGCATACTGTCACATTTTTAAACATTGAATGTGGGAGGGGTTAAATACATCAAACAAAATTAAGTCAGAAAAATACTAGTCTTGTAAGATTAATGGTTAACCTTTTGGCAAGTGCAATAATATTAACTTGTACTATGTAAAATTCATAATCTTTCTACCATTACTTCTATTTTTCATGTGTACAAGATAAAGAGTCCTATACCATAAGGCACTGGCTTCATGTTGTACCTGATATTTGTTGTATGTTTTTATTTCAGGAAGTTACTGTTGATCAGGCCGAAGATGATGGTGTGTGAAGATGGTAATTACAGGGAGAGTCGGTGGTTCTCACCATGGAGAAAGGTGAAATTTCATTGAGGGAGAGAAGTGTTTTAAATGTCAAATGTTATTGTGTCTGATTATATCATCTCATGTTTTTTACTAAATAATACTAAATAATAAATCGGCATACTCTTACAGGAAAGAGTACTGGAAGAATATTACTTGCCACGCATGATCTCAGCATACACAGGGCAGACAGTTGTGCCATTTGGTGATGGTGTTATTTCAACAAGAGACACTTGCATTGGTTTCGAAATCTGTGAAGAACTCTGGAATCCACAGAGGTGTGGTCAATATATTTGACATATGTTTAAAAGATAGTATGCATTTGGTGTTAGTAGTGGTTGTTTTTTACCGAAGCTTGATGTTATTTCTGTGCAGAGACAGCAGATAACACTTTTTATCAATTGGTGGTTTACTAACCACATTGTTTCTTTACCAAGAAAACAAGAATTGGCCAGGCAGTCCTCATTTAGTCTTGGAGTTACATTGCTGGAAATCAGACACAGAGTGAAACAACATAGGATGTGGCAACGATAAACAACTGAGCCACTGAGTCTGGGCTTTGGAGAGCCTCCAACCTGCCAGTGAAAGCAACATTAATGCAATACCAGACAATGTTCATCAAATTTTTCATTACTAAAATTCATCAACATTAAGGAAAACATTTTTGGGGCAGCATTATACATAGTCTTGCCATAAGTTCTGTTACAAGTACAAGTGACCTAGAAGGAAATTTAAATAAAACATCCACTTTTCGAGCCAAATAATTTATTTACAATAGTTTTAGGTTTTCATTTATAATGTCACTCAAAGTGGCTGCCCTATGCCTCAACACAAGCCTTGAGATGCTCTGGCCACTCTGCTATCACCACATGCTCCGTCTCCAGGGGGATCCCTGTTGCTGCCTTCACAAGGGATCTCCTCAGTCTCTCCAGGCTGTTGTGATGCTTTCAGCACTCCATGTCCTCAAAAACACCCCACAGTTTATTGTCCAGGGGTTTGAGGTCTGCACTTCCCGAAAGACAATTCCCAGTGCATGAAGGCCAGAAGGTTCCTCCGCAGCCACTCCTGATTTGTCTTGGCCTTTTGGGCAGGAACTGAATCCTGGGTAGAAGACCCATTCCTGACCACTGAAGAGGGTCATGTTAAGATGTTTCACAACTCCTTGTAGCACGTCCTCTTGATACACTCAGTCACTATTTTCACCCCTTTCTTGCAGAAGTGAAGAGGTGACACTGCCCACCAAACCATGCTGTAGGAAGGGTGATGGCCTCCCTGCACCCTGGGAACATTTTCCTTAACCTCAAGGACGCTTGAGCATAAATCTTGTTGTTCTCGTGGTTGTACTACTCCTCGATGGTGAAGATTTTCTCATCCATGAAGAGGATGTTTTTGTGCTTGTTCTGAGCGTGCCACTGGAGGAGACACTCTGCTCTTGTCTGTTGGATTGCCTTCAAAGCAGGAGTAAGGATGTGTCGCTTTGAGTGGCAGTGCACTCTCATGTGTTGATCATCCCTGATGATGTGCGACATTGAATGGGTCAATATCTTCAACTCTCAGGACATGATATACTGTTTTCAGAGCAGATTTCGGTGAATCCACTCCCGCACTGTTTTGATAACAGTTTGAGCCCTCAAACTTTTCAGGTTTCCTGTCTAAGCCCTGCCTACAACCCTCCATATTTCCTCATATTGTTTTATTGCCCAGTAGATGACATTTGTGAAATTTTCATTGGTTTTAAGAGTTAAAAATTTGAGAATAGGATTTTCTACAATTGTGAAGGGCAATCACAGCCACATGGTTTTCCTTGACACCCACTCCATGTTGATGCTGTGAAAAACTCGAGCAAACTGCCTTGGTACAAGTATTTGAAGAGACAGTAGTCCAAAAACAGCCATCCTTATAACCCTCCCACCTCATTGTCTCCAGCTTCAGACAACATGAAAGTTGTAACAGAACTCATGGCAGGACTCTGTGTGTCTGTGTGAACTTCAGCATTCTGCACTAAGAGTGCTCTCTGCAGCGTGAACATGAAATGTTTGGTGACACCAACATGAAACTTTATAAAGAGCCATGCCATGGCTCAGGTGGTTATTTGCTGGCCTATCACCACACTGGCCTAGGTTCAGTTCCATACCAGTTTGTATGGGATTTGTGGTGGACAGTGTAGTATGGGGACAGGTTTTTCTCTGAGCACCTAGCTTTTTTGCTCTCGCTGCTATACCACCAGTGCTCAATACTGATTAATTTATTAATGCTATATAATCTCAGAAGTTGGGACCATCATTAAATAAGTCTCTAAAAATAGTGGAATTTTGTGTAGCAGTTCTCATGTTTTTACATTTAGATTGATAAAACTGAAATACATGACAAAACTTTTATTTTTTTTTGGTAATTCTGTCAGAGTTCTTTATCATTAAAGTGACAACCAGTCACCTGACTAGCTAGTTCAGAAACTTACATGTTAAATATATCTCTGATAATATAATTGTGATGTAAATTCTTGTGTTTAACTTTTCAAGTTAAATCAGGAATTGTTGACTAAATTTTACTTCATTTTTGTTGTAGTACTCACATTGCAATGGGATTGGATGGTGTGGAGCTGATCGTCAACGGTTCGGGCTCGTATATGGAACTGCGGAAGGCTTATGTGACTGTGGATCATGTGAAGTCAGCTACACTTAAGGTGGGTGGATCTGCAGTGAAATACAGCAAGGCAAACAGAGCAACTTATTAAAGTTACTTGTGTTTTGAGGTAAATTGGTGCAGAATCTTTTGTCTTTCATTTTGCCATCCAGAATTTAAAGATTAGGATACAAAGAACTATAATTTTGCCTATTGTTTTGTATGGGTGTGAAACTTGGTTGCTCACATTCAGGGAGGAATGTAGACTCAGAATGTTTGAGAGTAGGTTGTTGAGAATATTTAGGCTTAAGAGGGATGAGGTAATAAGGGAGTGGAGAAAACTACATAATGAGGAGCTTCATTATCTGTTCACCTCACCCAGTATTGTTTGGGTGATAAAATTGAGAAGAATGAGTTGGGTAGGGCATGTAGTGTGTATAGGGGAAAGGAGAGCTGTATACAGTGTTTTGGTGGGGAAACCTAAGGCAAAAAGACCACTTAGGAGACCCTGGCATAGATGGGAGGTTTATATTAAGATGGATCTTCAGGAAGTGGGATTTGGGGGGTATGGACTGGATCGAGCTGGCTCAGGATAGGGACAGGTGGTAGGCACTTGGGAGTGCGGTAATGAACCTTCATGTTCCATAAAATGTTGGGAATTTCTTGAGTAGCTGCAAACCGGTTAGCTTGTAAAGAAGGACTTTGCTCCATGGAGTAAGTGAGTAAATATTGAAGTAAATTGGTAAATATACACAGAGCGATCCGTAAGTTTTAGGACTGATTTTTTTTTTAAAAACAGAACTAGAGTGATCTATTGGCCAACCCACTAACTAAGCACTATCAAGCAACATCTGTTCACGCACCGAGTTTTGTTTGTTTACCTTTGACAGTGTAAAAGTTATAATTTGTCTTGTTAAGTCAGTTTTCTTTATACTTCGTGGATGGAGGAAATGAACAGATAGTTGCCATAAAATTTTTTTTCAAAGCCAGTCTGTCTGCGACAGAAACACTAGTATTGGTGCAAAAGGCTTATGGGAATGAGGCTCTGAACCAATCAAACATTTTTAGGTTGTATTCTCGATTTCGAGACGGAAGGGGGCTGGTAGAAGATGACGAGAGAGGTGGCCATCCAAAATCAACTTGAACTGAGGTAAACATTGATGCTGTTGCTGATTTGGTCAAAAATGACTGTCGTCGAATCCCATCAAGAAGGATAGCAGAATCTTTGAACATCCATAAGAGTTTAGTTCTTCGGATTCTGAAAGAGGATTTGGGAAAGAGAAGGTTGTGTGCACATTTTATTCTACACTCCTTGACACCTGAGCAAAGGGAAGATCAAACCACATCTTGCCAGGACATTATTGCAATGGCTGATGCAGGCAAAAATTTTTTTAACAAAATAATTACAGGAGATGAGACCTGGTGTTTTGCCTGTGACCCCAAAACAAAGCGACAGAGTTCTGAATGGGTTGGTGAGACATCCCCTTGGCCAAAGAAACTGAAATTCCAAAGGTCCCGCATCAAGATCATGTTGATAATTTTTTTCAACTCTCAAGGCATAGTGCACAAAGAATTCGTACCAGAGGGAAAAACAATAAATGCAGAATTTTATGAAGGAGTAATGGATCACCTCCTGAAATGCATTCACTGGGTTTGTCCAGCTGCGTTCTGCTCTCGAGATTTTTTCTTGTTGCATGATAATATGCCCGCCCACAAAGCTGCAAGTGTTTGCCAATTTTTGACCCAAAAAACTGTCACTCTCCAGATTTATCCCTGCCAGACTATTTTCTGTTCCCCAAGTTGAAAATGAAGTTAGAAGGACTCCAGTCTGCGGATGTTGCTGAGATCCAAAAAGCTGTAACTGATGAATTAAAGAAGGTCCAAAGAGAGGAATTTTCAGCAGCTTTTCAGAAATTGTACAACCACACAAAAGCCTGTATATATGCCACTGGAGCTTACTGTGAATAAAAAAAAGTGGTATGTGTATTCTGCATGTCTTTGATTTTTAAAAAAAATCAGTCCTAAAACATTTGGACTGCACTTTGTGTGTGTGTGTGTGTATATATATATACATGATCGCCCTTTGTAACTTTGTTGTCCTGATGTGTCTGATAGGAGAACCTTTTACTGGGGAGACGGATGTGGTTCACCGAATCACATTCAATGCTAGTTATTTTCTTTTTACTTATGTTTTATTTATTAATTTTATTCTTGATATAATAAATGGAGTGCTATATCCAGTAAAACAACTAGATCCTTTTTCTAGGAAAATTACACAGACACTTCTCTGTACTCCCTCACACCACTCTCATATGCGACTGCTTTTGCGCTGCATTGCTAGCGTCCATTATCTACTCCCAACCATTTCACTGTTTAAATCTGTCCCCTCCTACCTATCACCAATGGTTTGAATATATGTTGACAGATTAAACCCAAAACGCATGGCTATGAACTGTCCGTAACTGACGCCAGCAAACCTAAGAAGTAAATATATAAAAAATGTTCAGCTACAATAGTAAACACATCTCACAGAGCAGCCTCTCTTCAATATATGCAAAAATCCAAATTGTTATCTCAAGAGGAGCAATTTATTTCAAGAGAAGGCCTCGTCATAGTTTACTATTAATTCTTAGGTGAAGTTTATCTTGTAAATGAAAATAATATTTAGATAAATCTGTAGATGCTTATATTGATCAGTTCTTTTTTGTGGGATTTGAAGGTCTCGCAGCACTGTTGCAAAAGATTCAAGTATTCTGGGATGTGACACAGCATCGTATGCATAGAGAGCTTTGCACCCACTGACACATTTTCACATCCAAGGATACTTAAATATTCAAGTTCTGAATTGCTGTATTAGTTGCAGGAATTTGGAATCCACTGTACCATTTCTCTGTGTGCAGTTTATATATATAATTTAACATTCTTCATTCAAATTTTCTTCTGTGTTTGGCTGGTAGGGGGGTACTGATGTTTTGGAAAAACTCGCTGTCTTCATGTTTCAGAGTCTGCCCTGATGATGGAGGCAGTATGTACCATTAAAATATTGGTACCCACCTACTGTACTGTGTGGTATAATACACCAGAAGAACGCGGTACGAATTTTCACTTATGTGAAAATCTAAATCATGTATTTCATATTCAATTACATAATCTATTTTGCAGTCTGGAGGTTGTTATTTATTCAGCAATCTTCGGGGTTGTGATGGTCAGCGTGTTTACTTCAATGGATGTTCCTGTATTGCACTCAATGGCTATATAGTAAACCGTAGCCAGCAGTTTGGGCTGCAGGAAGTGGTAATTATTGTGTTAATGTATAGTAATCTAATCAAGTGTCCATTACATTTAAAATGCTGTTTGGTGCTGTGCACTGAGTTTTTGGGTATTTTGTATTTAAATTCTATTCTGCTGAATTTTGCTCTGCTAGAAAGTGTGGGTATCTTGTCATTTCATTGCATTTTACCAAGTTTAAAATTGTTGAAATAAAATTGTTTAATTTTTTTAGGCTTGAAATTTGTGTAACTAATATTTGAATATTCAGTTTTTACCTTACAGAAAATAATGCTTCTCCATTATAAGGACCTTCAGTACTGTTTAGAGAAATAAAGCTGTCCCTATACAGACCTGGACAGGCCCTGAGGGCTGGAGGAGGTTGAGGCTTCCAGAATTTTTATACAGTCGGCACATGAAGGTGGCAAGGTTGTCAGCCCCACGCGCCAGCCTCCTTTACCCCCATGACACATCCTTGGTGCTCATTTCTGTTAGAGGCTGAGTTAACCCCAGGGCCATAGTGTGGAGGGATTGAATTGATGAAAAATTCCAGTGACCCCATTGGGAATCGAACCTGCGGCCTTTTGGCTTTTAGCACAGTGCCTCAACAACTGCACCACTGTGTACCCCATTTGGAGAAATTGTTATTTGTTGTGAGAGTCACACAAAGGCATAAATACACAGTGGTAACAATATACAGAGTTTTTTTTAATGTTACGGCAGATGGCGCATGCAGTTACCATTATACCTTAACATTTAAGGCTGGTTGCCTCAACTTCATCTGTTGTCCAAGTATATCAAGATCACAGTCTTTCAAAGAAGGGTTCTCCATGTTACATCTTTCTACAATGTAATGCATTTATGTGAACTGTTGATACACAGGAGGTAGTGGTGGCAACAGTGGATTTGGAAGACATCCGTGCATTTCGCAACGCCATCCGTTCACGTTCACACCTGGCAGCTATTTCACCTGCTTATCCTCGAATACAGGCTGATATTTCCCTCTCAGCCGAGAAAGGTGTTGGTTTACCTACGTGTGAACCAATTGAATGGATTTACCATTCTCCAGTAGAGGAGATTGCTCTTGGACCAGCATGCTGGCTCTGGGATTATCTCAGGTAATACAGACAATGTGTTAAAATTTTTATTTAGAGAGTCAGTCAGGATTTTTTGTATTTTAATATCTCTTATATATAAAAGCATAAAGGTTAAAATTTTTCGTTTATTCTGTCCTCGTGTAGCAGTCATTTGTTGTAGTTAGGTTGTGACTATGAGGTAGTAGTGATTGATGAAGCAGTCAGCAGCAGTCAGTACTATAGACTTGATCTCTGCTGATAAAATTATTTGTTTGTGTGAATACATGGTGTTTCATTCCTGATTTCTAATGATTCTTCTGTGTTTAGTCCTTACTATTCATGTGTTGCATTGTTGAGTGATGACATGTACATGGTGCACATGGCTGAGTATCAAATCTTGTCAGTACCAACACCATTAACCCAAAGTTCTATAGAAGTGAGATATATAAAACCCCTGTTTGCAGGCAGTTAACTGTTACCCCTCACTTGGAAGTAAAATATGACAGCTAACCCTTTAATACCAGAAGAGTTAAAGTTTCCTGTTCCATGATGACAGTGTCATCCCTGGACAGACTTGAATATTAAGAACTCTTCCTGCACTTGGGCAAGTTTTGCAATTGTGACTAATGTAATGTATCGCACATAGCATTGATAAATGTAACTGTTGTATTGTGTATGTTTGTTGTACGTTACTTTTATTTGCTGTTTTTATTTAAGACGCTCAGGACAAGGTGGGTTCTTCTTGCCACTAAGTGGTGGTGTTGACTCCTCCAGTGTTGCCAGCATTGTGTTCTCAATGTGCCATCTAGTTGTAGATGCCATTCAGAAAGGAGGTGGGTGAACCTAATGTTAATTTAAGATTTAGTTCATGGCATTTTCAGTAGTTTAGACTGTCAACAGTAACTGTTGAAGTAGTGAATAATGAATAGGCAGGTACACAGAAGAAAATAGTCATGGCCTGATTTTGTGGAACTGTTCTGGAATTTGTGTGGAAGGACAGTAGCATATCTTCTAACTGCACTGAAATATATCCAGTTTTTCCTTTCAGAGTTTCATGTATATGTGGTGTGGCTATAAAATAACCAGACTTAATTTTTTTCCGCTTCCCTGTAGACTTGGCAACAGTGAGTGGTGTGTGGTATTGGCTTGTGCTCTCCCATCCATTCACGGTTTCAATTTCAAGGTCGTGCGGCAAACAGTATGGCAGGACCCTTTGCTTGAGGTGGATCGTGTTCATGTTCTCTGTCAGAATCATGTTGAGTGTTAATATGGAGCAATGCGTCAATGTGAAATTCTGTTTGAAACTTGGAAAATCTGCTATAGAAACATACAGTTGTTTGAAGAAAGTTTATGGTGATGAGTGTCTATCTCATACTCAAGTTTTTGAGTGGTTTAAAAGGTTTAAAGAGGGATGGGAAGAGTTCGGAGACAATCAGCACCCCGGTCATCCCAGCACATCAAAAACAGACGCTAACATCAAAAAAGTTGGTGAAATTGTTTGACAGAATTGTCGCCTGAGCATCCGAGGAGTTGCTGAGTTAATTAACATTGACAAGGAAACTGTTCAACAGATTTTACGTAACAGTTTCGACATGAAAAAAAGTGTGTTCAAAGATGGTGCCGAGACTTCTCACTCCTGAACAAAAGGAAATTCGAATGAACATTTATGCTGACATTCTTCAAAACATTGAAAATGATCCATACTTGTTAGAGAATGTAATAACTTGTGATGAATCATGGTTTTTTCATCACAACCCAGAAAGAGCGCCAATCCACGCACTGGAAGAGCCCCAGTGCACCAAGACAAAAGAAAACACAGCAGAGCAAATCCAAATTTAAAGCAATGATGATCCTTTTTTTAACATCTGAGGGATTGTTCATGTAGATTGGGTGCCTGAAGTTCAGACCATTAACCAGATCTACTACAAGGAGGTTTTGACAAACCTTCATGAATGGTATTTCCAAAGGTCAGGTCTGTGTTAAAAGGAACCAGGTTCGAGTCCGTAGATGCAGCGAAGGCAAAAGTGACGGAGCTCATGAATAAGCTATCAGAAGATGACCTGCAGCATTGCTTCCAACAGCGGAAGATTCGCATGGAGTGGTGTAGGGATTGGGGAGAGGAGTACTTTGAGGGTGACATCATTTCTATTGTGTAATTTTTTTAATAAAAAAATGTTCTAACATCAGTCCAGTTATTTTATAGCCACACCACATATTATATACGTTTTGTTTTGCTTATGTGCAAGTCTTAGTTCGTACGGTTACATATTATGTAACTGGTGTGCAGGATCTTAGGTTTTGATACTGTAATGTGTTTTTAGATTGTAAGGTCCTGTCAGATGTGCGTAGAATTGTCTGTGATGGGGAGTATGTTCCAACAAACCCACAAGAATTGTGTGGACGTCTGTTCGTCACATGCTACATGGGCAGTGAGAACTCGTCACAGGAAACAAAGACACGTGCGTTCTGCCTTGCTGAGCAGATTGGCAGGTGAGCAATTTAGGTGATTCTTGGATATTATGTTCTTTAAAATATTATTCCTTTGCACACTGTGAAGGCACGTACTGGGAGCAGAGGTGTAGCTGCCCTCTTTCTAGAACTTAGCACTGTGGTCATTTTGTTCCCTGGCCACTCTACCTGAGTGGAAGAACCCAGGTATGCATTGAACAGGAGTGTAGTTGGGTCCCAGAGCTGGTTTGGACGTTTTATATTCTTTACAAGATGTAACATTTTGATGCAAGAAGGTCGTCCCATGGCTCAGGCTGTTTGTCACCATGGAGACTAGGGTTCAACACCAGGCCAGTCTGTGTGGGATTTGTGGTGGATAAAGTGGCATGGAGAAGGAGTTTCCCCTGTCAGTGTCATGCCACAAACACTCTGTATTCATTCATTTGTCACCAATGCTACATAATCTCGGTTGTTGACAGCATTTGTTCATCCTCTTGTGTATTATATTCAGTGAGAACAGTAACAGTATTCAGCTAAACCCAACTTTTTCCTTTATAAACACAGTGTGGCTTGTGTTTGGCCAAAACATGTAGCTGTGTTAGTAAAGACAATAGTTTTGCTTCACAAACCCATACTGTTCATATGACAGCGTTGTTAAGTAGCACACTTAAAAATTTCACTAGAGTCTTTCCCACAGATAATGAAAAAGAGTGGATGTTTCATATTTGTGAGTATTTGTGGGTATATTCAGTAACTTCAATATTATTTTGGTGTACTTATTATTTACATACAAAGTATATGCTCTTTTTATGAGAATTATTTATTGATTACTTGATTCAAGCTGTGACTTGCCCAATAGTCCTTAATGTTGGAACATTCTGACTGTCTGTGATATGAATTCTGTGTGTCCAGTTACCACATCAGCATCAATATTGATGTGGCTGTGTCCGCTGTGCTTGGGATCTTCACTGCTGTGTCAGGATTAGTTCCAAGATTTGCCTCTAGGGGTGGCAGTGCTAGGGAAAGCCTTGCATTACAGAATGTTCAGGTAGAGTATGTGGGACTGTGGTTTATTTAACCTTTTAGAGACTGTGTTGCCAAATGTGACCACACATAGGAAAACACCCTAGAAATTTGGTTTATGTATTTAGGTAACAAGGAAATCTACTGCATTTTTAAGATATGCTGCATTATATGCGTTTTATTTTCCAAAAATTTCCATGTATTTCATAATTTTATATTTTTCTGTTCAAATAACACATGTTTCATAAACTATGTACTAAAATTTAAGTGTGGTAAAACTTTTGTCATCTGTCACAGGCTGAGGCCAAGGAATTATGAATATGAGAATGGATGATAGAATAGGTGCTAAAAAGTTATGCACTTCATAATACAAATAAAATTCTTTATTGTTTTATGTAGTACAGTATTTGTATGTGCTCATGAACATGACTGAATACTTGATGATTCAAAAACAATTCTATATTAACAACACACTATACATCATATCTTAGGGAACACACGTGCTTTGCCTCCTACACCTCCCACACACACTTGCTCACCACCATGATGATTAACGTTGTATAGCTTACTGTTTGCTTGTTGCACCAATAAGTTTAACATTAAAAAACTGTACATTCTGCCCACACTGTATTTTTGTGTTTCATGTTTTTCTCAGACTAAATATCGACTTTTGCCCTATGTAACATAAACTTACAGGTTTTTTGTAATTGAGATGAAAAGCGTTTACTGCACGGTACAAACAGGGTCTTCAAGTAGAATTGTTTGCACTTGTATTTAAAGGGTTAATAGAACTGATGGATAATCAAAGTTTTACTGTACCCACCCTGATTGACTGAAGGTTAATGACACTGTCATTGTCTCATACTGTCTAATGTAGGGTGATCAGAGAATAAGTGGAAAGAATGAGGAAGGAAGGAAGCTTCATGGCCTACTTTGCAGGATTATCCTGGCATGTGGATGGACGTAGAACCATAGGACAATTAGTCATCAGGCTGAGACTTAAACATGTGGAGCTAAAAGTACTTTTTTGGGTCAGCAGTCATCTGTGTCTATCAGAGTCTGAAGGGGGTGAAGCAAGAGCTTGAATAATTGTCTGACAAAGTAAACTTGGTGAGGTGGTACATGATGTGTATGCTTCTGGTTTCCTAAGTGTAGCATTCTGCCAGTACTGATATATTACTTCTGAGTTCAAATTTGGTGACCAGTCCTGTAGGACTTAGAGAATTAAAATTCCTTGTTCCTAGATGATATGTTGTTACTCCTGACCTATTAACCCTGGTAGCACAGTGGTTAAGGTGCTGTGCTACTAATTGGAAGGTGGCTGGTTCGATTGCAGATGGTGTCATTGGAATTTTTCATTGACATAATCCTCCAGATCGCACTATGACCCTGGGGTCGACTCAGCCTCTAACAGAAATGAGTACCAGGAGTATTTCTTGGGGGTAAAAAATGGCTGGTGCATAAGGCTGACAATCTTACCACCATCCTGGGCCATTGTCACATAATCTGGGAACCTTAACTTCCCGGAACCCTCTGGGCACCTCGGGCCTGTAATGGGACTGATTTGCCTGACCTATGACATGACCAACCACATAGAACCACAAGACTAATTCGTCAGCTTTTAATAACTTGCAGTCTTACATA
>Ga0209755_10005729_pt1 | contig 14003 bp, 14 predicted proteins | sample TergutCo191P1_FD_187301 | JGI IMG/M metagenome (GOLD analysis project Ga0209755, IMG submission 187301) | Cornitermes sp. P1 segment gut microbial communities from Petit-Saut dam, French Guiana - Co191P1 (SPAdes) (version 2) | ecosystem: Host-associated > Arthropoda: Insects > Digestive system... | reverse complement strand
ACAGAACTGAAAACGTTGTCACTACTACTACTACTACTACTACTACTACTTCTACAAAGTACACCATATAAAGATAAGACTCTATGCAGTCCTCTATACATCCTAAAATTAACTTGCTATGATGGCTTGTCGCCACATTACTCAAACACGCACTATCATACCAGTAAGTTTTACTCAAACATGCACTATCATACCAGTAAGTTTTACTCAAACATGCAATATCATACCAGTAAGTTTATCACATTTTTCCCTGGTCTTGTTGATTAAAAAGGTTACAGATTCACACCCTTTCAGAAAAATTAAAGGTTATGTATGAAGTGGTGAAATATGAAATTAATTTTATGTTCACTAAGCATTGCACTTCCTAATACAACTACTGCATACTTCACAAAATAATTAAATACAAGTGACACTTTACACTCTGTACTGTGATATGTTCGCGAACAGAAATGAATGTTAATATATGAAAACACTGAACCATCTAATGGCACAGTGTTACAATTTGACGTAGTCCAGTACATATTGAGTCATACGTAGCAAAGCTAATCCCAACAGCAACTGGTCCTTTAACCCAGTTCATACTAAGGCCTTTGAAGAAACCTCCACGAATACCTTCATCTCTGAAACATTAACAAACAAGTTTAAACAGAAGTGGAATGCTCTTTCTTCTCATATCAACAAAGAAAGAAAGAAAGAAATATATATTTACTGGTTTCATGTTTATAGAGCAGCAATGGATTGTTTTCATAACCATCACTCACACAAAATGTATATACTAATACACCAATACTTCACGGAAAATAGCAGAGTTGTAAAAAAATACGTTTGTGCTCCAGTTCATACAGTGATAATAGTAGGAGACCTAGACTGACTGATTGATTGATCAATTACAATGACAACAACATTGACAATAAAGCTGATAACTGATGATGACAACAATGCTTTTACTGTGTATAATTTTCACCATTACAAATTATAACTTGTCAAATGTGCCATGTGTGACATCAACATGTCTGCAATTGTCAAAACTGTGCCAAGCGCAATCTTTAATCTTTAGGTATGCATACAACTATAACCACATATAATTTTATATGCCAAGCTCTAACAGTTCATTAGTTATTGCATGGCTACCAGATTATACAGTTTACATTTACCAGCTCTACGTGAAGACTTAACACTAAACAAAATTTCAGGATCCTATAGCTTACCTCACAAACCTCACCAAGTATGCAGTGCTACCACACTGTGATCACTGATGGAAGAAAAGTCCCAGCAGTCACCTTTAGTGAATTCATAAGAACATGCCCACTTGTTCAAAAGTTATTTTTGGCAAGGTGGATCAAGTTAAAAGTACATTCATACTTAAAACAGGTTTCTGTCCTAGTGTTAGGGCTTATGGATTGCATTTCTACACCTCCATTCTTACATAATGATAATGAAAAACTTTATGCAAAATTTCTGTACATACTTGTCACTGATATTCACATACCTATCTCTGCATATTCCACAAGGTTTCATATTAAAAATTTAAATTGTATGCATCTTTGGTCACAGACTACACTGTGAACAATTTTCCAAGGCCTTACACAACCCCCTCCCCTCCCCTCACAAAAATCTTTCATGTAAACAGTAACAATAATTGTACTATACCTGTATATCTTCTTCAGTGTTCCAAGAATAGTCTTGTACTGTGTGCCAGATATAGGTGAGGTCTGCATACGCCGTCTAACAATATCCAAAGGGTAAGATGAGGACTGACCCAACAGCCCTGCTATGGCTCCAAATGCAAGACTGGCCACAGGACCAACCTGCTTACTTGTACTGCCAGTGTATTCTGTATCAAGTATCATTTAATTTTGTAAATTAAACACCACAAGCAACAATTTATCTCAATTTAAAATGGTCTTATGAGGATAAAAAGTAGATAGTTAACACACTTAAGCATAAATTTATTGAATATGATCAGTTACAAGTGTCTGCTCATTTTCTTCAAACAAGCTTAAATCTCATGTCACATTTTTATCAACACTTTGAATTCATGTGAATTACATACTCTGTTGACATAATCAATATAGGGTCTGACATACCAGTTACCTTACTAGGCACTCAGAAACCTCCCCAGTCAACTTAAATTAATATATGGAATAAATTAAATGCAGATTTTACGACAATTCTATTTACACGTGTTTGTACGTCCAAATTAATTAAAACAGCTAATAATTTGATGGCTGTCATCCTATCGGGTTTTTTATATCAACAAATCAGCATTCCAGTTTTAACACTAACACAATGGTATATTTATTATGCCTTAGTTATATATTTTGGTCCCTATCTGAACCATCATCAGGCATCTCCTGTCATTTAGTACACTTATTCTATTAGTAGGGTATAATCATTTTCAACAAACAAGTATCCGAATTTTCTATATAACAAAATGGTATATTGGTTATGGTTTAGCTACATGTTTCAGTCCCTACTTGGACCATCAACACGCCAGTGTATACAACTTTCAAAAGCGGAGGTAAAACTGTATACAAAATATACACTTCATTTGTGAAGTTTTTTGTATGCTTTTGCTTGTGTTTTTACAAGTTTTATACAGTAGCCCGATGATGGTCAAGGTAGGGACTGAAACACAGGGCTAAGCCATAATGAATGTATCATTGTGTTATACTGAAAATACTAAAGCTTATATGTTGAAAATAGAATAAGTGTACCAAGTGACAGGTAATGAATACACAATTCATTGGCGATGCATCACTTGCCTGTAAGCATGCGGCAAAAGCTGACAATAATATCTGTTTGTTAAATGCGCCATGCAATCAACATTTTATAACTGTTCTGTATATTTAATACAGCTGCATGTTATGAAAACTAGTACAGCAGTATTCAGCTGTCACCTATACATACCAATGTACTTCCTTTTGAGTGTGTCATATGTGAAAAAACTAACACCAGCATATGGAATGACGCCAAGAACAGTTGGTAAGTACCCTCGGTACAGAGTGCGTGGTCCTTCTTCATACCAGATTTTAATGAACACCTGCCGCAACGTGCGGTACTGTTCTTTATGAGTGACAGCCATTCGAGCACGAGCCAGGTCCAATGGGTAGGTCAGCGATTGTGAGGTTATACCAGCTAGTGAGCCAGCAAGGAACCTCACGTGAGGAGAAGTCCTAATTGGACACAACAACTTTAAACACAGATACTCCACAACACTGGTTTCTTTAAATGATATGTTCTCTTATGTATATTAATGAACATGACAATAATTACAGACAGAAACATGACAATGTAAAAGGTCTGTGTCATGGTAGCCTGTGGCAACACGCTGTGCTGCCAATGTCTCCATCTTCAGGGTAAATGTGATTTGGTAATAATATCCTGTCACTTTGCTCTTATATCCTGATTGTATTTTCATTCCAATCACTTTCACCCTGAAGATAGAGGCAGCATATTCATCTGGAACATTGGTAACACAACCAAATTCCACACGGTGCCACCAAACAAAAAGCAGTTCACCATGAGTCTAAAATGAGTAAAGTAAAGCTTTGTTGCATAGTAAGAAGAGAAAGGAATGAACTACAAATTCATGACACAAGCAAAACCAGCTGTTTAACCTATACAGGGTGTTTCATAATGTTTTCCATGATTACAAACATTTAAAACAAGAAAACCAAAGGACCTAACTTAATAGAATTGTTCACAGCCACAGGAAAACTGAAAAAGTTTTTTTTTTTTTTGACAAATAGAGTTGTTCGATGTGTGCACCACGGGTATCACAGCACACATCGATATGACATTCAAGTTCTTGCCAGACACGTGTCATCATGGGTGCATCAGTATTCTTCACTGCTGCAATGATCCATGCCTTTAGGTCATCAAGGTCATGTGGCAGTGGTGGGATAAATAACTGGTCTTTGGCAAATCCCCAAACAAAAATATTACAGGACATAATGTCACGTGACCTCGGGGGCCATAGCATCAGTGGTTGGTCATTTCCAGACGCATGCCCTACCCAATGTCCTGGTAACACTGTGTTCAGGTACTGACGAACCTCACAGTGGAAGTGGGCGGGACTTCCACCTTGCTGGCATATGAACGTCAGTATGTTTTGCAACTGTGGCTAATACAACAGCTGCAACATGTCCAGATAGGTCATGCCAGTAAAGGTTTCTTCAGCAAAGAATGGACCGTACACTTTTTGACTTGAGATTGCACAAAACACATTGACTGTAGGAGAGTCATGTTGATGCTCCACATAGCATGTGGGTTTTCAGATCCCCATATTCTGACACTGCGGTGATTTACTGCACCACTGACGTGGAATGTGGCTTCATCACTGAACTGAACCTTTTCCAGGAAATGATCATAGGAACTCATTAAGTCTTGTAACTGTAAACAGGAATCAAGCCGGCACCTGTGATCATCATCCTGTAATTGTTGTACCATTTGGATGTGGTATGGTTTAAACACCAAACGCTCATGCAGAACCCTCCACTCTGTTATTTTCGACATCAGTAGCTACTTAGCTGCAGTTCCCATTGATTTCTTTGGACTATTCAGAAAACCGGCCCGAACCCATTCAATGTCATCTTCAGCAGTTAATGGGTGACCACTTGACTTCTACTTGCACAGACACCACGCACAAATGGTCTCGTCTGTAGGCGGGTCCTTTGCGTACTTTGCATGAAATGCACGTTGCACAGTAACCACAGACTTACTTGTGTGATATTCCAACACACAAAACTACTTCTCCCCAGAGCAGCAATTTTCTCACTACATACAGTCGCGTCACCTAGCGGCAGAAATGTGAAATACGATGAAAAACAATTTACTGGAAAAAAAAAATTTTGAGTTGTTCCTTCTAAATGTACAGGTTTCATAAACACATGTCCTACAGTTTTCCTATAATAAATTTTTGTAATCCTAGAGTACATTATGAAACGCCCTGTATTATGTGGTTCTTCAGTGTAGATCTTGTCTTCTTTTTTCAGTGCATCTTTGGTCTCTTCATTTATGTTCTTTTCACATTATAAAGAAAGTTACAGGGGATAAAAGCAGATAACAGAAACTGATATATAATGCCGAAAACCTACTTATGACATATGCAGGACTGAGGATGCTAGAAGTGAGAATAATGGAATTTACCAAGCATCTGAGTATTAGGAATGTTCTCCACTACATTCTAAGAGAATAAACAGTTCACAGTTTTATTTCTGGCCTTATCAGTAAGTCAGCATAAGCATTACAAGGTAACAGACAACATAGTACACAACAAACATACCTAATAAGGCCCCTAATTACTGAATAAGCAATCAGGAAGAACATGAAGTTTACTACATGATACAGTCCCACAGAGGAGACCTCACTACCCCCAGAAAAAAAGTGTATGAGAATTTGTGCTGAGGGTGCAAGCAAGAAATAAGACAAAGGTAAAAAACATAAAGTTGCCCCTGTACATGCCATGAAGGTACACAGGGGGAAAAGATGCACAGTTCCACTCATTCTTAACCTCAGCACTAGACAGAGGTGAGTGCTCAACTTCATGGACTAGCTGCTTTACCAATGAAAAAGCACCGAGCAGCCGGCTGGGTGGGGACCAGAGTTGGTCTGGATGATGTGGAAAAGGGGAAAATCTCTTGCTCCTGGAAGGATTTGAACCCTGAATTATTCAGCTCATACCCTAATCACTACACTGACTAAGCTATTAAGAATTGCATGTAATTAGCACACAGCAACAAATTACTGTACTTATGGTTTTCGTTGGCATCCACATGAAGAACTCTCTTCCACTGTTCATGTGCAGTAAACTGGATTGCAGCATAAGGAATGATGCGTGCCATCGTGGCAGAATTACCACGCCACAGGCTAAGCAACCCTTCATTTCGATAAGAGCTGACTAGAAAGCGCACTGCTTCTCTTGCGGAGTATCGAGACTCTGAGATTTGAAAGTTGATTTTTGTGCGGTCTAGTGGAGCGATAGTGGTTTTGGCAACTGCCCCTGCTATTGCTCCAGCAACAAGACTTGTCACCACTTGCTCTGCATTGGACAGTTTCTGAAATTACACAAACCATATAAACTGTACTACACAGCACACAGAATAAGTATATATTACTACAATGGCAGCATGCACATTATAAGGGATTATGTTTATACACCAAGGAGAAATTTCAAAACTTTCTGTCCTTGTAACAGTCTTTAAAAGTCACCCTAGAACAGGCCTCAAAGGCCCAGAGGGGGAGTAGAGGTATAGATATACTCTTTCTTTAACCTCAGCACTAGATGGGGGTGGGTGGGCAACGCCATGCCCCGGCTGCTTTACCCCTGGGAGAGAAACCTGGTACCCATTGTATAGGAGGCTGGATGGGCCCTACGGCCGGTCTGGACAGGTGAAAAAAATCTTGCCCCCCACCAGGATTCGATCGCCGGACCGTCCAGACCATAGAGAGCTGCTATACCGGCTATGCTATCCCGGCCCATTGTAACATGGTCTGCTGCTTATTAATACATCAACCAACAAATGCACTTAATAAAATTTAATACTTGTCAAAAATTGTATTTTATTAAATGCATTTGTTGGTTCATACAGTAATTATAAAAACAGGCATGGTATAAATAATATAAAATTTATAAAAATAGGCATGGTATAAATAATATAAAATGGTCTGCCAAGTCCGATTTCTGAGAAGGGTCAGAATAATGGTTTCCCAATCAATAAAATAAACACATCATGAGTTTTGATTTTGCTGTCTGTGTGTGTGTGTGTGTATGTGTGTATACATACATGTGTGCACATGTAAAAACTTTAGGCATAAAGAACTAAGAAGTGAGGTGCCACAGTAATTTACAATAACTACTTATGAAAACACTGCAACATGATAAATGAGATGTTTCCTTCTCAATAACATTTCACACATGCATTTACATCATTACAATATTTTCAAACTGATTTTTGGATTATGATGAGTAATCAGTATTCTGATTCTGATGGAATGTTCCTTGATCACTCAATCTCATGTACCAAATCTAACTGATAATTGAGTGCAGCACATTGCACAATTCATTAACAGGCATATATGGTACAAAATGAATTGGCTCCCAACTTTAACTGGGAAATCAATTTTCATTTTGCACAATTAACACTACACCACCATTTCAAGACTCAGAAGTCACAAGGTCTTCCTTTCTCGTCACTTCCAACTTGCTTGTCTTATGTTGTTATTATAACAGATAACCCCTGTGACCATACGAGTCACAAATTTAACCTGTGATGTTGATATTATTACTTCTTAGGGGCATTCACAAAGCAATGTAAAAGTGACTATGAGCTTCATCATGTCTGTACCTCTGTCTTGTCTGTCTGTCTGCATGGAACAACTTGACTCCCACCAGACAGAATTTTGTCAAATACTATATTGAGAAGTTTTACTAAAACTGTCAATATCTGCCTGTTTTTGTTAAAACTGGACAAACATAACACATATTTTACATTAATACCCACACGTATTCATCCTACCTCATCATTAACAACATATGGAGACAACAAAAGAAAGTTGTAATAAATTGTAGATATTATGCTAAGATATGGAGAAAACATCTTTCACCCCAAAAATAAAGAAAGTTGTAAGCTTTAGGTTCCTATGACCCTGCATCATGAGCAAAATATGAAGAGAGAAGACCAACAAGATGCAACAATTGGATGTTTATTATTCTGTCTCAACATGTTGAACAGAAACTGGTTGTGGGGCGCTGTCTTGCAGGATGTGATCACTATGAAGGTTTCTGTTCAACTAGTTGAACAGAAACCTTCATAGTGATCACAACCTGCAAGACAGCGCCCCACAATCGCTACCAACCACATCCAGCAGAACCAGAACAACACACCAAATGCAGTAACAGGGCCTTTGTTCTCCTGAAGATGGGCATAATGATGCCTGAAACATGTTGAGACAGAAGTTAATAATAAACATCCAGCTGTTGCATCTTGTTGGTCTTCTCTCTTTATACAAAGAAAGTTGTGTTTGATTGTAAATGTTCCCAAGAAAAAGAGATATAATGTACATTATGTAATACATTTCAAACACTCACGACTTTTTATATTTTTCTTGATATCATCTACAAATTTGAAATGTACAGACAATAACAAAGTGAATGCACCAGAGGTGCTATGTTCTGGGAACATTCTGTATTGTCTGTAAACTGAAGCACCATAAATCAGATTCTGATGAAAATGTTAGCCTGTAACAAAATTATTACCACCTGTAACTTGGCCACTGTCATTCTTAGGAAATATCTAAAAGAATTAAAAATCAAGAATTGTTTGGGCCAAACGCAAAAAGCACTGCTATTATATACTGATTCAAACAGGAAAAAATAAGTCTGAATTAATAAGTACATACATACATATACATATGAGACTGACTAAACTGTGATTTGTTGTACTGCCTAGCATAGTGCACAAACACAATTAAGCTTTCACTTACACTTTCTCACACATACAGGATATTGAATATCACATTCCCAAGAGAAAGGGGTTCATTACTTTGCTATTCTTAATAGTATAGCAAAAAAAACTAAAATCTCTTCAAACATCATTACTGTGCTCATAACTAGAGAGGGTATGCAGTCAAACACAGCTATGTCAATTAAGATGTTTTAATGACTGTAACTAGAAAAATTACATGTTTTGGGCACTTATTGGCCATCATCAGGTATCCTTCAAGAGAATTTATGGTCCTACTATATACATCGTGCGCGCATGTGATGGAGAGATCTATACATCTAGACATCGGGCCTTCCCACAGACATGACCCCAATCAGGAGGAAGGAGGTGGAACAAGCCTCTTCATAAAACCCGCACACCTAGGACTGCAGCTCTACACTAGCCACCAGACCCTATCATGCCTCTAGCCAGAACACACCACTGCATTTCCAATATGGAAGTCTGGATGTACAGATCTCTCCATCACATAAGCGCACAACATATATAGTAGGACCATAAATTCTCTTGAAGTAAACCTGACGATGGCCCAATAAGTGCCGAAAAATGTAGTTTTTCTAGTTATATTCATTAAAACATCTTAATTGACATAGCTGTGTTTGACTGCATACCCTCTCCAGTTTTCACACATATAATGGGGATGACACAATTCAAAGTATTGTGCTCATATTTTACAAAAATAATTCCATCATTAACTTACTTCATGGAGCAGTATCATTCTTGACAATCAACAAATTCCCTGCATTTTATGAAACCTGATGGTTCACAAGAGTCTGCCATTGGGCCTTAACCTCAATTCAATAAGTCCACTCCACAGCCTCCAACCTTATTCATTCTAGATCAATTTTAATATTATCCATCCATCTATTGCCTCTTTTCCTTAGAGATCACGATTAACACAACAGTGGGGTGCATGACTGCAGTATGCTGAGATAAATCTATTGACCAAGCATGAACAAAACATGAAACAGAACTCACCAACTCCTTCCTGTTACTTGTTGAGTCATGTTGCTGTTTTCTAATTGTAAGCTTGGAGCTTTCTTCCCTTAGAACCACTGTTGCATCTGATGGTGTTCTTCCTTCCACTGCACTGTGGCTCATGACTATGTCTTGTCATATGTCTCACATGGACATAACTAGTTAATACAACCACAAACACTTTAAAAATGTCTATAATTCAAATAACCAAACTCCACTGTAAATTCCCTCCTCCATTAGATACATCACTACATACAGTTCCTGGAACACCACTTCGCACTCAAGGCATGACATTCCCAAATAAAAGCCACATCTTCCAGTCTTTTATACATGAGTATTTAAAACTACAACCAGTGCTTGAAATGGAGCAAAATACAACAGTGTGACATGCTATTTCTTCGCAGTGAAGTATGAAATCATTCCACTACCTTCCTGCAGCTCCGAAACCATCTTCACATTTAAAACTTCTTTAAGACTATTTCAACTAGCACATTTTCTCTTCCTTCTTCCTTCTGCACCATAAGAAATGGGACACTGAAACACAAAGTTATAATTAAACATAATGAACTACACAGCCAAACTCATTTTACAGTCCCACTTTACACAAATACTGGAATTCAACAAAACCACTGCCTTCACATAAACCAATACAATGCAATCAAGACCTTCCTCTTGCTCTTGTTTGGAAAGTAATGAATATCACATATAACTAAACCAACTTTTTCAAAGTAAGATTGGTTGAGGTCTACCTGAAGCTGCAAAGGCTGTCTTTTCATCTAGTTAGTGACTGATTAGTTTACTACACTTTTTTCATACATAATATTTACAACTTTTTACAAGTGCCACAGTTATAACTTAGGAATTATGATTGCTTCATATAAAGTCTGACTACATGGTAGAAGGTTGTCCAGGGATAATTGACACATGTTATCAGCTGGTCAGTAAAGTAATCAAGTCTTCTGGGATAAGACACCATGTTGATCAGCTGATAGTTACCTACCTATCCTCTGGAGCTGCTGCTGCCCACCTTCAGGATCCAATAAGTCCACAAGGACCTTAAAGGTGGAGGCAACAGGCTCCTCCAAAACATGGGTACCTATTTACAAATGGACATGGCATCACACAAAGACTTAAATCTTCATCAATATTATTGTGAGAAACTGAATTCTTGCACAGAAGTCCCTGGTTTTACAAAAACCAAAGATTTGACCACATTAACAGAAGTCCAACAGGGGATCATCTCCTGAGCCAAATGAATCCTTTCACACCACCACATCCCATTTCTGCGATGTATGTCTTATTGTTATAATTTGATCTATGTCCATCAGTCTTTTTAAGTGTCAGTTGCTTCAGATTACATAGCACTGGTGAAAGATAAAAGAACGAGTACAGAATACTGATGAAATACTGACAAATGAAAACTGGAGTAGTTGGAGAAAACCATTTCCAGTGTCATTCTAATATCTCTCATGCATGCTACACATCCTAAAATTCAACCCCAGGAAATACATCATCCTAAGAAAGAAAATGACGATTTTTGTTATTTTCTAGTTCAAGCACTGTCACAACATAGGCTATCAAAATGCTAAACATCTGTAAAAGTAAACACAAACTTACTTTTACAAATCTCTGCAACCACTACAACCTACAATTGCAATGAGTTGTTAAATAAAGGCACACTACAACATACTACAATTTACCATGTAATGCATCCTTTCTATACAAATCTTTGGGGAAATACTGCGCAGTTATCAGCTAAGTAAAACTTAAAGATGTTTGAACAAGCAATGATGATGCCCCAGAAGGACTTTCATTACGTCTATGGCATACAATAAACTGGAGATACTAAATACAGCATACCGTCACCTTTCAATATGTCATATACTTCCCATTTTAAATGAATCTTAAGTGCCACAAGTATGATCATTAGCCTATTTTATCTTCTGCACAGCACATATACAAACATTTGTGATTGTTACACTTATTGAATAGAATTTGGCCCACACTGTTTGTGTTTAATCATGTCCTGCAATAGGTCACCTAACTTAAACAAGTTTAAAGGTAAGACTCCAGTAACTTCCACTTCAAATTTTCTATGACCTCCGTGATGATTGCAACATGTAACTGAAACATGCAACTAGAACAATAAATTTGTTGCAGACTAGAATTTGTCTGCAATGTGGTCATTTCTCTTTTGGGGGGATTTTACATGTATATATAAACACACATCCACACAATGAATGAAGCATCAATACCAGGTTCTAAAACTTCGTCCCAAATATATATGGCACTTTCAGTTCAAGAACTGGACATAAAATATCACATATAAACATACTGTTACACCACTTTCCAGTCACTTATAAGAAATTAAAAGGTCATGAATTATGTTTCTCTTATGTACTGCAACTCTAAATCCATTAAATAATAGATCAATCAGTCATTTCAAAAATATCTTCAAGGAACCCATGATGTTAAAAAAAAATCTATGAATGTAAATTTTTATACAAGTATTTTTACATTAACAATTCCATTTAAATACTGCTTACCAACACAACCTCTGGAAAAAGCTCAAGGTGAACTTATTAAATCTACAAATACACACACGTTCGCACATACACGAAAAGATATGCAAGCAGGCTGGGCTCAAAAATAGACGCGCAAAAGTACATGCAACTGAGTTTCCTTCTATTAAGTGTGAGTTCGTTCGTAAAATATATGAACAAATGCAAGTCATCCACCGTTGAGTGGGTATACTAATTACAGTTCACACCAAACATACCTGTTTTATGGATATCAGTTCAACTACGGCTCAGTTAACCAGTATTATGTAATTCCGCTTTACAGTCGCAGTGAGGTAAAGCAGTTGCATCATAATTGTACTTAAATTTGCATGCAGTTCAGCAATATCTCACTGAAGAACCCATAAAATGGATAAATAATTACAGTTCCTTACAAACTAGTAATTATATCCGCACGAAACGAACCTTACAGCCTCGACCACAGATCCCATTTCAATTGCAGATAAACTTGTTACCACAATTAATTCAATAATTTCTAACACAAGTGCCAAGTGGAAAGTTCAAAGGTCTCCGATTTTGAAGCAATCATTCTTCAAGAACAGTCGATTCACAGCACGCTTTGTTTATCGGCTTTGGCACACACAACTCAAATAAAACCATAAACAAACTACAACTGACTACGCATGTACTGGCGTATGACATTATTTCTCAAGCGAACACGAAACTTAGTCCTTTTCGTTTGTTGTATTTAGGCGTAATTTTGTACGTAGAAAGCATATAAAAATATGAAACAATGTGTGCAGTACCAGTAACGCAGCCCGCAGTTGCTCATTACCTCAGTAACACAAAACCTACAAAAATCTCTACCATCGTGGACCACCTTGTTTTCATATCCCCCATCGACCACACTTTTTCAGCCAAAGATCATTCATACATCAGCTGTACACGTGGTCACAGAATACTTAACCCAGGCTAGCCATTAAAGGACGAGCTGAGTGCCGTGATGAGTTTGGGACAAATGAATATATGCATACATATTTGACGTTAGAAGCCACGTGAACGTCACTGTGAATGTCCACCGTGCGAATCTTAACTCTCACTGATTGTGGATGGTCGGAAATTTATCGTTTAAGGCAGTGGATTCACAGAAAAAAATGGCTATTGGGAATCAGCTGGAGCAGTAAAAAATGGGGGTTATAATGATAGACTCCTTGTTTATTACATGGGAGACAAAATCGTACGGTTCTGAATGATCCCAGATGGTTACCCGCTCGTCCCTTTGGTAATGCCACGTAGACAAGGGAGCGTTAAAAAGTGGACTGGAGCTATAATTCATAGTGTAATCTTCGAAATATGCAACAGAGAATGACAGTCACGTAGTTCATAAATGTGGGCTACAGTTTGTTGCTTGTATTTGGAGGGTGGCGTTAGAAATTTCAATAACGTCGGGCCTTTGCAATGGAGTAGAATTTTTGTGGTACATGACTGCATGAGCAGAAAACCGTGCAGGATCGAATTTTAATATAACCAATGAAGCATTTGTATGAACGTTCGTATAACAAACTTTGGTGCCATCTGTGTGTCACTGTATTAAACACACGGTGATGGAAACAATATCCCCGTTTTTTTAACCTGTAATGCTGCGTGATCAGCTGTTGACCTTATCTAATGTAGCTGTAGGCGTACATGCTTACGTGGATTGTGGAGCTGGAGGTTATTGCATTTCGTTATTAGACAGTTGGAAGACACATTTACAAATGGTATTGCAATGTTTGGAATAATGCTTGTAACAAAGTTACATATAGTTTGCTGCCTTGCTGAGTAATTAAAAGTAATATTTTCGTTTCAGGCACGATATTTTAGAGAACAGGACATCGATGGTAAGTTACACAGTTCACGTTAGGTCCGTAAGTTGTGTCTCTGGTATTTTCTTCACCCTTTGACGCTACAATTGTGCCATAATTTTTGTTTTCCGACAGAGTTTCGAGAATGTTTTTATCTT
>Ga0209755_10005728_pt1 | contig 14004 bp, 8 predicted proteins | sample TergutCo191P1_FD_187301 | JGI IMG/M metagenome (GOLD analysis project Ga0209755, IMG submission 187301) | Cornitermes sp. P1 segment gut microbial communities from Petit-Saut dam, French Guiana - Co191P1 (SPAdes) (version 2) | ecosystem: Host-associated > Arthropoda: Insects > Digestive system >... | reverse complement strand
TTCAGTATGTTCCTACTACTATGTAAAGCCTATTCATCACAATTTTTTTTCACAGAAACTCACAGAACAATCTCTTTCTGACCACTGAAGCAGTTACATTCGACAAATCAAAACTGAACGTTACAAGAAAGGTTCTATGCATATAAAAATTGATTTCAAACAGTGTAGATTATAGGATACCAAAACAAATCATAAACTGTCTTTCATTAACAGGAAGAAACCTTTAACTTTCCCTTCAAGAATTACCAACACTGTGAACATCTGAGACCAGGTCCGTAATGGCAAATGAGAATGACAAAATAAACCCTGAGTCTATTCATCACTGGCATATTCCTGAATTAATATGATGTGGTGTGTCCAAAGCACGATGTACCAATTGTTGAAACATGCAGCTAATAATCAGGTAGCTAATTATCCTCAGTTTAATTCATTTTCACTTAGGTTCAACAGCAGAAGGGCTTTACTTCCTTGAACAACATGGGCTGCGGGCAGCACTGATTGGAGCAATTGAGGCGGCTACAATGAGATGCATGCAAATTAACAGAGAAGTAAAACAACAGATAACAAAAAGTTGATCTATAAACAATTATAGAAGCAGTTAATCAAGCATAAAAATGTAAGACAAATGCACTGTTTCAATGTACGAAAATTTCACACTACTGCGTATCAGCTTTAGTTGGTTATGAGGTGTTATAAGTGTATAAAATAAATGCACCACTCTTTGAATCAGCACAACTATGTTTTAACCACAGTACAATAGGATCACACAACTCAATTTTATAAGTGCATGTCAAATATGCAACATCAGTCAATTTCAAAACATTACAAGGAAAATATAAAACTGAAGTTTTAATAGCCAAAAACATGCATGTTCCATATCCATGCATTAAATAATAATATGTTAAAAAACATATTTTATTTATGTGCATTTCTTGGTTTATTACATAGGTGAGTAACTTATGATAAAATATATTTTACTGATGGGCTTTTGTTACTTTATTACATAGTACACATAAACCAAAAACACAGTTGTGCTGACTGGAAGAGTCATAAATGCATATCATGTACGCTTGCTTCTAAAGCACAACAGGGTATCACCCCTAAACATCAGATGTGAAACTGTAATTTGGTGAAAGCTACAATGAAAAGCCCATTGGCTTTTTCCACCAGAATACCAAGTACTTGTATTTGTTTCTGCAGACTTTGTTACTAGTCCCTTACTCACTAACTCAATCCTCAGCTCTATGGGCCTCTGGCAGCCTTGGCCTACTTAATTACAGACACCTACTGCCTTCTGTCACCAACTTTTAAACTTCATCTCCCACAGATCCTTTTCACATCCTCCAACAGTCTCAATCTCAGTCTTCCCATTCTTCTTCCCTCCAGTTTAAAAGCAAAAATTTTTGTAACTACCCTTTTATGATCCATTCTTGCTAGATGCCCTATCCATTTCAGTTTTTTTTTTTAATGTCTGCTACTACGTCTAAATCTTATTCTCCATATGACTTGTTCTACCACTGGTCCATATATCCTCCTTTATATTTTCCTCTTCCATATATTCAGTATTTTCATATCCATATCTGATATAGGCCACGTTTCACTTCCATACACTACAACTGGTTTCACCATCGCTTTACATACAATTTGAACTGCTTTGCTCATAGATCTACATCTAAATATTTGTTCTAAGACTGTACAGACCTATTACCTGCAGGAATCTTTGATTTAGTTTCTTCACTTTTTACAATTTTTTAATTTATCAAAGTAACTAAATATCTAAAATTCTCAACCCCTTCAAATACTGGTCCTTGTATTATCACACCTTGCTCTAAATTTATTATATTTCTAATCATGAGGTTCGTCATCCCCGTTGTGTTCTATGAAATAACTAATGCAGAATGTGTGTACTCATCTAACACAACTATATTTATTGGTAGAATATAAAGTATTTTCTACATAAGGTACAACTACATGTTTCAGTGCTTGATAATGGCCATCTTCAGGTTGTACATGAAATACTTATTAAACAATTATACAAAACATACATGGGCTGTTTATATGGGGTAGGGAGGGGGTAAACTGGGCACAAAATCTCGTATCTGTCAGAAAGGCTGGGCAGTGTGGGTTACATGACTGCATTAGTTATTTCATTATATTTCTGTTTACTTTCACATATTTTTCTTTTATTTCACTCATCAATAATCCGGTGTTTCTGTAAGTTGCGTTGTCTTCAATCACTCTCACCAATCATCCAAGCATTAGCACATTGTCATATGCTCTAGACTGACTTGTTCTATTAAAAATCGTTCCCCTAGAATTAGACTCAATATTCCTTATCACTTTCTTCAATACTACATTAAACATCATTGTGCACAGTGCGTCGCATTATTTCAAGTATCTATGTCATATGCTTCAACTGCCCCTGGATTTTCACTTTGCCACTTGAACCCTGCATCATTGTAATTCAAATAACTAATTTTATGACATCCAAAATTCATTTAAAGTTTCATAGAAATACATTCTATTTATCAAGTCATATGTTTGCTTAAAATCAGTAAACAACAAAAGCAATTCAAGATAAATTTGTCCAATTTTTCTTCAAGAATGTATCTTAACATAAATAATCGGTAATCAATTGTCCTTTCCTAAAACCACACTGCTAATCTCCTGAGATATCCTCTGCAAAAGAGACCATATGTCTATGAACAATATTAGTCAAAATTTTGTAACACATTTAGTAATGAGATCCCTCTATAGTTGTTCCATGGAAGTTGTCTCCTGCACATTAATGCAGTACATTTCTCTGGCATTCTTTCAGATGTCTGTATCATTTCTACTAGCACAGTAATTTTTTCCCAAAATCTTTTGTCACCAGTCCCTATGCCAAATAATGTCCAAAAAGTTGTAAACAGTATGTGTGACATTTTCCTAAAACAGTTACTTCTTTCAAGTAACATTAATAGATCCAAAGTTGGAACATGCAGCCAGTCAGTTGCCACCTTCCCACTACTGAGACCCAGGTTCATTCGCTCAGTAGTTCATGCTAGACCGGTGAATACAGTGGCAATGCAACAACTCTTCATCCACACATGTTGTTTGCAGTCAAACAGCATTCCACCAGTGCTCCATAACTATCATCAGGAGAGTGCATAACAAGCTGTAGTACCAAGGGACTTAAAAAAGTTTCTCCCAATTCCTGCACCTAAAACTACAATAAAAAGTTTTCATTGTGGTGCAGCTGCACCTCTACATACAGTATCAGCAAGTCTTTGCAACACTAATGAAATCTTTAAGTATCATTACTTTCAAGGTGTCATTTTATTCTTATCTCTCTGAATTTCCAGTAGATTACATTACTTGTCATTGTTGTCATTCAGCACTCTCTTTAAACTGTTAACAATAACACAAGACATATTTTGGGTCAGCAGTTAGCATTCATGCTTTGTATTTATGTTCTGGGTTTGGTTCCCAGCCCACACGCTGGGCAACTCACAGATTTTCTGTAGTTTTTGTCAGCCTCTTGTGGCAAGTTATTGCACCTCACCACTTCCTTGTCCTTGAAATATTCGGTTACCATTTGAAGCTATAAAAGCTACCCAGTTAAAAAGTCTTATACAATAAACTACTTTAAGGTTGTACATCACATACACTGTTTATGAGCACCATATTTACTATGCTGCACAATTTATTTCATTTGTCCTCTTGTAGGTATAATTTAACATGTCTGCCATTCACTGACATTTACTCACACCTGATGACACATATAATGTCTAATGTTGTATCACTATTGCCAGCACGCATTATTTGCTGCTGATCCTTGTTCAGCTTCAAAATAGCCATCTTGTTCACAGTCTTACTACAGCTTAAATTGCTCTCTGATTTTCCAAGACATTAAAGGCTGAGAAAAAATATATGAGCTGCCTGTGATATGGCATTTAAATGGACAAGTCTATTGGTCACTGTCACATCTCAAGATCAAAATGCAGGAAGAAGTCACAATATAAAGCATGCTAAAAGTTCCTTTGAAAAGGTGGGACAGTTAAAATATTTGGCAACAACCTTAATGAATCAAAATTCTATTCAGGAAGAAATTAAGAGCAGACTGAAGTCAAAGAATGCTTGCTATCATTCAGTGCAGAATCTTTTGTCATTCAGTTTGCTATCTAGAAATTTAAAGATTAAGAATTACAGAACTATAATATGCCTGTTGTTGTGTATGGATGTGAAACTTGGTCACTCATATTGAGTGAGGAATGTAGGCTGAGGGTGTTTGAGAATAGGGTGCTGAGGAGAATATTTGATTCTAAGACAGATGAGGTGATAGGGGAGTGGAGACCATTACACAATGAGAAGCTGAATGATCTGATTATTCTGGTGAACAAATAAAGAAGAATGAGATAGGCAGGGCATGTAGCAAGGATGGGGGAGAAGGGAGGTGTATACAGGGGTTTCCCAGCAAAACCTGACAGAAAGGGACCAAATGGAACACCCAGGCATAGATTGTAGGATAATATCAAGACTGATATTTAAGATATGGGATAGGGGCATGGACTGGATTGATGTGGCTCAGGATACAGACTGACCAAAACACGTACAGAGACAGAATAAATCTGAAAGTGCGAAGGTTACAGCATTGTGTTCTTGTGTGGATTTGATTATTGATGTTTACTGGTCACTATTATGAAGATTCGTTGAAGAGTAACTGCTGAGTAAACTTAGTGTTAGGTTAATGTCTTGTCAACAGAACGCAGGATAAAATAAAAACATACAACAGCCAATACATTCCTTGAAATTGTGCTATAGTTCAAATATTTCAAAAGACAGTAACACAGCAAAATTGCATCCATTATGAAATTAAGACGAGATTAAATTCGGGGAATGTCTGCTACCATTTGGTACAGGGAATGTCTTGCAGTTTACTATCTGGGGATGGAGAAAAAAAAAAAAGAGCTAACATTTATGGGATTATAATTTTGCCTATTGGTTTACGTAGGTATGTGAAACTTGGTCTCTCACATCAAGGGACAAATTACCAGAAGTATGGAGAAAGTTGCAAAATGAGGAGTTTCAGGATTTATATTCCTCTCTAAATACTATCAGGGTGATAAAATGGATCAGGCAAGATGGAACACATGGCATACGTGGGAGAGAAAAGAGTAAAGGGTGTTGGCATGAAAACCTGCATGAACAGGGCTTTGGGAAGGCACAGACATAGAAGGAAGGATAATATTAAAACAGATCTGAAAGAAACAAGATGGGATGTTGTTGACTGGATATATCTGGCTCAGGATAGGAACAAGTAGAGCTCTTGTGAACATGGTAATTACCTTTATGGTCCACAAAATGTAGGGAATTTCTAACTAACTGAGGAACTATAAGCTTTTCAACATGGAGTCTGCCACATGTAGTCATTTAGTCAGTCAGTCAGTCAGTTAGTCTGATGTGAAAGTCACAGAAGTGTGCAGACTGTGAGGAACTCTTGTCAGTCACTGTGCAGGCATAACAAGAAGCAAAAAACTGTCACTGAATTGTCAAATAAAAACTAATTGCATACACTGTTATTGTGACTACCCAACTACCTGTAGTGTGCCTCCAACATGTTTGGGCCTATCTGGGTCACTACCAAAGAGTTCAATGTAACAGAAGTGGCACCGTCATAGGCTTACATATACAACTGTGGAAGCAGTATATACATTAAAACAAATATGAGCTAAAGGTACGAAGAATTATGGCTAAAAACGAAGACAAAAAGACTCTGAGAGGATTTAAAAAACTGAACAAATGAAATGGGAATTTAGAGTTCAAACCCAATTATGAAAATGTAAGCACAATTAATTACCTGGACCTTCTAATTATCAGATACAACCACCTACTGGAGGCAGACATTCACAGAAAATAAGAACTACAACGTCCATGATTCACTTCATGTCCAAACATCCCAACAAGCACAAATTAGCAGCATACAGATTTCTGATACACAAAAATACAAAACCCCCTATCACATCAACAACAACATGGAATGAACACCATAATACACACAGCCAAATAACTGTTTCCCCAGAAAAATAATACTCCAATTAGACATTAACATCAAACAAAAGCAACCAAAGAAACAGTCTAACAGTCAGCTAACTCAGAACTGCAATCACACCAGCACAAAACATGGGTTGCTTTTACCTTCCACGGCCTCCACAAGAGAAAAATCACTAATATTCAAATGCACAAATTTAAAAATCATACACAAGGATAGCAACACAATCTAACAATTACTGACTTCACATGTAGGTCTACATCACAATCTTTACAGTGGCAGCAGGATATATAAGTACCATGTCAAAGTTGTCAAAGGAACTATGTCTTGACTAACTTGAAGATCTTGAAGACAACATCTGATAAACGTATCATAAATACTTGTTCTTACCATCCATAGTCTGTGTATAAGTATTTTGAAAAATAAACAATCTTACAGTCCTACAGATGTAATTACAGAATTCACTGCACATTCCAAAAAAGACTGGAGAATTAATGAATGACCTTAAAAACTTACACTGCATTTATTTGTATTTATATTCATAAGATTAACCCTTTGGCCCTGGAGCTGGACATTTAAATTTCAGCACACTATTTATGTAAAATGTGAATATTTTATGAACCTAAAAAAAGGTAACATTGTCAAATATACGACATTTTGAAGAGGAATAAATGGAGATGGTGCAAGCAAGTCTAAAAAAAAATCATTCAATACATTGTTGACTAAATATGAAAAAGTGTTCTGTGGACAGAAGCAGTACGACTGTCCTATATATAGGATGTGTGGTGCCTAAAGATTAATAATGAACCATGGAATAAATGGTGGGACAACATAAAACTTTTTTCAAAGGCTATACAAAGACTCCAGCCATAATATGCATATGCATTGAAATGCTGTGGACCTACAGATAGTATTTCACTTACCTTTACGTAAAGTAATAGAGAGTAGCATACAAATCAACTATATGCCACTTCATAAACAACTCAGATGTGTTAATATGGATCTTTCAAATTCACTGCAATATAAGTACTTTAAATTATATTTTAACAGTAATCGATTCCTACTTTGGACTTACATTATGCACATCATTTAAAACCTCACACATCTCCTATAACACCATTCACAGGTATTATCACTACTGACTCAAAATAAAAACAGGGCATCATATACTACATATAACAGCTCTACATTACTTCTGGTAACCAATCACTGTAATGTAACTCAACCATTTCAAAGTTTCCATGGATGTTCATACATAATACTTGCATCTGTTGTTGATATCCGTGTATGGTGCATGCGCACAAACATATTCACTAAGTGGAGTTACCTTGAAAGCAGCCAATCCTTTAAAAATGTTATTTATGGGGACAAACTAAATTTCCTTAACCATTATTTCATATTTTCAGTATGACTTCTGTGTTTATGTATGCATAGTACAATTCTGTTAATCTGAGGTTATTCTCCAGAAATCTGGATACTTAGGCAGCTGAAGCAGATCTCAGGCACATGCTCAAAGGCCTCCAACAGCGTACATATGATGACCGTTAAGGCATCTCATCTCCCACTCCAGCAACTTCTGCAGACATGAAGACTCTTGATCCAGTCTTCGTCATTCAGCATCCCTGACAAACTTAAGCAAGTCAAGATAACAAAGAAAGGGACCCTGATGCCCCTGAACCAGCAAATGAAGGAGACAGCCAAATGGATTACTCCTCTGGTCTGTTGTGCTGCCCAAATATACAAGCAGTAATAAAAAAAATTACTTGTAAGAACTTGGGTTAGTATATGTCCTGTTCAGTAATCCACAATATTTGATAATCCAGCATCCATCCAGTCCCATGGATGTTGCATGAAAGGAATTCTACTGTACTGCTTTTGTAGTCATACATGTAAGCCTTCAGTACTTCCAAAATGAACCCAATGATAATGGCCCAGATGAGCTAAAATATGTTGGAGACATTACACATAATTGGGTATTTCCAACAAAAGTATGCATATTTCGTTTTAATTTTACGACTGACCAATGCGGTACAGGGTGCAAATGCCAACATCACACGACGTCTAGTGGTCTCGGAAAACACAGACATGAGGAAAGCATTTAATTGGGGTTCTAACATGGAGAGGGACCAGAAACAATAAAATGTTGCATACACATATAGTTATCAGAATTAAAGCCATGGTTTAAGCCCAGTTCTTAACAATGCACTGCTTTAGTTAACTAGCCAGCATATGGGTTCCTACCTTACACAAAGTTTTGAACAAGGTAGTTAGGACCACCAATTTTGTACAATCATGTACATTTTCTTTCTGCGCATTCTATTTTAGTATACACAGCCTATTTCCGAACATCCTTACTGGCAAGAACAAATATGATTCTTGATGTTTGTTAAATGCACTGCAAGGAGTTATAAATGACTGTCTGTGACTGAGACTGCCCTCTGCATGGATGTAATATGGTAGGTATGTACCAACATTTCAGAGGAACCTGCTTCCTGCATCTTTACAGCACATGCATGTTTCTACACAGCAGTCAGAAACAATTTCAGCTGACATTGGTACCTATCTACCAGACTGCATGGAGTCACACCTCAGAACACCATACGTTTAACATTCACAATTGTAAGAACCTTGAATCTCACAGAGTCTGTGATGAATAAGAATTCTCCAAGAAATATAACATGAGTATAACAAAATATAATTGTTTAGGCCACTGAATGTTTGTAATAGTGTGTAGAACTACTTAAATACTATATGTTGTAAATAAATCCAACAGTAACGAATATATCATATTATTTATATCAAAACAATGATAACAAATATAAACAACTAGAACTGAAAAATAAATACATGGAGACATGGTGAGATGACCTTGTTTTTGATACACAATTTGGATGGGGTGCAGAAACATACAAATATTAAGAACATATTATAACAAAGTTCTGTGTGATGGAACTTCCCTATCCCATAGTGCTGATGTTAAGTAGATTACTTCCCACCACGAAAAATTCAGTATCTATAATGACTGTAGTAAATGTACTCATTTGTGTCTCAAAATCATGTTACTCAAAAAATCTCCAATTTCATTTGAATTTAAGGAATTTCACACAATTTAGACCACTTTCAACCCAACTTTTTACCATCCACAGTCTTCTGTACACATTATGATAAACATATACCATACAAAGAATTAGCTGGAAATAATTTAAATATAATTTAACAGCTTCTAAATCTGCCTGCACATACAAAATATTATTCATCTGACACATTTTCTTGCTAAAGTGAAAACATAACATTTTGAGATGACTTCAGTTTGCAGACATCATCTTTTTTCAGACAACTTTATATCTCCATTGTGTAGGTCGTACGGCTGTAAAATAATATAAGAAAATGGGCCTCAAATTAAGTGTTATGTTACTCACATGACATCCACAGGCAAACAATACAAGGAAGCTGTATCTGATTCACACATGTTCTCCTTGATAATCATCTGCACTCTGGCAAATGTTCAATCACATACCAGGAATTCAGCTTACAATTTTGTTGTACCAACATTTCACTTATGCTGCAAGCACTGATAGTAGACATGTTTTTATGCGAATCCCTATTTAGTTTCCTTCTGACATGGGCACACATTTTGAATTTTAATAAGTCACATCACTCAATTTTCTTGGTGCATATGCCTGCTTATTTACAAGACTAGGACATACACTGTATTCTGTTTATTGCATTTGGTTAGCAGAATTCAGCTGTTTTCTGTTCAAATGTGTTTTGTGGTTTTGCAATGTCATGTTCAGTACAACTGCAAGTTCCACAAAATTAATGGAAATTTAAATGGTCGCATAACTCTATAATTTTTCCTGGCACAATGGCATTGGTGCAATGCAATAATACACTGCTGCATAAAATGGGAAAAGAAGAGGCTATATTGTACTGGGTCATTCAAGATAATTTCTTATATAACCTGTAGAGTTTGTATAACTGAATACCTTTCATCAACAGCTTAACAAAGTAACACAGCAACACGGCCAGGACAAAGAAACTGTGTGTATAACCACCCTCTGCAGACTGGCATGAAGAGATATAAACTAGCACATGTCAAACTATATGTCACCTTACCAGAAACATCAATGGAGAATGCTCTATTTTATTCATCATCAATTTGATGATATACAGCCATATTTTGATGCTTTAAACTCCAGTGATAATGTGTCCATCCTGTAAGCTAGGAAGCACTTGACAATTAAAGTGAAAAGAGACCTCACAGAAATTACAGTACCTTTAAAAACTATACCACAGTTATATGAAATTAAAAACATTTGGCATGCATCCAAATAAAGTACTGGATGTCACTAAAAGTATGTGCTAGAACAAAGCCTGTCTCTGTGAAACTGTAGTACTCACTAGAATTCAACACAAACTGCACAATACATAAGCAAAATTCAAGTCCATACCTAATATAAACTGCAGACGATGTTAACTCAAGTATTCAATTGATAAATAAACTTCTGTGATCTTTTCACTATGCAGTAATGTCTACATTTGCTGGCTGCTATAAAACAGAAAGTTTAGAATGATTATTCAAACACACATGTTCAAGCCCGGTTTCATGTTTATCTTTGATATCCTACGGCTCAATAAAATTTACTTGCAAAGGTTATATGGCTCCAGAAAGTAACGTGTTTCAGCAAAAAAACAGTACCATTTTTACAGTAAACTCTCAACACGATGGCACATTTTCCTAGCATAACAAATTACCACAGGACAATGGCAATTCCCAAATAAGATTTATATGGGAAAATGTTATTTCTCAAGGGACAAATGTTTTATTGAACTGTCACACAATGTTCATTATGAGACAACAGGTAAACTACAAAGGCAATGTCACTGCTGTGGAATATACGAGTAGTCTGGATATCTTCTATGTGATGTGCTCCAAAGAAACAAAGGCTATAAGCCTTACTTTGCAATGAAGAAGTATTTAGAGCAAGAGAGCTTACAGCTTATAGAAGAGAAAGTGTTGAACCCTGTAGATACATGAATAAATGATCTTGAAGAAGTATTTAGAACAAGAGAGCTTACAGCTTATGGAAGAGAAAGTGTTGAACCCTGTAGATACATGAATAAATGATCTTGTCACATCGTTGAATGATGAAAAGACCTCCTCCATATCTATCAACTGACAGATGAGCACCACAGATTCACTACAGTAGGCACAAAAAAGGTACTGTATCACTGCAGGGCAAATTATAGCCAGTAGGATAACTGGAGAGCAGCAATGTAGTATGTGCATTATACAAATACATATATCATTGATTAACCTATTTTTGCATTTTAAAACAGAGATACATGTATCTTTTGACAGTTTTCAGTACACAAAAACCTTACGTCTACTGACAAGTGCTACAATTTTCTTCTGTGTGAATTTACACATGCAATTCAACAAAGTCTTTCAAATTAAATATGTGACCTAATCACAGAATTGAAGACATTCTGGCAAAAAGGCATATCAATGCAAGAAAAAAATTACATTTAGTTAGAATTTTAAACAAATTCCAAAACCAGTACACACGGCAGGCATTTATATTGCTCAAGCACTGCAATGAACAAGCCATTTTGCCAGAACATATAAAATGTTCAAAAAGTGGCATTCAGAAAATATGGAAGTGAAATTAAATATTTTGTGTCAAAGTAGCTTGTTTGTTCCCTACAAAAGATATAAAATGTGCAAAAAACATTATGATGAGATATCAGTGTCACATTCTGTTTAACTGCTTGTGACCAATGAAGTGCCCCAGCCTTTCCAACATTCATACAAGACTTCTGCAACCACCATCACATTCCTGTGTACTGTCACAAAAATTTAAAATTGCAAAAGAGTATAAACTTTCAGTCTAGTGAAGATCATATGCATGATTTTATATTGTACAACACCTTAAACCATAATTTTGACTACTTCACTTACCAGTTACAGTGAAACTCATTGCAGACAACAATGTGTATGATGTTTTCCCATGTTACACTTAGGAATAATGTGGTACCTTAATTTTCCTGTATCATTAATGCACATTTGACCCTTATATGTTTTATATTCAAAAGAATTTCTCACCTAAAAAGCACAAAAAGTTCATGACACAATTAGCTTTTCACCCTTGTAATACATTTTTCACACCAAAATCTTACACAATTTCATTCAATTTGCTTCAAGTGCCCTGTGATGAAATAATGTTCTAATTCCGATGGTCATTTTGCAAGGCTGTTTCCACACATGTGCATTTCACAGGACATGGCACACATGACTCACTTCTGATGTGTGTCACCTGTTGGTCCGGTGAGGAAGCAGTCCATGTTTTTGAAGCCTTTTATTATATGAAACCAGCTGCTAGTACAAGGCTAGTGCAATATTAGCACAAGCCCCCATTAGCCATTTTTATGTATATGCTATCATGTAGTACTGGAATTCAGGTCCCCAAACACTCAGCATCTTGTTTATGCATTTTAACAAAACTGAAAATCACACACACATGGGCAGCCTACAAGGTGAACATGCACGGGTTTAATATGGTGCATTGTGATTGCAGAACTGTCTAACTTCAATTTAAAAAATCTGATTATGTGTGCAAGATCTATACACATTCTGTGCTCACTTCACACTGCATGTGAGTGTGAACAGTTTACATCCCGCACAGTGATTACTTACGCAACACATGATCAGCATAGCTAACACATTAGAAGCCAATGAATATGAAGACGCAGAAAACCCCAATACTGATGACTGCAAAGTGCTCCCCATGTTACTGGCAGAACTACAGTCATTATCTACAAAACACCTCCGATGTACCAGAGTATACTGTTAACAGCATGTAGGCTCTGCATATGTACTAAGCAGTTTTTTAGAAAAATGGCCAAACAAACAACTCTGGACAAATATGTACTTAAGAAATTATAAGCATTTGAAGTACTTTAACTTTCTAAATATTATGACATAGCACTTATTAACACTGAGATAGTATAACTATGGAAGGTAAGTGACAAACAGGTTTGTGCTTGTGAAACATAGGTTGTGTTCAGGAATGCATCAGAATAACTGAAGATACAATAATATGAGGCTCAACAGTGAAAATTAACTATTTAGTAAAGATTTTATATGGTATAATATTGTACGAAAGTGAGTGTTAATATCAGTACAGAATTATAAAACGACAGCATATTCCGACTTAACCTGCTTAAAGAGTTCTACTAAATACAGCCTCATTTGTTAAATTTTTCAAAAGATGCCTTAATGGGGTTTCACTGCACTTGACAATTAGCCTTCATTCTTTATGCACACCCATATGCACATGCACGTGCGCACACACACACACACAGACACACAGAGAGTCAAACCACCACGCAATTCCTTACACAGGCATACTCCACGGATCCATCAGTTTGTCGTACGGTGCACTACATACAGAGGTTTTACTGTGTGAGAGTCATTTTAAGTTTACGGCACTGTAACAATTGTGATCTTATGTGATAATACATCACACAATAAAATTACAAAAACTTACTAAAAATTAGGGAAGACACCTTTTCCCTACTTGAGGGTTGTTCAAATGAAACCCACTCATGGTGCTGCTAAGTAAATACAGCCAAATGCAGATGACCATGTGTCTGTTGGCATGACACATCTACATTTGGATTATGATCCATTCAAAACAGTGCGATGTTGGAGCAAACAGGAACAGTATGACAGCTAAACACTGGCATCCCATGTCCACATAGGACCAGTGAGCTCTCATTCAGAACATTCAGGATCCTGACATCACCATTACCACCCAGCACTATTTTGGAACCCTCTGAGACCTTTGTAGCACCATTAAGAGAAGAGATCCTCTCATAATCACATGAGATATTACCTGTCACAATGTGGCCTACACTCTCTAGGCACCACTTCATGTTCTAGAAAAAGATGGACCATCCCCCACACAGCT
>Ga0209755_10005727_pt1 | contig 14004 bp, 7 predicted proteins | sample TergutCo191P1_FD_187301 | JGI IMG/M metagenome (GOLD analysis project Ga0209755, IMG submission 187301) | Cornitermes sp. P1 segment gut microbial communities from Petit-Saut dam, French Guiana - Co191P1 (SPAdes) (version 2) | ecosystem: Host-associated > Arthropoda: Insects > Digestive system >... | reverse complement strand
GTTTTCGATGCCATATATAAGCGTCTCCCCCAAGGCGGAAAATGGGTTTTCTCTTTTATTGGTAGCTTGATTATGCTCGCTGCAATAATTGTCATCGGCTCATTTATACTGCAACTTGCAATCACTCAGGCAGGCCAAGGTTATCACACCCCTATTCTTCGCATAGTGCTTTGGCCCTTTACAATACTTGGGGCGTTTGGTATGCTCTTGTTTTGTTTGTCTGTCATTGGTGATTTAATACTTATAATAAAAGATAGGGAGGTGCTGTCCATTGACTCCAATTGATATTGGCATAATTGGCATCATTGCTCTTATAGTACTACTTATTCTACGTATCCCCGTAGGGATTTCTTTAATCATATCTGCATCTTTTGGCATTATTATGCTCTCCGCGCCGGTTCCGGCGCTGGAGCTTATTAGCGAGCAAATCCTCATTGTCGTCCGCACTCAGGCTTTAGTTTCTATTCCCATGTTTGTATTCATGGGTATCATATTGTCAAAAACAAATATGGCTAAGGCATTGTTTGATCTTATGAGTTATTTCTTCGGGCGCAGCAAGGGCGGACTGTCTATTGCGGTGCTTGGTTCCGCCACTTTTTTCTCTGCTATGAGCGAAAGTTTTCCTAATACATTTGATAGCATAAAATCAGCTTCTCACGAGCCGCTTAGTAAGTGTAATTATGATAGAGGATTTTCTACGGGAATTACCGCAATTGGCTCCACGCTTTGTTTACTGATCCCTCCTAGCACGGTGTTGATTATTTTTGCTTATCTATCGGGTCTGTCAGCCGCACATGCGCTACTCTCCGGCATAGCCCCGGGAGCTTTGACTGCACTTTTGCTTTTGCTTGCATCTCCGATAATAATCAGGCTTAGGCCACGGCTTGTAAACGATGTTGTTACCTCAAAGATGCCTTTTCCGGTAGATACACTGAAAGTAGCGTGGGTTATTCCTTTCATCTTCCTTGTAATTTTTCTGTTTATGTATTTTGGCTGGTTGACACTGCCTGAAGCTTCTGCTGTTGGTGCGTTTTTGACTTTGCTGTTTGCTATTGCTTCACGTCAGATGTCTTTTGCTATCTTTTTCGAATGCCTTTTCGGGACATCAAAGGTGACAGGAAAGCTCTTTTTGCTAATTATCGGAGGTACGGTTTTCAGTCTGTTTTTGACAAGAAGCTTGGTTATAGCTTCTCTCACCACCTTCTTTACAACACTGGATATTGCACCTATTATTATTGTCAAGCTTTTCATGCTCGCCTATATCTTTTTAAGTCTTGTAATGGATAAGCTCGCAACCCTTGTAATTCTGACACCTTTTTTCCTTCCAATAGTTCTGGCTCTACGGCTAAATGGCTTGTGGTTCGGCGTTATGGTTTCTTTTGCACTGATGATTGGCTACTCTTTGCGTCCCGTGCTTACGTCTGGCTCATCAGAAGATAAAGTTCCCGCCGCAAAACGCCTGTCTGTAAATGCCCCATTCTTAATTGTAATTATAATAGCATGTCTTCTGGTTGCTATATTCCCATATCTGGCAACACTGCTCCCTAGCACGATGATTGGGTGGTGATTATGTGATTTTAGATAGTGCTTCTATGGAGGTTTATTCTCGTCAGATTCTGATGAAAGAAATTGGTGAGGTCGGTCAGTGTAAACTTAGTAGTGCTTCTGTGCTTGTAATTGGTTGTGGTGGTCTTGGTGCGCCTGCGCTCAGTTATCTCACTGCTATGGGTATTGGTCATTTGGGTTTTTGTGATTGTGACGAGGTTGCTCTGTCTAACATGAATCGCCAGCTTCTTTTTACCATGGATGACATTGGAGAAAAAAAGGCAGTCTTGGCAAAAAAGCGCCTGACAGGTCTCAATCCTAAGCTCAAAACGACAGTGTACGATTGTTTTTTGGATGAAGTTTTAGCTAAAGAGATTGTTCCGCAATATGATATTGTTGTGGATTGCTTAGATAATTTTACAACACGTTTTGTTCTCAATGATGCTTGTGTTGCTGCCGGGGTTCCTTTGGTTCATGCAGGAATCGGTGAGTTTTATGGTCAGTTAATGACTATTGTCCCCGGTGTTGGGCCTTGTTTGCGCTGTCTGTTTCCGAACCGAAAAGATGAAAAGGAAGTAAAAAAGCCCTTCGGCGTTGTTGGCTCGACCCCCGGTGTATTGGGTGCGTTGCAAGCGCTCGAAGTGCTTAAATATATTGTTGGCCTCCCCGTTGCAAATGAGGGTCTGGTTGTTTATGATGGTTTGACTCTTAGTATTGACAAGGTTCCAATTAAGCCCGCTGATGGATGTGCTTGTAGGGGGTAACTTAGCAGTTTACCTTGTGCGCCAAAAAACTTCATATTATGTATCAAATGTCCCAAAGATGATAAAAAACTGTAGAAACATCTGGATTTTTCGCCATTTAAACGTGTAATGACAAAGACGTATTTCTATGATATGCTTTCCACATGATCAAGACGGTGGTGGGGTTGTTCCTTCGAGAGGAGGACACATGACACCAACCGAAACAATAGCACGGCAAGTTGCACAAAAAAATTCTTGACAAACCTCTCTGAACTCAATATCATACCTGCGGGTATCGCAAAATATTGGGAGAGAGGAAAACAAAATGAAGGAAAGAGTCGAAACGCTAAAGAAGCTATCCAGGCAGTTAGTTATATTCGCTATTATCTTTGCGTTTATATTACCAAAGACAACCGTGTTTGCAGCGGAGCGAACAAATGGAGAATTGGCTCGACTTAGGGTAGAGGCGGAACTGGGATCTGAGCTGGTATCAGAATCAGGTTGGAAAACAGAGCCAGAGGAACTACCCGAAATCGAGCCATATTATTTTGACCCAACAATGCTCCCGCAGTTGGGGGAATTTGCTATATCTGACTTTAATTACATAGCGAAAGCACCGCTTGTTGACATGTCTCTTGTGAGCACCAACGTTAACGAGCTGACGGAGCCTTCGGCGGAAGTTCTTACAGAGCTGCTGTATGCGCAGGGTATAGACAAGACGATAGCTACCAGAGCCTTTGATTTGAGTTTGCAAAGTGAGGAGCTTCCACCGCTAATTCCAACACCTGAGATTGCACTGGACTTACAATATATAGTCGAGGCGGAGTTGGCTCTGATAGATGCCTTTGAACAATCGCTTGAAACAGAAGAGACGTTTGAAGCGGAAGGTTTCAACGTTACTGCTGCACCTGCACCACCCTTATTTGATGACATAATTTCAAATCCATTTGCTCTGCAGTTTAATGCAAATGAGTCAATTCAACTAAATACAGGCGCAGCTGTATATCGTGTAAACATATTGAACATACCAGGGCGTAACGGATTTGACCTAAACCTGTCAATGTTATACGATTCTACAACTTCAAGTTTATCAGGACCATGGCACAGCAGTCGTACCTCCATGCACCCAAATTTCAACGGTCTTGGGGCGGGATGGAGTTTTGATTTGCCGCACATATATGATAGTGTGCTACATCTGCCGGGAAGAGGGTCTTTTGCAATTCATGGCTATTTTGGACTCAATGTGCCTTACACTTACAGATTAATAGGACATTTTCTGAATGATATGAGTCTGCATAGGGATTTCTCTTTTAGGAACGAAACAAACAGTTCAAACCGCAGACTGGATTTTTATGATGGCACATCATATTTCTTTGGTGGACACCAGCTTATCGGAAAACGAGATCGCTTTGGGAACACTATACGCTTTGAATATTTTAGTAACACTCCAGAAATTCGCTCACAGTTGCGCAGAATCATTGATTCCAATGGAAAGACTATATCATTCACTCTTCAAGTATCGAATGAAAATTACAGATCACTCACTATAACAGCCCCTGATCAGAGTACATTTTCTATCAACATGTCTACTGCCGAGGTGCCTGGGAATGAGTTTTCTTCGGCTCGTTCTTTTCTTCTGATAGATAGTGTCACAAATCAGGTAGGTGCCGTGACGACATTTGCTTATGATGTTACGAGATTTTATCATCTGGATGGACCAGAATTAACGTCAGGATTAGGATGGAGACCGAACTACTTAGTGTTGTTGCGGCAAGTTACTTACCCATCCGGAGCTGTTTTGAGATATGATTATGGTAGTCATATGGGTAGAGCTATCAACTGGGATGGCGGACCGGTGTTTCAGCAACAAATATTCAGGGTACAGAGCCGGGTGTTATTTAGCAATGGGGGACGAGAATATTCAAGAACGACATTTTCATATTTTAATGACCATTTTATCTCTAGCACGAGATGGGTTTCAGGCGTTACGTACGGAGTAACAGTCACGGAAAACAATGGTCTACAGACTGTTTATACATTTGACGGCGGAAGTCATTTGAACTTATCACAGCACACATATAATGCGGCCGGTGTGCTACTTTCCGAAACATTTAAGAGCTTCCATAGAAGGCTCCCTACAGTAATAAACACAACCGAGCATAGGGGCGGATTCTCTCGTTATACCATTCAGGAATTTGCATATAATGACCGAGGACAAGTTATACGAGCTATTAGCCCACTGGCGAATTGGAGTACCCACGAGCGCTACCGAACGGACTATACATTTGATGACAGATTCGGACTGCTTTTAACAAGAACAACAAGACCGGATGCGCGGACAACAGTAGTTGCGAGAAACACTCTATGCCCAGAGGGGAAAGTTATAGTACGGACAGATGTGTATGAAAATAATGTGAGGCGCACCAGAACGGACTTCTTGCATGACGGATTTGGCAATGTAACAGAAATCCGGCAATTTCCTAATGTCAATGCAGCAGGTTTCATACAGACTCAGATAATATTCGACAGCGCGACAATGCCGCGCACAATAAGAACTACCGAGGTAAGAGATGCAAATGGAGTTCTTAGCGGAGGAAATGGAATAGTAGAGCGCCACTTCACATATGACCCGATGTGGCGAGTTTCGTCAGAGACAGACCCCAACGGCTATGTAACCCGGTGGCAATACGACGGTGTTGGCAGGGTGACAAGGGTAACATTTCCAAATGGTGGATATGAAACATATGCATACGATGACAAACAAAACATTTTATCCCACAGAACCGTGCTGGGTGCAGTGTACACACACCAGTTTGACATGCTAGGAAATCTGTTGACTATAATAGATTTGGACGGTGTAGTGATTAGGCGCAATACATATGATAACCGTATGAGGCTAGTAGAGACGGAGAACGCCAGCGGCATAGCATCATCACAAAGGACTGTCTTTGGATATGATATACTCGATAGGGTGACGGAGACACGCCATCTAACCCCCGACGGTTTGACTATGTTTTTGGAAACCGTGAACTACTATGATGTATACGATGCTGCAGGTAATATGCGAATAACAACGACTACTCACGGAAACGCCAATGCCCCGAATATAGTTATATTCTCACAATATGACAGATTCGGTCGCATAACTCAAGAAGGCACTATAGGCGGTAAAATAGTCAGCTACACTCACGACCTTGCTGGGAGAGTGACACGCGAACAGTCTTTGGGCGTTGATAATACATTTACACACAATATATTTGGAGTGACAGCTGTTCAAAACATATCAGGAAGAGTATCACGTAGTACATATGATGCTCTGGGCAGACTACTGACAGTATCAGATTTTGCCGGAAATGTGCAGAGAATTAGTTATGATGCATTGGGACGATTGATTAGCCACCGCACTCCATTTGAGAGAATAGGCAATGCTATCTGTTTCTGTGTGACGCGCATCACTCCTTTCAGACGTTGTCGTAAAATTTACTGCTTCTTCGCTTCCTTTTAGGAATATGTGAGCGGTATCACCCTTGACAATGACACATTCGAGAATCTGCCGTAGGAGCTGGAGCTTGCCCTCGTAGTCCAGTAATTTTATAAGACGTGGGAAGTCAAGTATGGTTTGCTTGGCTTTTTCTATATCGGCAAGCTGGCTCTCTTGGGTTTCGACTACCCCTTGTATTTCATCCAGCCGGGATTGTTTCTCATCACGTTCTTTTGAAAGCGCTTCAATGTCAGAGTATATTGCTTTCTTGACCGTTTCCGGTGCAGAGCGTAAATTTGTGATTTGTGTGCTAATGTCGCTTTCGATTAGGTTCAGTCGCTTTCGTAACTCGATAAATTCCTTTGCGGTTTCTTGTGTTTTTGTGGTTAGGGTCGCTTTCGAGTTTAACAGTTTTTCATACATCGCATCGTCTTTGTCTATCTTGCATATCTGCTCAATCACGAAGTTGTCCAGTTCATACCCTCTGACCGTCGGCGGCGAATCACACTTCCAATCCTTGCTCCTTTTGCTTCCGCAGTAGTAGCTGTACCGCAACGTGCCATCGGGATTAGTGCGTCCGTGTTCTGCTCGGACGTACATCTTGCCGCCGCATTTCACGCAACGCACAACGCCGGACAGTAGGGCATTAGACGATTCTTTATTGGCTCGCGCCGAATGGTCTTTAGAGATAGTCGCCATGATGGTTTGCGCCCGAATCCAATCGGCACCGTTGATTATCCCCTCATGCTTACCCACAGAAATTACCCATTCTTCAATGTCACGGCGGGTGGATTTTTGCACATAGTTCGGGTCTAAGGCGCGCGAATCAGTGTCGAGTTCTTTTGTTTGCTCTGTCTTATTGTATGCCATGATACCGCAGCGCCCATCAAACGCGACTTCGTCTGCCCATATCGGCACATCAAAGGAAGTGAAATAGCTCCGCATGTCGGCATCAGCAACGGCATATACAGGATTTAAAAGAATATTTTTCACAGCAATAGATGTGAAATCCTTGCCTTTTTTTGTTTTGAAGCCTTCGCTATTTAATGTGGTGAACGCGGCATGATACGAACCTTTTTGCAAAAACAACTCAAATAGGCGCTTCACAGCACGTTGCTCATCTGCCACAGGCTCTAAGTGGTTAATTGTGGTTTTGCGTCCGCCTACGGTAAGCCTTTCTTTCTTGGAATAGTACCCAAGCGGCGTTTCACCGCCAAGCCAGCGTCCCTCTTTAGCAAGTTCATACATATTATCCGTTATCCGCTCGGCGATAATATCGCGTTCGAATTCTGCAATGGCGCTGAGTAACGCAATCATAATTTTCCCTGTGCGGGAACTTGTATCAATCTCCCTGTCACTGACAGACACAAAGGCGATGCCTTTCTGATCCATCTGTTGAACAAGGTTTAACAGGTCTATCGTCCGGCGGCTGATACGGTCTATTTTATAGCACACCACGGCACGGATTTTGTTTGCCTCGATATCTCGCAGCATCTGCTTATACATCGGACGGTCAGCATAGAACCCGCTCTTGCCTTCATCTTCATATATTATGATGTCACTTTCGGCAACGTCAAAAGTAGCGCAAGCTAACGCAATGCACTTTTCTTTTTGGATTTCAATACTTTTTCCGCTTTCAGTGATTTTAGATTTACGGACATAGACGGCGACTTGCCGATTGTCTACAGCGCTTGTCTTTTTTGTTCGTGCCAATTTCTCGCCTCCCTACATGTTTTGTTCAGGTTGGGCATATTCGCACACTGGCGAAAGCAATGATAAAACTTGGTGGATTGTGTAGCGAATGTTTTTAAACTCGTAGAATGCGTGTGCATAAAGTCTGTCAGTGTCATCCTCTGGCAACGACTTTCCGAAAAACGCATCATAGTATTCCAACAAGCGTGTTTTATACTCAACTACAATATCAGTATCTCTTGTTTTTGATTTCTCGTCAAAAAACTCATGTGCATGAAGCATAAGTTTTTTAGCCCAAGTTCTGTTGTCTTTCGTATCTGGTAAAATATCATACAGAGGACCGGAACCATCTCCGGTTATATAAAGTTTATATGCTTCCATATCCCGAATGCTTAACCCAATTGCGATAGGTATGAAGAATGATTGTGCAATAATATAATTCGTTTCATTATGGTGATAAGCACCCGAATTTTTGTTGTATGCGATTTTACAAAGCCTGATAAAACGCTCAGTTTCACGCAAAGTAAGCCGGAAGTGTTTGATGACTTCAGCATATGTTCTGTCGCAATAAAAACTTGATTGTATAATAGGAAAGCATTTGCGGAGATATCGGTCATAGTCAACTTCCGGCAAAGACACTCGCAAATCAAAAAATTTGTCCAAATACCGAGTTGCATCAAAGCCATCACCGTAATAGGATTTTACTGTGTGCTGTAATTGAGCTATGTTTACAGAAAACACAAATACAACTCGCTCATCATCGAAGTAGTGCTTAATGCGCTCAAGAAGTCGAATGGCATATTCGGGCTTACATCTATCTAATTCGTCAATAAAGATAACCAGCCGATTCCCGCGTTCCACAATGAGGTCATCAATAAAGGATTTAAGAAGCCCCCTAACATGTTGTTCGTCTTTTATCGCCTTGAAAAAATCTGCGCCTTTTACCTTGTCCATTAAGTTTGAAATGTTTGCCCCGGTTGCTACTTCTGCAATTGCAGCAATGGTTTCTGAAATGCTCTTCTGATTCGCAGGTTTAACGATGGGAATATCCTTTAACGCTTCATAAATGAACGACAATATGGGGTCATCAGTATTGTCATTAGCCCAAGCATCATAATATACGGTGGCATGGCTATCCCCGCATTCCAATTTCATGGTTTGCATGATTCGCTTAACTTCATCTCTAATTTCGGCTTTCATATCTGATTGCGGGTTGCAGGCATCTAAAATCAGCTTGACCTGTTTTGCAAAAAAGGTTTTGCCGCTGCCCCAGTCGCCATCTATCGCAATGGTGCAATCTTCTTCAATGGCATCAAGAAGATTTGCGAAACGCGCTATGTGCTGATTTCGTTCTATGCCATCATTTTCAAACATTTTAAGCGCATTTGCCGTGGTGGGTTTTGTGCTAAAATTTACCATATTTGCTCCTTGTGTTCGTAATATTTGTTGGCATCACACCAGCCCCAAATACTTATCAAAAAATTTCATCATCTTATCAATAATACCTTGCTTCTTATCGGCACGGTTGCCGCCGCCGAAGCGTGAAACAGGCGGCATGATTTTATCTATATCCGTGCCTGTGGTTTTTAAAATGCCATCGCGGAAAGCTATATCAACAAAGCGGCGGGTTTCGTCGTCTTTCAGTTTCTCATCGGCTATCAACGCAGACAAATCTTCTTCCTTGCGCTCATGCACGAAGCGTTTCCAATCATTATCAGACGCACCAGAAACATTAACTTGCTCGATAAACTTTTCGATAAGCTCCTTCTTGCTCCGCAGCTCGATACTGGAATCAATCGCTTTTGTGATGGCAGCGATGATAGTTTTGTCCTCACAGTTGGAAGCACGATATTTCTCAACAAGCATGAGAATATAATCAATGTTTACCTCTACTTGCTTGATAAGCTCCAATTCAAAGACAACATCATCATTGATATTTTCCTTGTCGCCGTCTTTACCGCCGCGCATTTGTTGGTACAGGTCAATGTAAACGCTCTGATAATCTTGGAAATCCCTATCGGACAAAATTTCATTGCCCTCGAAATCGTCAAAAGACGTAAGAATATTTTTCAGCCGTAGAATTGCACCGTAAAGGCGTATAAACTCTTTCTGCGCTTCTTCGCCAACAATTGGCTCGCCGATAGGATATTCCTCCACGAGCAGGGCGATTAACTCAGCGTACCCCGGCTTGTATTGGCCGTTATGGTCAAAGCCGTTATAGTAGTCTTTAAATGTTTTAAGAAGCACAATTCCGCCCGCTTCTTTGTTTCCAAAGAGAGCGATGGCATCGTCCGTGGCTTGTTTGAGGTCACGGAAGCATACGATATTGCCGAAAGTCTTAACGCTATTCAGTATACGGTTGGTGCGCGAGTATGCCTGTATCAATCCGTGCATTTTTAGGTTCTTGTCAACCCAAAGCGTGTTGAGCGTGGTTGCGTCAAAGCCTGTCAAAAACATATTAACGACAATCAGCAAGTCTATCTCGCGGTTCTTAACTCGCTGGGAGAGGTCTTTATAGAAATTCTGAAATTTGTCAGCCGAAGTGTCGTAAGTCGTGCCAAATGCGGCGTTGTAATCATTAATGGCATATTCCAAAAACTCACGCGAGGTTGTGTCAAGCTTGTCGTTCTCAAAATCCTCATCGGGCAGAGCATCTTCCGGGTCATCTTCGTTTGCACTGTAGCTGAATATGGTCGCAATGGTTAGATTGCGGTTCTTCTCGGCAAGCTGGGTCTTAAATTCTTCGTAGTATTTCTTTGCCATCGGGATTGAAGAAACGGCGAATATTGAATTGAAGCCTGCCACTCGTTGCCCTTTTAATGAGTAGTGCGAGTTGCGTTTAGTCTTTTGGTCAAAGTGTTCAAGGATATAAGTGACAACCTCACGAATCCGCTCGGTTGCGCCCATAGCGTTTTCAATGTCAATTGCACGAATTTGTTTTTCGTCTATACCGTCTTTCTTCTTCACGGTGTTGATGAAGTCAATGCGGAACGGAAGCACATTGCCGTCATTGATTGCGTCCACAATGGTATATGTGTGGAGCTTTTCACCAAAGGCTTGGGGAGTGGTTCGGGCAATGTGTTTGCCGCCTGCTGCGTTGACCGCAAAAATGGGCGTGCCTGTAAACCCAAAGATATGATAATTCTTGAAGGTACTTACAATCTTCTGGTGCATATCGCCAAACTGGCTACGGTGGCACTCGTCAAAGATAATGACGATGTGTTTTTTGTAAATATCATGCGTCTTATTTTTTGAAACGAATATATCCAGTTTCTGAATTGTCGTAATAATAATTCGGGAGTTTTCATCTTCCAGTTGTTTCTGCAATATGCGTGTGGAACTGTTGCTGTTTGCCGCACCTTTTTCAAAGCGGTCATATTCTTTCATGGTTTGGTAGTCAAGGTCTTTGCGGTCAACGACAAAAAGCACCTTGTCCACACCGTTCAGCGCAGTCGCAAGTTGCGCCGTTTTGAAGCTCGTTAAGGTCTTTCCGCTTCCTGTGGTATGCCAAATATAGCCGCCCGCGTCTGTCATGCCAGTCCTTTTATAATTGGTGGAAACCACAATACGGTTAAGAATCCGCTCCGTTGCTGCTATCTGATATGGGCGCATGACAAGCAGAAGTTCCTCGCTTGTGAAAACGGAGTATCGGGTGAGGATATTCAAAATCGTGTGTTTCGCCAAAAACGTCTTGGTAAAGTCCACAAGGTCGGCGATGACTTTGTTGTTTGCGTCAGCCCAATAGGATGTAAATTCAAAACTGTTGCTGGTCTTTTTACTCCGGCGGCGCTCGCTTTCGCCATGCTCTTTGATGTGGGCGTTGCGTGTGGTGTTGCTGTAATACTTTGTGTTCGTGCCGTTAGAAATTACAAACAACTGAACATACTCATACAGACCGCACGATGCCCAAAAGCTGTCACGCTGGTAACGCTTGATTTGATTAAACGCTTCGCGAATAGCCACACCGCGCCTTTTAAGCTCAACATGAACAAGAGGCAAACCGTTGACGAGAATGGTTACATCGTAGCGTGTATCGTGTGTGCCGCCGCTTTCCTCGTATTGATTTATCACTTGCAGGCGATTGTTGTGGATGTTTTTCTTGTCGAGCAGATATACATTCTTGGTGCTTCCGTCATCACGGCGAAGCACCTGCACATGGTCATCTTGGATTTTGCGGGTCTTTTCTGCAATGCCCTCGGCGTTGTTGGCGATAGAGGTGCCGAAGAACTGCTCCCACTCGCTATCGGTGAATGTGATGTTGTTGAGTGCTTCAAGCTGGCGACGGAGATTGGCAACAAGAGCCGCTTCATTGGTGATATGTAGCCGTTCATATCCCTGCTGGATCAGGATGTTGATAAATTCGCGCTCTAAATCAGCTTCGCTCTGATAATCTGCCGCTGTTTTGTAGGCAGGGGTGTATTCAGAAACGACGGTGGATTCGTCTGTGCAGGTGATGATGTTGTAGTTGCTCATGTGCTCCCCCCTTAATCTCGGACAATGTAATCTTTGTATGCCCAAGTCAAAAATTCCTCAACAGTCATGTCTTCCAAGTCTTTAAGCTCATCTTTCAAAGAGTCAGAGTTTCCATTTTCATATAGAAAACATAGTTGCCCATCAGATTTGCCTGTAATCAACAAATCGTTGTTAATATTTGTGTGAGCATTAAACACTTGGCAAACTTTTAATTGTAATTGTCGCTTGCTGGGAATAAAGTTCACAATCAATTTTTCGTGCAATTTTAGCGGTTCTGCACCATGAGATACAAGAAGTTCATCCAGCTTCTTAAATGTTTTTATAAGAACCCTTCTTGCTTCAAATGGAGAGTTATACGGCTTCTCACAAATGCAGTCATAAAGTATCTTTGCTGGTTCATAAAGTAATGGATTGTTTTTCTTAATTTCAACTTCATAATCATTGATAACTTCCACACCTTCAATCATAAATGATACGAAAGCTAAAACGTGCCACAGCGTCTGGTCGGACAGCTTTGGAATGATGTACCATGCATTTGCAACATCATGAAGTTTTTTACTTGGCGCATCTATTACGTTAAATCCCCTTGCTGTCTGTTCTGATATGATAAGTCTGTGTTGGACTAAATTGCAAATCAATGTTCCAATATCAGCACTTAACTGGCAGCAGATATCTTTATAAGTATGATAAATGTTAGGAAACCCTTTTGTGTCTAACATAACGTGCAAAAGCTCATGCGACAATGTATAGCTCAAAAATGGGTCATCTTTCCAAGCTATTATATCCCAAGACCCGTTAAGACTTTTTTTGGCATAAGCACCACCACCAATTCGTGATATTTCATCATCTTCAAGCGTGGCAACAAAATCAATGCGCAGTTCATTATTACCTAAAAGAGCAGTCACCTCATTGTGCAAATCGCTCATTTGCAAATCGAACATCACGTTATTTATCTCCATAAATTAGCACACCCCTAAAATGTCAACAGCTTATCCCTATAATACTCATATTGCTTCTGCCGTGCCGCTATTTCGGCGGGTAATCCATTCACTATGTCGTTTGTAAGAGTGTTGAAGCGATTGAGTATTCCAACAATGCGAGCTTGCTCCTCAAGCGATGGCAATGGCATCTTAATTTTTAGTAAAATACCGTCATTTAGACTTACGCGCGTAGATAACACCGCCATCCGAGCAATTTGTCGTCTGAAAAGCGATGAACGAAAGAAGTATGCTGCGAATTGTGGGTCAACACTCACATCTTCTTTTGGGCGCAAACGCTTTGTGAATCCGTTAAATGTAGCTGTAGGGTAGTCTTTGAGAGCCGCACAACTCATTCCAAGTTCGTCAAGCGATTCACTTGTCCTCGTTACAAAAACATCCCCTTTTTTGATTGAATATCTCACCTGCTCAACTTCTGTTGTGTTTACTAAGTCGGCAAGCTCGTTCGGGATGGTTGCGTTATTGAAAACAGTCTTAAACGACAGGAAAGGTGAGCCAAAACCAAACTCATCTGCGCCTTTTGAAAGACCTGATGAGGATTCGTAGATTTCACCCAAAGATACAACAGGCACTTCATCACTAAAAGCCAATAGACTATCCCGATAATAAGCATATTGATTTTTTCGCGCTGTAAGCTCCGCTGTAAGCTCCGCTGTAAGCTCCGCTGTAAGCTCCGTAAAATTGTCGAGCACCTCGACAATTTTACGTTGTAACAGGAGAGGCGGTAGGGGCATCGGAAATTCCTCAATCATTGGCTTGCGAATGGATGTAACAGTTGCGCTAACTGCTTTCATTAAAATAAATTTTTTGAAGTGCGAAGCCAAATAATAATATGCGTATTTCGTGTCAATGTTTTCATCAACAAAGTTAATTCGATACGCTCGTTGGTGCAAATCATACTTACCAGCAACATAGTGAAAAATATCACCGATGCCGCCTTCGCCTGGAATAACAATAGCTTCTTCGTCAAATAAGTAGCGGTTGCTTCTAAAAATGGTTTTTGAGCGTACATAAAACGGATACTCACCATCTTCAACAGCGTTAATGCGGTCGCTGCTGCCTGTGCCGATAT
>Ga0209755_10005726_pt1 | contig 14004 bp, 12 predicted proteins | sample TergutCo191P1_FD_187301 | JGI IMG/M metagenome (GOLD analysis project Ga0209755, IMG submission 187301) | Cornitermes sp. P1 segment gut microbial communities from Petit-Saut dam, French Guiana - Co191P1 (SPAdes) (version 2) | ecosystem: Host-associated > Arthropoda: Insects > Digestive system... | reverse complement strand
ATGCACTCACGGCTGTATTTATTGTGACTCAAGAAGCAAATGCTATCAGATTGATCATGACTTTGAAGATGTGCAGATAAAATCCAACGCGCCTGCGCTTTTGGAAGATGCGCTTAAAAGAAAACGTAATAAATGCGTAATCGGCACAGGCGCGATGACAGACCCCTATATACCGTTACCCGAAAATCTTTCAAACATTCGCGCCTGTTTGGAAATAATCGACAAATACGACTGCGGCATAGCGATACAAACTAAATCCGATTTAATTCTTCGCGATTTAGATATTTTACTCCGCATCAATAAAAAAGCAAAATGTATTGTTCAAACAACGCTCACTACTTTTGACGAAGATCTCTGTAAAATAATTAAACCAACTGTATGCAGTACAAAACGCCGTTACGAAATGTTAAAAATAATGCAGGAGAACGGTATTCAAACAATTGTTTGGCTTTGTCCTTTTCTGCCTTTTATAAATGACACCGAAGAAAATCTACGAGGACTTTTAGATTACTGTATAGACTCAGGCGTCTATGGCGCTCTTTTTTGGGGAATAGGCATGACCTTAAGAGAAGGCAGCCGCGATTATTTTTATCAAAAACTGGACGAACATTTTCCGGGACTTAAAGACATTTACAATAAAAAATACGGCAATAAATACGAAGTAACAAGCGACAATAATAATAAATTGTATAAAATATTTTGTGATATATGCGAAAAGCACAATATTATTTACGGCACGAATAATTTATTTAAATACATGAGTACATTCGAAGAAAAGAAAAAGAAACAAATAGAGTTATTTTAAATTTTTTACAATCCCTTATACTGTTTTTTCACTCTTGTCTTTAAAAATACCGCTATCGCTTTTTTAGGACACTTATTAATACAACGATAACAAATTGTACAATTACCTTTAGTAATTATTTTTCCATTTTGATTTTCAAAATTGCGCATAGAACAAATAGAAACGCATAAACCGCATTGATTACATTCATCATATATCCAAACTTTATCCATCGCCTTTTTTTCCCACATCGGCATGAACACACCTTGAAAAAGCCCGAAAAAACGAGAAAAAACATTAAAGCCGCGCTTTTTAATTTTTCCATTTTTAATATTTCCGCAAATAATTTTTACTTTCCGTTCCGCGATAACAAGATATTTTTTAATTTTTTTATCGCTCTCCAAAGGCAGAATAAATAAATTATTTACATTATTCGGCATAAAAAAATGTTCCGCATAAATCACTTTAATAAAATTTTTTTGAAACATATCCGTAAACACTCTCGCACCGTCGCCTGAAAATATCCATTGAGTACAAAAAATAATTATTTTTTTGTTTTTTAACGAATCGATATATCTGCCGGCAAATTCACGCATGATCCTCGGCACTCTGGAACCATAAATCGGATAACAAAAACCGATTATTTCCTGCGCAGAAATCAACTTTCCAAAATCAATATTCTCTTCGATAGAGTAACATTGCGCAGTTTGAAAACTTTGCGCATCCGCCAAATCAACGCGCGCATTCATCTCACGGCAAAAAAGTTCCGCGATATATTTTGAATTACCGGTAGCGGAGAAATACAACATCAGCATAGTTAACCTCTTAAATCATAATAACATATTACTTGACAAATGTTAACTAATATAATATTCTAATTTAGTGAACAACAGCGCAGAAATAATTATATACCAAACTCAAGACGGAAAAACAAAAATTGATTGCCGTTTTGAAGGCGATACTCTCTGGCTCACACAAGCGCAGTTGATCGAATTATTTCAATCAAGTAAAGCTAATATAAGTGAACATATTAGTCATATTCTTAATGAAGGAGAGCTTTTAGAGAATTCAGTTGTTCGGAAATTCCGAACAACTGCCACAGATGGTAAAAACTATAATGTAAACCATTACAACCTCGACATGATTCTCGCTGTCGGCTATCGCGTAAAATCACCAAGAGGCACACAGTTTCGTCAATGGGCGACTTCTGTTTTACATGAATATTTACAAAAAGGTTTCGCCATGAACGACGACTTCCTTAAAAACATGAGTGGCGGCATTTACTGGAAAGAACTTTTAGAGCGTATCCGCGATATACGTGCCAGTGAAAAAGTAATGTACCGCCAAGTCCTCGATCTTTACGCTACAAGTCTTGATTATAATGCTTCAATGCCCGAAACCGTGAATTTCTTTAAAATCGTACAGAACAAATTGCATTATGCTGCAAGCGGACATACTGCAAGTGAAATAATCTTTGAACGAGCAAATGCCGAACTCCCTTTCATGGGTCTGACAGTATTCAAGGGTTCTCGTCCGATAAAAAGTGAAGTAACTGTTGCAAAAAACTACATGACAGAAAAAGAACTTTTTGCGCTGCGCCGCATGGTCAACGCCTTCTTTGATATGGCTGAACTTAAAGCAGAAACGCACGAACCAATGTATATGCGCGATTGGTTGGAAACACTTGACAAATTCTCCCGTGATTTTGGCTTAGGTATTTTAGAAGACGCTGGTTCTGTCAGCCACACTGAAGCTGTAGAAAAAGCATACAATGAATATGAAAAATATCACTCTTCATTACCTGACGATTTATCCGATGTTGAGAAAGCGTATTTGGATACCTTGAAAGAAATGCAAAAAAAATTAAAAAGTGTGGATAAAACATGAGAAAACTGCTTTTCATCATCATTTTAATTTCTCTATTTCTTTCCTGCGATCTTCCCGCAGAAACTAATTCCGCTACCTACATTTATGAAGGCAGGTACAGCACAACCGTTGCGTATCGCATAGAAGGAAACCTAATCTATAACGGCAGATACAGCGCCGATGTAGTTTATCGAAAAGAAAACAATTTAATTTATGAAGGCAGATATGGCGCTACAGTAGCCTACCGAATAGAAAATAATTTAATCTACATCGGCAGATACGGTACCGAAGTTTTCGGCAGAATTGAGAATGACCTGATTTATAAGGGTAGGTATGGTTCGGAAGTTTTGTATAGGGTGGAGCGGTAAAAGTAATGTGCAAATTTTGCACTTTGCAGAATTTTACGGGGAAAGAGGGAGATATTGGAGAAAAAGTGATTATACATATCGTTTTCAAACTCTAAAATAAGAATCATAATATTTTTTTTGAATCTCTGATAAATATTCTCTTATTTTCATATATCTTTGTTTATTTAAATCTTCCATTTGACTTTTATGTTTTTCTGATCTTGTCATTAATTTAAATTTTAATTTTTCATAATTTATTTTATTAATATCAAATCTAAATAATAAAAATAATAACATACTTGGACTAAATGCATTTTTTTCCTTCCATTGTTTTGCCGCTTCTTCAATTATATAACGGTTTTCCTTATCTTTTCTCCATAAATTTCTTAATGCTTCTAACACATTATTAAAATATGCTTCTTTCAATTTTTCAGATATTGATTTTTTAATTTTTTTATCTCTTTCTTCACCTATACTTATATAACCTGATTTTTCTATTAAAATAATATCAAATTGCTTAATACAAGTAGAACCAACTTTTAAAGTATTTTCATTTACTTTATTTTTAATTATAAACTGCCATCGCAAATCTTCATGTTCGCAAAGCTCGCAAGATGGTCTTTCTTCATCAATGTCTATTTCATCATTATTATCGATCACGTTTCCATCAAAATACCATTCTTCCTTTGCTTTTTGGAAATTTTCTAGGTTATTACTCTTCTCAAGTAAATTTCTTTTTGCATTATCCAACCATCTGTTCATAATTAATTTCCATATTGATTTTACTCTTTTTCTAGATATTGCATCCATTCATTTCTATTCCATGTTATAAAAGAAATAGAAAAATGATTTTTAATATAATCTCTAACTGATTCATATCCATAATATTCCTTTATTGATTTACCTTTTAAAAAATATGAAAATTGCTTAAATTCAATCCATTTCATTATTGCAGTTTCCCCTTTTAAAAGTATACCATCATACTTTATTAAAAAACTTTTTATTTTATCGTTTTGATATTTTTTAACTATATCTGCTAACATTAAACACATTGCTAAGAAAATAAAATAAATGTTTTTATTATCATCTTCTTTTGGCATTTCTCCAAAATCAAGTTCTGGATTATTTCCTGAAGCACCTGAACCATAACCTATTTCTTTTTTTTGTTTTCCTTTTAAAGAAATAGTCCTTGCTGAAAAGATTTTACTAACTCCACCACCCATTTTATTCACCTCCAAATTCAAATCCTTCAAGAAAAGGATTATTTTTTTCAAATACACTTTTATAATAACTAGATGTATCACTATCAAATTTTCTATAAAAAACTTTTTTACAATAAAGTAATGCTTCTATTTCCTCATGAACAGCACCGTAAAAAATTAAAGCCTCTGGTTTTAACTTTCTTATAGTTTCTTGTATTCCTTTTATATGGCAATTAATATCATCCTCGGTCTTTATACACCCATGAGTACCAATAGATAAAATACTATTTTTTGGTATTCCTTCAAAACAAAACGAATAAGAGCATTCATCTCCATACCGAACATTTGGAATAACAGAAATACCTAATTTCTGCATATAAAACATAAGCTCATGATTCAAAAGAGTTTGATATTCTTGAATAAATATAGGCATATTTCGATACATACTGTAATCACATCCTATTGCTCCTTGAAATTGATTTATATTTGAAATATAATTGCCTCTATTTCGAGCAAAGGGTAATATTTTTTCATCTATCTCATAAAAATGAACAAAAGAATTTTTGTTCATTTCGTTTTTCATTTTAGAAAAGGCTATAAGTTTTTCGGGAATATAATGACATGGGTAAAGAACTGGTATTTTAAATCCAGTAAAATTGGGTTTTTCTTTTAATCGTATTACTTTTAAATCATCCCTCATAATAAATTTTCCATAATGTTATTAATATACAACATATAAATAATATGTTATATATACTACAATACTTATTTAAAAAATGCAAGTCAATTTTTTATTACTTAAATAATTATTTTTATTGACAAAAATGTTATTTATATATAACATTCAAATATGTTGGATTTTGAGCAATTAAGACAAGCAATTGGGCAAAATGTCCAAAAGATTAGAAAAGAGGCTAATTTAACCCAACTAATGTTATCAAAAAAAGTAGAAAAAAGCCGTTTTTGGTTAACAGCAATAGAAACAGGCAGTAATTTCCCAACCGTAGAAGGATTATATCTTTTAGCAGATGTATTAAACTGTACAGTATCTGATTTTCTTCCCTCAAATTGCAACAGGAAGAATCCTTCATTTATAGGTCCAGACGAGTTAATAAAAGCTGAAGGAACGACAGGTAAAATAAATTTAGTACTTAAAGAGGTAAAAAATGATAAAATACGAGGATCTACCAGAAATAAAAGCGGCTCAAAAAATTATAAAAAAATATAATTATACAAAAGATACATTACCTGTGGATGTAAAACAAATAATGTTTGATAAAGGTATAATTATTCATGAAAAAGAATTACCAGATGAAATTTCTGGTGTTCTTGACACAACGAGTGAAAAACCTATTGTATTAATACAAAAAAGCCATGATAAAAAAAGAAAACGCTTTTCTCTTGCTCATGAACTTGGTCATTTTATTTTAAATTCTTCTTCTGGTAGTATTCATTTAGATAAACATACCTATTTTCGTAGTCATCTTTCTTCTTTTGGAATTGATACAGATGAAAAAAAGGCTAATCGTTTTGCAGCAGAATTATTAATGCCAACTCATATACTTTTAGAATTACTTCTTGAAGACATGCCAGATTTGATAGATTCTAATGAATCTGACAGTTTAACAGCTTTGAAGGAACTAGCAAAAAAATTTGATGTTAGTATCGCAGCTTTAACTATAAAAATTAGTGGCGTTATAAAAGGTATGCGGTTTTAGTTATCTAAAGTAATATTCACATTCATCCTTTTTTGAAAATTTATTATTCTCTAATTCAATACTATTTGATTTCTGATTAATAATGATATCAGAAAAATTACATGTTTTTATTGCTGTTTTCCATCTATCGTATTTTGTTATTTTTAAACAAAAACATACAAATTCGACAGGAGACCAAATACTCTTAATTGGTATTCGTACATCATCTCTATTTCCTATATGAATATGAGATGCAGGATGTATTAATTCTTGATAATCATCTGGAAAATAGTCATAATGTATTTTTATCATACTCTCTTTTAATGGAAAATCATCTATTTCTAAAAGGTAATTTTCAAAATAGCTATTACCGTCTTCTGAATAAGTTAATCCATTACTAATAAGGTATTCATTATATGTATTTATTAAATATGGAGATTCGAGATATAAATAAAATAATTTACTAACATGACTATTTTCGTTCTGCCACATTTCAAATAAAAAAATATCTCCGTCTGATAATAAGAAATCGTAATCATACTCATTTCTACACTCTTTATATCCTTTTGAAAAATTACCACGTCTTATCGTATTAAAAAATTTTGAAGAAATATTTTTAGGATCTAATTTTATAGGTTTTGTTTTATTAATATTATATTCTATACCAAACTCTTCTAAAAGTGAATTTATCTTTGAATATCCTATTTTAATTTTTGAAGTATTAATCATACAATATTATTTTTTCCATAATCAGTATTTTTTATTAGGAAGTTTATTAATTCTTCCTGAGAAATACCCATGGAAGCTACTTGCCCCATTAATATTTTCAAGTTTTTATTATTTTCTTCCGCATCAGCTGTTAACTCTCTTCTTAATGTTTTAATTTGGTTTAAATCTGGATATTTAAATTTAAAAGTTGGAATATTTGTCATTATGGTTGAAATTTCATTATCTATCCAATCCATTGAATGTACAGCTGTAATTCTCACCCATGCTTTAGTTCTAGTAATTGCAGTAAATAATTTATTACGAATATTAATATAATTTTTTGAAAATAAATTATAAGCATCTGTTCCAACAATATATACCATTCCTGCTTCATTTCCCTTTGCTCTATAAACAGTTGTAAGAGTAACTGCTCCTTTTATAAAAAAACGATCTCCAGTAAAAGAATTTTTAATATTATTAACTTGAATCTCATATTCAGATAAGCTATCCTCTATCATATCAAAATATTGTTTACTATTCCTATCATCAAGACATATAACCATAATATCTTCAGGAAGTAAATATTCATTTTCAATATTATTTCGAATTTCATTAATTACATATTTTACCTCTTTTTCTATACCATCAAATATATTAATTATAATTAATTTATATTCTGTTTGATTTAGAGACATTATTGAAGGACTGTTTTTTAATGGTCTTTCTATTATAACATCATCATCTTTTTGACAATTTCCGCTAACTACTTTATATCCCAAGTCAGACCAGTGTTCTGAATTCTCAAGCATTTGTAATATTGTTTCATTATATATACCAAATCCCAATCCATGAGCAAGCATTAATACTTCAAGGGGATTTCTATAACAAACATCAAGAACAAGATCATTTTTATAGAACTCATTTGATAATGCTACTAAATCAATTCCTTCATCTCCATATTTATTTTTAAATAAATCCATAGAATTTTGTATTTCTACGTTTAATACATTTTGCAGTTCATCATAAGCCCATACCAAACTATCATTTTTTACAATCTTTCTACACAACCAATAAAAAGGAGCTGAGAAATCTTGTCCTTCATCTATCAATATTAAATCATATTCTTTTTTTAAATTACCTTTAGTAATTTCTAATAATTGTTCACAAACAAATTCAAATTCTAATCCTTTTTTACCTCCTCTTTGAGCATCTTTAAATGTTAAAGGAGAAACACCATTAGATATACATGTGTCATAATAAACACCAGCTAAATTAGCTCCTCCCCAAGCATGTTTAATATTCACTACTTCCCAATTTGGATCACCTGATGAATATAAACGATAAAATTTTGATATCAATAATCTAACTTGATCATATAAACTCTTAGTCCAAAATGTGTATAGTATTTTTTTTTCTGGATATCGTAAATGAAATACTGCTGTTTTTATTGCTAAAATGATTGTTTTTCCAGAGCCTGCAAGTCCACGTATTCGTTGTGGTCCATCAATACAACATAACGCTGCTATGCGTTGATTTTTATCAAATCTATTTATTTGATCTGATAACTTTTCCAAAAGAGCACCTTTAGAATTATTATATTCATCAGGGATATTTCTAGTTTTATGTTTTTGAATTGATTTAATACCCTCAATTATAGAACACATTTCATTAAATACATCATCATTGAATTCCTGATTAGGAATATTATTAATTTTTGAAATAATATCTGTAGAATATTTTACTAATATAACTCCACATTCTTCTGCATAAGAAACAATATTTTCCTTATCACTTGAATCAGAAATAACAAAACTAGTAATATTTACTTTTAATGATTGTCTTGATAAACGTATTTTACTTGATTTAATTAACAATGCAAATATTTGGTTCAAAGTTTGATCAGCTTTTTTAATTATATCTATAATATCTGTTCCTCTTTCATGCTCATTAAGAAATAACAATATAATTCCTTTTATTCTTGAGGCTATACAAATGGTAGGAAATATTATTACACTTTCATAATCTTGAAAAATTGGATAGTCTAAAAATAACTGAGAATTAGATAAATCTAAATTATCTTCATTGGTTTTAATAATATTAACAACCTCCTGAAGCTTGTTTCTTTTATCATAATCACTGCATGTTATATTTATTTCCATATTTTTTCTCCTTCCTCTGTATAATTATACATTAGATATTTTATCTTTCCAAACAATAAATGTCCAGATTCCTCAAAAAATCATCCCACTCCCACTTTCCCAACTTCCTCACTCGTCACCAGCTCCCCCCGAAAAGCACGAGCAAAAATCACTTTTTTCCTTATTTATATTTAGCAGCCAATCGTTTGAATGCAGCACTATATTCCTTTTCTCTATTTGTTTTGTTAAAGAAAGGAAAACCCCAAATAAAATATTTGTTATCATCTGCAAATGTTTTTTTAGGGATACCTTGTTTTTCAATTTGTAATAAAAAATCTTCTTTCCATTTATCTTCTTTTAATAAATGATCACCTTTTGGTTCAACGAAAATCTGGTATTGGGTATAACCGGAAGTATTCTTTTCTCTAAGAAATAAAAGGTAATCTGGTTCAAACCGTTCTCCGTCATCGAATGAAAATAAAGCCAGTTGTCTTTCATTTCGTACAAGATATACTTTTTCATATTCTTTCTTTAGGTCATCAGCTAAAGAAGAAAAATATTTTACAAATGCTTTTTCTTCGCTTGTTCCAAAATTATCATTAAAAACAAACCATTCTTTATCGCTGAGATCAATTTTTAAGTCAGGGGATAATGTTGATGCATTTTGTGATATACCGACACCATCTCCATGCGGATCTGTAATATAAATTGTTTTATTTTGAAATACTTCATAAAATTTTGCATCAATAAATTCGTAAGTGCCTTTGTAAGCAGTTTTTATTGCTGATATCTCGCTGCCAATTTTAGAAAGAACATTATAACATGCTTCATAAAGAGTTTGTGCTGTTGGGTTTTCTTCATTACTTTCAATCGAAATTACAACATCGCCAAGATAAGCCTCATTAAATATAAAATCTTTAAATGAAATCACATTTGGGAAATATAACTGTAAAGTTTGAAATTTAAACACATCAACACGCCGTAAAGCACGATGTATTATAGAATAATTTTGCAAAGCAATTTGTTTTATACTGGTACGATGATTATAAGTTTTTACTTTTGTATCACTAATTGTAGTCATCATGGTATCGACTGCAGTTTTTCCAGTATGCACTGAAACAGAATATTCTTTACTTCGAATAGACGGAAGAAGCTCCTTGATACTTTTACGGTCTTTTTCTTCGCGTTTGTTTTTAAAAACGAGCGCATTATTGTAAAAATCGTCTTCCTTAAAACTTTCTTTAAGCGTGTATTGAATAGTAGTTTGATTGTCAGGCATAATACCGCTTGATATAAGAGCTTTATTTAATTCGTCAATATAACGACTGTCATATTGACAGTGATAGTATAACTCTTCGCAAACTCGAAGAGGGTTATCAATATCATTGTCGTATTTCCTTTGATACCTCTCCTGCCCTTCTTCAACGATGAATGGGCAATATCTAGCACCGCGTCCTATAAGCTGCGCTTCTGCAATTGTAAAGGAGCCTGGTTTACTGTTTTTTGCATCTCTTGTCTCGTAAAGACGTACTATATCAAATAAGTTTAAAACATCCCATCCTTCATCCAATTTTTTAACTTGAAATATTGCACGGTATGGATTTTTTACATCTTCAAGTGAGTTTAATAATAATTGCCATTCAGCAGCTTCTTTATCATCGTTTACAGATATGCAATGAATAGGACTGAACTCATCACGGAGCTCTTGAGCCAATTTTTCATAATCTATGCTTTTAGATTTAAAATAATTATCCATCCGCTTTATTTCATCAATAGGAGATAAAGCAATTATTTTCTCGAGAATACCAGCTTTAATCGTTCGCATTGTTTCATGAAATTTTTCGGCAGACTGTTTACTTTCAGCTATTGTCTTTGATTTAAAAAGAACCACAGGTTTTATATTAAGACGGTTATCTTGAAATAGTTTAAGCCTATATTGACTAAGCATAAGAGCTTGTAAAACACGTTCTTCATGAGTTATATCTGCCCGAATTGCTTTAACCTGTTTTGAATATTTTTCTTCCCGAAATTTTCCCAAATCGTAACTAAAAATAATTTTTTTTTCATATTCGGAAAGTATATTCTGATTCTTTAAATCACATGTAGCCGTAAACTCTAACAGCACATTATCTTTGTTAGCGTTAAAAATTCGTCGTACTGTATATTCCCAACTTTTACTATCTTCATCATCTGAACCATTTTTGCCTTTGCGTGTGTCCACATTAAGATGATGTGCTTCGTCTGAAATAAGTACAGTTTTTTGTTCGGAAAAATCATCAATAGAGGGAGCATTTTCTTTTACGAAAAACATATCTGAGTGTAATTTTTGAATCGTAGTAAAACACATATTGATAGCGTCAGTGCTTACACCTTGAAAATTATCAACCTCATGTACAGGAACATATTCGCCATCTATTATTATTTCATTAGCAAAAAGATATTTTCTTGAAATTTGATTTAAAAAATTGTCTTTCGTTTTTTGAATAATATTATCAAGATGAACAAAAAATAAAAAATTACGATACCCTTTACGGTAAAGATAAATTATTAGTCCAGCCATTATTAATGTTTTACCGCTTCCTGTAGCCATGTGGAATAATGTCTGTGTGGGATATAAGCGCAAACGATCGTTTTCAAAATAATTAATAAAATTACTAAAGGCACTATTCTGATATGGTCGAAGTTCAAATTGAGCGTTAAGATTATCGGATATAAAATCGGGGATAATATCAGTAATAGAACCTGCCTCGCGTAAGGCATCTAATTTTTCAAAGAGAAACATTACTTATCCTCTGTGTTATAAAAACTTTTGGTAAATTTCTTATCTGCTTCGTTTATTAAGAAATCATTATCATTCATATCGCATAGATTCACATACAACATATTTTTATCAAGCAACTCAAGTATGAAACGTTTCTTGTCTTCAAGGGCTAGTTCGGCAAAATCATCAGCAGCTTCAGAAATATCCTTCAGAAAAATCTTATGACTTATAAAGCCTGTTTTAAGCACATCCTCAAGAAGAGAAGCAGCCTCTTTATCATTTTTTACAGCAAGTGCTTTATCCACAAAATGTTGATTACATTTTGCCAGTTCACAGTAGACGAAAGAGCCGCCGCCTTGCCAGTTTATATTTTTGGAAATACCAGAATTATCACCATTAATGACATTAGATAAACGGACTATACTGTCATTGTTTAAATAATTTAGTTGTTCTATGCCTATATATCTCATTCTCATTTTATGTGCAACAGCACAAGTCGTTCCGCTTCCAGAAAAAAAATCAAGAAAAATATCACGATTATTATCAGTTGTTATTTCAATTATTCTTCTTATCAATTTTTCTGGTTTTTTGCCTTTTTTTAGTGTAACTCCACCTTCCTTTGCTATTCCGTCCCAACTAATATCAGTCCATAAATCGGTTAATAATTCTGTGGAAGTCAGAACACCATCAATAGTTTTTACTTTGCTACTATAGAATGATAAGGCTCCTCCATTTAATACATATCCATCTTCTGTTCTGTCTGTGGAAGAATATACAAAGATTTGATCTCTTTCTGTTTTGGATTGTTCTAATAAAGCTTTTAAGCCAGTAGACGGGTCTTGCGGATCTCGTACACTAACTATTTTATCTGCGTTTTTCAATGCAAATTCTGCTATTTGCTGGTCTCTTATAACTTTCCAATAATTACCCCATTTTTCCTTTGCATTTTTTGCAGATTGTTGCCATGTGGTACCAATTTTTATATCATTTAGTTTATAGATTACATTGTACAACTTTTCTAAACGCCAGTTTTGTGGATTATCTTCAATGTTTTCGATGTATAAATCATAATTACCATCATACTCTGTTGGAACAAATATTTTTTTAAAATTAAATTTATCTTTTTGGCGAGTATAAAATAAAACATACTCTGTTACTTCTATTGGGCCGGGATTTACAGTTTTAAAACCTGCTGGGGACGAGGTTTTTACTGTAATAATCTGAATACAATTTTCTTTACCAAATATTTCATCCATTAGAGGCAAAAGATATCCAAGTTCGTGATAATCAATATGAACAAAAATACCTCCTTCGCTGCTTAGCATTTTTTTTGAAATTTCTAGCCTATTTTTCATAAACGTTAGCCAAGAACTGTGATTAAACCTATCATTATAACCAAAGCTATCGCCACCAGTATTATACGGCGGGTCAATATATATACATTTAATTTTCCCCTCAAAGCGTTTCAACAATGATGAAATGGCAAGAAGGTTATTGCCTTTGATGATTAGATTGTCATCATCTTTAAAAGTGATACCTTCCTCTGCTCCTTTTTGGGTGTAGCGTTTGGCATTGACCAGAACTTTAGGATAGAGAAGACGATCTACTTCGTCAGGAGCAAGGACGGCATTGTAGAAAACTTCATCGCGTTTTTGGTCTTCCTTTGTCTGACCGCCTTCAAGAACACAGTCTTTATACGGGAATGAAAGGACAACATCATTTGAAGCGGAAATGAGGTCACCATTGCTGTCAGCAAGACCGATACGGTTTTTGAAGCGTGTATAACTGTCTGGCAAAAATTGGTAGTTATTGACTGCCCAGCCAAAAGCAACTTTATCAAAAATAAGTATGCCATCTACATCCGTAAAAAATCGTTTTTTTGTTTCCTCATTTGACAGAAGCAATTTTATTAAAGCTGCGTCCATATTGACAGCTGATTCATAAACTTTATTACGTAACAAGGCATTAGTATCTTTCGAAAAGAAACGAGTATCTTTTTTAAGTACTGTTTCCAGTATTTGGAAGAAATTTGCCACGTTTTTGCTGCTCCTGTGTTATTATAGATATTGTTTTAAATTTTAACTATTCCCTTTATTTATATACTTAATAAGTGTATAGCATGCATATTATCATGTCAACATGTAAAGTTAATTAATTAAGGCGAATTCGACAGGATTAAAATCGTAGGCAAAGAAAAAACCCGATCCTCAGAATCGGGTTGTGGCAGAGGAGGCTATTTCGGACTATTCGGACTAAAGTCCGCGTCCGCTGCCGCCTCCCCTAGTGGCAATTAAAATATACAATATTATTTACATTTTGTTGAATTTCTAATCCAGTCGAATTCGACATAATTAGAAATGAAACTTCTTACTAGCTCGGATTCTTCGATCCATCATAAAGCAGCGTTTGAATATTATCTAAACGTTCCAGAATGGTGGGGAATTCGCCGAGATGTTTCATGATCATGTATTCGTCATAACCGGGTAATTGACCGACAATGG
>Ga0209755_10005725_pt1 | contig 14014 bp, 13 predicted proteins | sample TergutCo191P1_FD_187301 | JGI IMG/M metagenome (GOLD analysis project Ga0209755, IMG submission 187301) | Cornitermes sp. P1 segment gut microbial communities from Petit-Saut dam, French Guiana - Co191P1 (SPAdes) (version 2) | ecosystem: Host-associated > Arthropoda: Insects > Digestive system... | reverse complement strand
CTCTTGCAAAAGAAATATTTCTGTTCTCAGTTTTGTTCACAACTGACAAGTGATTGATTTTTGGATATTTACAAACACTCTCCAAACACTTAAGCTGTGATGCCTCAAATAAGATGGTAAGATAATTGCCTATGACATTCAGATAACAATCTGGGGGAAAAGTGGCCATGACATAATACTGTAGTCACATCCAGACAGCAAAACACAGTTCCACTGACAAGCATATAAAGTTAACAGCACTGGCCATCACTCAAGATGACCTTTGAATGTTCAGATGCATGACAGTTGTGCAATAAAAGATATGTATAGTTTGTTTTACAAATTATAATTGTCTGTTGAAAAGCTCCACAATAAGAAACTTTAACATTACCATAATTTCGATTCTGTAGTTCCTGCCATCATGACAGTTCCAGCAAAATATGCACCACTGCACTCACTTCTTTGTCCTCCAGAACAATTGAGTCATCCCAGCAACTGAGACAGCCATCTTCTGGGTTCCAACTGTTGGCCAAATAGTTACCAAGTGTGTTCAGCACCAATTTGCTTGGTCCATTCCCATGGACCACTACTGGCAATGTGTTGTATGCTGTGTTGTGTAAGTATGCTTCTTGCCCCTTGAACCTCAGTTCAACATCCGCTGCAAACATGAAAATGAGGCACTTTTGTTCTAAGCATTCATGTTGCACAGTTACTTGCTGCACAAGTCCCTCTTATGTACATACACTGGGCACACTGAATGACCATATAAGGCATGGGCATCCAAACTTTTTAACGGCAATGGGCCACACCCATTATTGTGAGCTGGTTCATGGACCTCACATGGAAAAATAAAAATAAGTGGTATACCTAACTGCCTCAATTAATGTATAATTTTTATAGTACATACAAAATGTGGGCCTGGGCCACATCATGGATTGGGGCCCATGATATATGGTATTCCCAGCAGCTGACATTTTTTGTCACTACGGAACCTAGAAATTCATTACTATGCACCTTGACTGCCTATTCAATATATTTAGAGTGGGGACACACCAAATGAGACAAGTGAAGCCAGGGTAAGATCACACTGACAAGACAGAACTTCAGTCAGTATCACTCAGTGATGCAGCACCATCAGTTGAGAAGACTAGTCAACATGGCCATATATTTAATTGCACCAATTGCAATATCCATATATTGACAACAGCTACAAAGAAATAGATGCTTTGGAATTCATTCCATTAATTAAATTTATAAATTTAATCACTCTATTACTTTTTGGTAAGAAGTAAAAGTAAAGCCTTCTCATTATGTAATTTTCTCTAGCCTCTTGTCATTTTATCTCTCTTTGTCACAAATATCTTTGGAAGCAGAAACACACCTGATGAAAATAAACTGAAGTTGTAATACTTGTACCTAATTAGTAGCAGTGTTAAGTTTTTATTCTTGATATCCAAAGAATTCTGGAAATAATCTGTTGTGTCTTTCAATATCTGAAATGAAGCATTAACCATTTAAGGATGAAACTTAACTGTTTTATTTAAAGGACTCAGTGCACACCGCACAGTAAACACTCTCCACCTCGGTCATAAAAATGTATCTGTTAATGCTGTATAAGGCAAAAGCTGCTTTGTTCTGAGATCCATACAAAACCCATAAAAGCAATGTAATCAACATACAGAAGTTCTGAATGTTGGACCTGGTATTACTGTGCTGGTGCATGCCCATGACCCAACTCACCAAATATTCAATTTTTTTAATAATTATATAAGGTACCCCTCATATAATAACTCTGATGTTTTAAAAGGGTATAACAACTCACCGACAGCACCATTCAGATTCTGGAATATATCTGCTCTGTGGTCCAACTTGATTTGGAACTTGTTCCTCAGTTCCTCATTCAGGTATGCTTTGGTGTAGAAGAGCTGATCGTCGTCATCATTGGCAACTGCTGATGATGTCACTATTTTATACAGCTCTGGAGCATAACCAATGAAACCTGCAATGCATCAACGTCAGAAATTAAAGTCACACTACTGTGCTTCTCTCTCAAGATGTTTTCCAGAGGAGTGGACAGTGTTAACATCTTACACAGCAAAATGTCTGAATAGGGATCCATCACAAAAACACTGGGTCCATTCCAACTGTACAGACTACTTGTTTCTATCCATTGACAAGAAATAAATATGCTGAAAAGCCACTTTTCTTTCCAAATACATACATTAATAATAATACTGAATTACAAATTCTTTTCAAAACCTGCGCTATTTACTAACACAACTTAACTTATAAACATACAATCAATTTTCACAAAACAGATTTGTTTTAGATCCACTCTCATAACTTCACTAACCACACAACACTCAACACAAGTTTAAAGGAAAGTACTTACCTTCCATTAAATTAACATTTTACAGTATGTGCATCATGATATAGTCCACATACTGTGATCAATGTCTGCTGGGTCTCCAAAACACGTGAAGAGTGGTTTGCTATCACTTGTAACAGATAAGATGTGTCATTTTCTGGCTTGCAGAGGTACCTTGTTATACCTCTGGAACAATGGAGCTACTACTGAGGAAACATGTTAAATTTCTGCCAGCTAATGTCAGCATGGATTCACAGACTACTTTCACATCACGTTCTTCATTTTGTCATTTATCTTTTTCACTGTTCTCTGTAACTTCCTGACAGATATCCAGTTTCTTGCTTTGTACATGGCAGAAGATTATCAGCCGTGTCATATTAATTGTATGACACTACAACATTCAGCGCAGTCCTCACATCAGCTCACATCTTTGCACTTACTACCTCATCACTGTCAACATCCACAGGCTCTTCTTGATTTCTGGCACTTTGCAAAAACCTACTTTCCTGAAATAGTTTGTTACCTTCACTTTGTTTAGTGTATCCACTGAAGCTTACACCAAGAACACTGCATCAGGAAGCGAAACTTTGTATGTCTGCTGGGTTTTAGTGATTTGCTGTTGCAACCTGCATGGCAGATGCTGCTCATAATTTTGTTTAATGGCTCCAGTCAGTCCTTGGCTGTAGGACTAATTTACTGTTGGCAGGCATAAATTCAACTCATACATTCTTCAGATGTTATACATTTTGAGACTGGGCAGCAATTTTCCTGTCCAGGCACACCATAAACTTGCTCAGCAACACACAAGTCATCCATGCGATAGTGTGGTTTCTCGGCTTTCTCAATCACAAGAAGTAGCATCTTTTTGAACCCATCTGTGTTTGTACTGACCAGTACAGTGATTATACTTGCTTCATTTCCCTCCAAAGCAGCTTTCACCCATGGAAACACAAGTCTTGTCTGACATCAAATTATAGAAAGTACTACACTCATCAGCTCCAGACATCTCCTTTGGCTCTTACTTGGTTAGGAGTGTTGGAAGAACAATAGTTCTCTGTGTTTCAACTTAATCTTCACTGCCACATTTTGATCCACCACTTATGGTTTATCAGCCGAGACTGGCCCACTTTCTGAATCTGTCAGTCCAACCACTTGTCAAAGGACCTATATAAAACTGCAATGCTATTTCTTCAGCCTTCTGCCACAAAATCGGTCCTTGAATGGCAATATTTAAGAATCATTTCTGGTAGAACCACTTTAACCCTTTAAACACCGAGTTAAATCCCATCTGCCATTTGCTGGCATTATTAGTAGCTCACCATATTCTCCACGTTAGAAGGATAAGGGTTAAAGCATAGCCTCAATTTTCACATATAATGATGTCTTTAGTTTTTCCTTTCCTGGCTGTTCAAAAAGCTTGGCTTCCATAGCCCTCAATTGTTTGTCAAAATACTGTTGACAACTGAAATGGGCCCACCAAGTTGCTGTGCAGCTTTTGTGAGAGTCAATGGTTAGGCTTCATATTCTTAACTACAGTATTTATAATTTTTGTGAAAGTGATATTGATTTGCATTTAATTCTCATCTTGCACACCTTTATGTCGATGACCAGCCATACTAAAATATTCACACAATACGTGTATTACTGGCACAATTCCAAAAGACTGTATGTTTCTACTGGCAATACACTAAAAAAGAGGAAGACTAAGGCAACTATGTTTCCAGGCATCTTCAATGGAAGTATTTCATGAAAGAAAGATAATTATTTTTGCTCAATAAGCTCTGATATGCTCAATGAGCATACAATGTTCAGTAACAACAGTACTACTTTTGAAGGATCTTCAGCAGAAAAATGCCACACAAGAAAAATGTTAATTTCAATTTAAAGCTTAGAAATGCTTGCTGAATATAAAGCATTAAGTAATACTGGCATTCAGCTACTTATTAAATTTATTCACATCAGAAGAATTTAGACACTTAACTTAAAACCTACACATCTTAAGTAGGAAATCTTATTAGGCAGAATTATTTTACACAGAATAAACTATAACATCCTTAGGAAAATATTTTTGGGACCTAATCACTCTACATATTAGGCAGGAAACCATATACAATGTGAACCACCGTATTACCAAAACAAAGTTACAAGTTCCAATTTCATCCAGTATATAATAATTATCTGTCTACCTTGCATCACATTGTTTTTCAAAACCACTTTAAAATAATGTTCCTTTATGCAGTTTGCTCACAAAATAAGCACCTCTTCACAACCACACAAAACAGGCAATAGAGAATGTGGACACATTGATAACATTTCCTGAACCACATAACAATACAAATTTCATCCAAAATTCCATGTTGCCCCAGTCATAACCCCATTGCTGAAATCTTGATAAAGTGAACATCACACACAGCTGTTATGAATAACATACTATACTTAGTTTTACATGAAGCACTGCTTTTTCATGCAGTGGTTGAATCATATTCCAATCAAAGTCAGTGTATTTCACTTTCAACAGGACTGTGTAGCCAACACAGGAAAACGAGAAAGGCACAGAATGCTCATTGGCAGAAAACTGTATGCACTGGCACAAACTTACCACAATTTAATAACAAATATACAACTAAACACATATGACTGTGTAGATACAGACACCATACCTCCAGAATTCAGATACCGTTTCCCCCGCTGGACAGATGGGTACTTGGATGCCAGCCCCTCATCAGGCCAGCAAAAGCCCTCAGCAGAAAACACCACACGGGCTTCAAAATGTAGAAAGTGCTCCAGTATCTTATCCACCCCTGATAGCAAAATCACGTCATAGCTGCAGACACACACAGACACAAACAATGTGGCAATAAATGAGTTGAACAACTGACTGCAGCTGAAAAGAGACACAACAAATTGGAAGGCAGGTATACCTGTCAGTGAACATGATGATTTTGTTTGCATCATCCTTGTGTCTGAGCAGTTCCTTCTTGAACAGGTTGATCTTGTGGCCTCCACCTGCACGTTTGCGCACGTCTCCCCCCTCCCACTTCTCTCCAAGACCCAACACCTGTAAACAGCCATACTCATGTACATATTCACTGCATGCAACGTCTCACAGATATGGCAATACCTCCGCCAAATATCATGTAACACCATGCCTCAACTCAGGTTAGGATAATCATTAAATCACATGTCCCCTCCCTGATCATCATATACTGCACATACTGTCATTTGACTCACTGTATTTCTACTGCATGCAGAAGCTAGAGCTGCCAATAAGCCCATGACTGTAACTTTAGTCAAAACAAGAGCTCTGAAGATTACTATCTTCTGATTTTAACATCGTGTAACCTCCAAAACCAGATTTCGCAGCACAGCATCCCAGAAGACAGTACAGGCATGCTCACTGCCACAAGAACCTCAAATTTTACAAGAATTGTTTAAATGCAGTGTATTCTGGAAGTTCAAATCAACATATTGTATCCTTCACACTTCCAGGAAATTCCTGTTGAAAGATGTTCAAAACAGCCTACCAAATGCCAATGTACATTTGAAAGCTATGTCTAAAAAAACACTTCATATAACATAGGGAATGAATATTAATTCAATACAAAAGGTGGAACATGGTGACAGAAAACTTCAATCCTTTTGCTTGCCCTTCACTTTCTGCAGACATACCCAAAACACCAACAATCAAAATTTCCAACTTTCTATGATTTCAAAAGTTGGGGTGCATAAAGGCACAACAGTCTAAACAAACATTATTCTTAAATTATGCCTAGTGATATACGTTAGCTATATCTACTGGACCCAACACAGTAGGCTTTCTCCCTTCATGACCTGAGGGTGGAGACAGAGGCAGCTTTCAAAACAGAGTGTTCTAGAATGCTATCAAAATATACAATTGTCACTCTGCTGATATGAACACTTATAATTTTATAATGCTGTGATATCCACATTATGTGGAACAATACTGCACATACGTCTACTATGAGCTTATGATGTCCAAAACTTTTAAGAACTAAAATTTTAATCTACTTGATAATTCATCTGTGTTTTATATATGCTTGTTTGATGTAAACTCCATGAGGATGGTATAAAGAAGATCAAAACATGCTGAAGTCTTAGTGGAATACACATCAAAGTCTACATTTTAATACCTTGTTGGTAGAATCTATTAAATGATGATGATCCTCTTTTCCATAAATGTGGGGTATTTCATTACTAGCCAAGGAACTATTAACCTCTCAAAAGTAAATCTGCTCAACTGCATTAGTTACTGCATGAATAAAGCCCAGTTGGTGTGCCATAGTAATGACAATGGCTATAAAAACATTATTTCTTTACAGAATGTATGCCAATTTTAAACTGTTGTGCCATTCAAATTCACTTATGCTTATTGCTTATGCCCTTTTCTTTTGACTAAATACAATGGATTATGTGTCTCACATCAGACACCAACTCCCAAAAAAAAAATTAGCTGCATTTTTCTGTCCAGTCATGGCTAAACATTTATAAACACTGTCCTGCAAAGTGAAGTACTCCACTACATCCTAATATGTTACCATGGCTCAGGACATTTAACTCTTTGAAGACTCCCATAAGGGGCACCTGCCTGCCTTTATAGCTACATTTACATGGCAGGAAGTCCCTGCTATTGCAGTGTTACCTTACTTTTATGCCATATTCTGTGTGTACCAATAGTATAACATGTATTATTTGATCAAAGACAGCAAGATGATCATGTGGTTGCCATCTGTTGATGATAAAATGCAATACTAGTACACTCCACTCCACATAGAATTCTGATACATTCTGAGACACGTCTGAATGGGTGGCTGGAGAGAGCAGCAAACAATGCGTTAATTTCACAATGTCCTACCACTTAAGGCACAGCAAAGGGTAATGTGACAGTTCGAAGTTTCAACGGGGCTATTTGGTTTGGGTCAGTGATTTAACATGTTACATTCTAGAGGTCAAGAACTTCAACAAAGAAGCTAACTTTTTTTCTGGAACATGATGCCATGTAGTGTCTGGTAGGTATGTACAAAGTTTTCAGAGGAACCTACTCCCTCCATCATCAGGGTAGAGAGATGAATAAGCTACACATGCAAGACACAGTAGATATAAGAGCAGGGTGGACAAGAAGTCAATGGGGGGTGGAGGGTATAAATACAGAGAAATAAAATGGAACTATCAAATGGGCTATTTGCAAGTGCCATGAATAAGAGCAGTAAAGAAAACACAGAAGAAATGGGGAAGCGAAGGAAGACATACACATACTAGCAAAAGTGAGAAAATAAAAATAAAATGGGAAGGAAGGGAAGCCAGAAGTCACATTGGAAGAGACAGAATGAAAAATGGTAACAAAAGGACAAATCCACCATAGGCTGAGTGTAGACAAGTGAAGCAGACATGTGAATGCACACAAGGCCATGAAGACCAAAGAGTGTCAAAAGTCCTGTAAAGTTAATCTTCAACCTTGTATGTGTTGAGATGACCACATGATAGCATACCAAACGTACTGCCAAACATTTCAAGTACTTCTAACTGCATACTGCCCCATCTTCTGAGAGGGAGTAAGAGTCCTGGATACCAGGTATACCTCACCTTAACTGGGATGTTGTACACTCTTGCTGAACGGATGAACCTCTTGAAACCATCAGTCTCATTTGTAGCCACTGTCACCAACAGGAAATCTACAAACAAAACACTGAATATGACAGTTCAGGAAAAATGACACCAATTAACTACCCTGAACACTTTAATGAACATTTCTCACTGAGCAGGTCAATTTCTTTGGCATATTAGTAACACAAAAATGTCACAGTTGTGTGAATAACATTCTGGCTTTAAATTCTGGAGGTCAAGTGTTCTGATCTTGGCTCACAGATATACTGAAATATTCATGGTATTCATCAGTCTCTCCAGCCATTCAATGACTCAATTAGGTCACAATGCTTCCTTCCAAATCCTTTCCAATTCATTATTTTCCAATCATGCTATCATTTGATGGTATACTGTATATAAGGGCAAAGAACAGCATTATATAAAATACAAATTTCAGTACATTTTACATTTCACCATTCTGTAACAACATTGTGAACCATGGCTTAAATTTTACAACATTTGTAAAAGTGAAATCATGAAAAGAAACCACCCTAAAAATGTAAGGGCAAGCTCTCCCATTTTCAGTTTGCACAGCATCATATCCCAGAAGACAGAAATTGTAATTATGCCTGACTATTAACTATATACTTCATCAACACCTCTCATACTTTTATCTAGTACATATCAAATGACATACAACTTCACATCTTCACAATCTCTTTCACCACATTTCATTTTCACATTACCCTTCCAGCTACATCTCTGTCTTCCTATTGCACTCTTTCCATCAGGTTCCTTCACTCACTCTGTTTCTCTGATGTACGTTACATGTTCCATCCATTTTAATTTGATATAACCACCCAATATCAACTGGTAAACAGTACAATTCTGAAGCTCCCTGCTATGTAATTGTTCCCATTCTCCTCTTACTTCATGCCCGCTCAGTCAACATGTTTTCTTCAGTGCTTTCAATGCCAACTGTCTTAGTATGACACCAAATGTGTTTTATTCTTACTTTATGCATCATTTTAAAGCCCACTTTTAACTATATGTACCACCTGTCTGACATTTAAAAAAGAACCTGCATTTTGCCTACATGCTGTACTTACTGGCCTCATGAGATTCTCACTGTAAACTATGACTATTTCCCTTAAGTGCACTAATTGGGTGGTTTTTGTAATGGAAATAAGAGTACTTTTTAGGTACAACTGAACCTTAAATATTACTTAAATGAAGTTGGGACCTGAAAGGGCAAATACGCTGCAACTGTGACTGGCAGCACAATCATGCATTGTGAAGTAGATATTGTCATGGGCCTGAGTTAAACTGTGAAGAACTCTTGGTTAGGCAGATCCTCCTGAACATGAAACAACACTGTTTAACACTCACTTGTGACACCATTTGGTGACATCAAGTTCACATCCATATAAATCAATGGGTGATAACCTAAAATTCTACAAAGACCTGTAACTTGAGGCAGAATGTGAAAGTTCTCATGCATGAATGCTCTGTACTTTCGCTCACAAGTGTTATGCGGTTGGTCGCACACCAATATAATGTGGCGCAGCAGAACAGACAGGCACAACTGAATCTTATTAAGCATAACCACAGAGTTGAACAACCTATAACAGAGTTACAGCTCAGAATCTTCTGGCATATTTGGACAGTTTTACAGCTAAAACAAGTCTTCTTTCAACATTTACGTCCTTCCTACCAATTTTCAAATGACAGAGTTGGTTTACAGAAATCTCAGTAGCAACATTACACATTCTGCATAATTAACTTTTTTACTTGATATGCGTGCTACCTGTTTTATTGCATTTACATAAACTACTCATAAACCACATCATGCACCATGACAAAAGGAATGTACTCTCATGAACATAACTGGATGACAACATAATTCTCAGATATAAATTTATAATGATTTAAGTCCATAAGTTCCTAACAGTTACAACTTACTCATTCTCCTCATATAATCTGAAGAGTTGTGAAAACTTTCAAAGTCTATATATAGAGATATATATATGTATGTATGTATGTGTGTGTGTGTGTGTGTGTGTGTGTGTGCGTGTGTCCACAAAGATGCAACAACCAACTTCTGACATTCAAAACAAATTTTGAAATCCCTTGCAACAGAAACAATGGAATGAAATGAATGGAATATAAAATAATTTATTACATCCCATAGATCCTTCATTGGGTTAAGCCAAGAGATGGAAAACATGTGATAATATAGATGCCAAACTTAATTCACATATAAATGGAAGTAACTACTTGACATGATTATAAATACAAGTAAATAGTTATACAACTGATTCACTAATACTGCATAATTTGTCACACTAAAACTATAAAAGTTATTTCATATGCAAAACACCAGTACCGATGCCTAGCATACACACAACTATGTGATTCTAAACACCATAAGAAACTCCACTGAGAGTAGACACAGAGTACTGCACACAAGTCAATATATGACAGTCCTGAAAGTATGTTACATGTGTTTTCATACACCATGTAGGAACTTTCAGTTGAGGTAAATTCATCAACACGGTCACAGGAGTACGATAAAAGATACTCTTGTACTGTAGGGATGAATAATTTTAAACAATGATTTAACCTATTGCTTCTTGATGGAAGATTACAAAATAACTGGAAATGTGTATAATATACTCCTTTTAGACAGTCAGTGTGGCTGAAATTTGGAATATTACTCATACTTATGTGCTGTATTTCAACTGTGTACATCTGAATTTCTCCAAAATTTTTCCAAGTTTTCCACAACAAATGATACACAGCCTAAAAAATTTTCTGTAAGAGACTTTTTTGTGCTAAAGATTATCTTTAAGATGTTAAGTACTTTTATTACTGTATGCTGAACTTACCCACAACATTACTGAGTGGAAATAAGCAAAGTAAACTGAGTTTTAAAAGATCTATTTTCATGAGTAGTGTAACTGTCCTCACAGCAAGACATGCAGGGCTTAGCCTGGGGATAATACATTGACATATTTCTTCTTAACTGTCCTCTCTCTCTCAACTCAAGCTATTTTGCAGATTTGATAATTTCAGACTTTCTATCAATATGTAGCTTACAGGGCCTCATATTATACCATACAGTAACCAACATTTCAATTCTAGCATGATATTTGGCTAAAATTATACATGAAATCAAACCCAAATGCAGAAAATGTGTGAAGTTCTGACTTTTATAACACTTCATATACACATCTAATGTACCTTATTCATTCTGTTCATCCCAAATTATTTTGCTACAGGGTCTGTAAGCATTACATGAAGAATTACAAAACTTACAGCAAGACCTGAAGGAAAACAAAACGCATACTGGTATTTTTTCAGCCAAATCATATTCATACAAAATTATGTACAGCACTGTGGTTATATGCTGATTATGGCAGGAAAAATCCTATGAGAATGGTATACCACTCGCATGAAATTCTGAAAATTATATTTCATCACCAAAATGGGCTCTTCCCCCAAGAGAAAAGCGGCCGGGACGTGAGGCTGACTACTCATCTCCGTATAGTGCCGAGGTTAAGAATGGGTGGTACCACACATCCACTTCCCCCTACCTGCCTTCATGGGGTGCTCAGGGACCACATAATTTACCAGTTCTTGTGTGATTTGGGGGGAGGGAGAAAAAAAGATGTCATGAACAGGGAGCATGATCACCTGTTCTTTTATAACCAAATTTGTTGTAACGGAAAGAATTATTCTTTCGCTCTACATTATAGGCAAGATTTAAGCCATATGCCCCAACCCACAAACTGAATACTACCCTGATAACAATGTGTAACACGTATGTGCCAAAGATCACACATTTACGGTAGCATGCTTAAATTCTAGTCACACGGTCTTTGCCATGAAAGTTGCCCGTTGCTTGAGAATAAATAAAATGATGATCTTCCTTTACCCTCATGCTTTCCGTCTTTGAAAGATGCTGCATTAAATAAAGTCACAAAATAAAACACAAACAATACTACAGCCACACGCAATAATGTCATTTTCACGCTTCTGCTGACAATACGAAGACGACACTCCTTCCGTGCCTCAGAGCACGCACACAGCCTCTTCCTATGCTCCAGCTGGTGATAATACTACCAGTCCTACAAATATTTCACGCTGGCATCTTATAATTTTACGCCCTTGTAACACGTGTGATATTTTAAGTCGTAAGATAGTTGTGTGTAATAATACACTACAATCTGTGCACTTTGTATAATTTAGCTACCTGTTTTCCGAAAATAATGTTTTTACACAGAATAGTTTAAATCATTACCGAAGGAAACAAAAAACCGCCTCCAAGTCCGTACATGCGCACTGACACACACTTGCAGTTTTCAAATACCGAAAGTAAACTACAAAGCGTGAATCTGTTAATGTTTGCGTAATTGTATGTTACTCACTTACTATTTACATAAGAGCGTGCTTTCGTTTCAAAGTATCTGCTGTATAGGAAGCCGTGAGAAGTGGATGCCCCGTTGAAAGAAGTATTGACGTCCCCACGAAAGCATACGTCGGTCGGAAATCCAACACGACATTCTCCTTCCGATTCCAGCTGCACAGCGTGTCCTGTGAAGCAAAATGGGTAGTCATTTCTAACACAATAATCAATAAAAGACAAAAATGCGTTTCAGTTACGAAATTCACAAATAATAGGACTATCTTTCTAGTATTATTATTATTATTATTATAAACCTGAGGTTCATGCAAATTAGTTTGTATAAATTAATTATGTCCGCATACCGGTCAGATAAAACGCGATGAAAACGGTCTGTCGCCACATACTTGATCCCTGCCTGTATTCCACAAATTAGTAAACTGAGAAATAATAGAACTTACTGCTCAGAAACAGAGTGACAGACGAATGAGTGGATTGTAGGCGGAGAGTCTCAGCTTTTCAGCTAGTAGCTGATGGAAAGTAACGGTTTGATGTGCCCACCTCCACTGAAACTATGGACCGCATCATGTTGTTTTTGTAATGATCATTACACGGCGACACGCTTCGAGAATGACTGGGCGTAACATTTATTTCCGTACTTACATAGCATACTAAGGTGTGAAACACGTTGCATGGAAATCAAGCATAATCTAGCACTTTATCATGCGTCCTTAGATTCCCGAAGAGTGCCGTCTGCGGAGGAGCCTAAGCCCAAAATATAGTGTCCAATCTCCAGCACCAGTAATGAATGGCAGTATACTGAGGCGTACTTGCCGAAAGAAAACTAGCCCCGAGGCACCAACAGGAAATGTCTTACAACAATAACTTATATTACAATGGAAATTAGTATCTTATTGCTACATTTTTAAATGCATGATTTAGAGACTGATGTAACGGAATCATCTTTAACAATATACTGTAAATATTACAAAAATAAAACATACATAATCTTGTTATTAATTTCAGTAACAGTTACATAATCACTCTAACATTAACATTAAAATTTAATTTTAAAAATGGTGCCTGTCCCCGCCATGGAATGCATACATTTTGATTAGATGTATTGCTGTACTCATTCTTAACTTAAGTACTATATTGAAGTGACTATCTTCACGCTCCGGCCCCTTTGTCGCCAGGAAAACCCCCAAATATCCATTGAATTAGAGGTTTGGTGGATCCCAAAGCCGCTCCGGACGTTTTTGAATAGAGAAAAATCTTTTCTTCGTTCCGGAACCCGAACCCCAGACTGCACAGTCCGTAGCGAGTCACTATGATGACTGCGCTCTCCCTTCTCCTCTATAATCTCATGACGTGATTAATTTCAAAATAAAAAAAACCATCCAAAAATTCGGTTTCTTCGGAGTTCACTGGCCTGAAACCTCAAAATAGTAACGAAATTTGTCGTGATTTAGCATCTCAAATATTGCCAAGAATTTTCACGAATTTCTTTCTTCTTCCTCCCTGTTACTAGTCACTGAGATCAAACGATGTCACAGCAATGGGGCTTTAGATTACTCACATTGCTCGTAAAAACAGCAGTCGATCGCTGTTATTCTTTCATTTTTCTTTCAGGAAATTTCAGGGCGATTTATGCATCCTGG
>Ga0209755_10005724_pt1 | contig 14014 bp, 11 predicted proteins | sample TergutCo191P1_FD_187301 | JGI IMG/M metagenome (GOLD analysis project Ga0209755, IMG submission 187301) | Cornitermes sp. P1 segment gut microbial communities from Petit-Saut dam, French Guiana - Co191P1 (SPAdes) (version 2) | ecosystem: Host-associated > Arthropoda: Insects > Digestive system... | reverse complement strand
CCGTGGCCCGCATGAAAAAGCATATCCAAAAAACAATCCGCCCCGGGGTGATGGGCGCGGTGGGCGGTTTCGGCGGGCTGTTCGATCTTGGCGCGGTTTCCGTAAAGGAGCCGGTGCTGGTGTCGGGAACGGACGGCGTTGGCACGAAACTGAAGCTGGCTTTTACCATGGAAAAGCATGACACCATAGGCATAGACGCGGTGGCGATGTGTGTCAACGATATTGTAACCCAAGGGGCGCAACCCCTGTTTTTTCTGGATTATATTGCCTGTGGAAAATTGGACCCTAGTCAGATAGAGGATATCGTGAAGGGCGTAAGCGAAGGCTGTGTACAGGCTGGCTGTGCCCTGATTGGCGGGGAGACGGCGGAAATGCCCGGGCTTTATAGCGAGGACGAATACGATATTGCCGGGTTTGCCGTGGGCGTTGTGGAAAAGAAGGGCATTGTAACTGGGGAAAGCATAAGCGAAGGGGACGTGCTGGTGGGACTTGCCTCGTCCGGTACGCACAGCAACGGGTATTCCCTGATCAAGAAAATCGTAACGGATAACGGCCTGTCCCTTGACACGGTGTACGATGGCTTCGACCACCCCTTGGGGGAAATTCTGCTTACCCCCACGCGAATTTACGTTAAAACCATTCTGGATATTTTGGCCGATGTGCAGATAAAGGGCATGGCCCATATCACTGGCGGCGGCTTTATCGAGAACATTCCCAGGATTATACCCAAGGGGCTGGGTGTCCTTGTCCAGAAAGGTTCATGGAAAGTGCTGGGGATATTTCCTTTCCTGCAAAACCATGGCCGCATCCAAGAGGAAGAAATGTATAACGTCTTTAACATGGGAATCGGCATGGTTCTGGTGGTGAAAGAGCAAGACGTGTCGGCGGTCGTGGCGAAAGTAGGGGAGGGCGAGGCCTTCGTGATCGGGAAGGTGGTGTCGGGCGAAGGGGTTGCTTTTTCGTGAAAAACATTGCCGTTTTTGCGTCGGGGGGCGGTTCCGATTTGCAGGCCATTATCGATGCGTGCAAGTTTGGTCGCCTGAATGCCAGGGTTTGCATTGTCATCAGCAACAACAGCGGTTCGATGGCTTTGCAAAGGGCGCAGAACGAGGGGATACCCGCGTTTCATTTTAGCGCCAAGGTAATCGGGGGTTCGGTGGCGTTGGAAAAACGGACGCTGGACACGCTGCTGGAACACCAAACCGATCTTGTTTTTTTGGCGGGTTACCTAAAGAAAATGGGTGCTTCCGTTCTACAGGCCTACGAAAACCGCATCTACAATATTCACCCGTCCCTGCTGCCCAAGTACGGCGGGGCAGGGATGTACGGGATCAACGTACACCGGGCCGTACTGGAAGCCGGCGAAACGGAAACCGGTATTACCATCCACCGGGTAAGTGGCGAATACGACACCGGCGAGATTATCGCGCAAAGAAAAGTGCCCGTGTTGGACGGCGACACGCCAGAGGTATTGGCTGCAAGGGTGCTTGCTCAGGAGCATGTTTTTATTGTTGATGTGCTTGCGGATATTTTGGGCGGGACTTCATAAATACCGCATAATCCCCTCAATCATGTACAGCGGCAGATTAACCAGCCAACTTTCACGACGAAAATCGGAAAGGGAAGTCCGCATGGCTTTTTCGATTTTATGCTTTTCCGTAAAGACCCGCAGACTTTTTGCCTGTAAGTTCTCGCCGGCTTTAACCTCTAGGGGAACCACCTTGGAATTGGCCTGAAACACAAAATCGACCTCGCCGATTGATCTTTCGCTGCTCCAGTAAAAGGGGGTGATTCCGTTGCAGATCAACTGTTGCAGGGCAAACTGTTCCGTAACCGCGCCTTTGTAATCCGTAAACAGACTTTCGCCGTCGATTATGGCACTGGCCTCGATTCCGCTCAAAGCACACAGTAGACCCGTGTCCACCATGTACAGCTTGAAGGCACCCATATCCTCGTATGCTTTCAGCGGCAAGTTACCGGACGACACTCGGTTTACCTTATGCACAAGCCCACAGTCAACAAGCCACAGCAAGGCAAGCTCGTATTCCCGCGCCCGTGCTCCCTCTTTGATTAGCCCGTAAATAAATTTGCGGTTTTTCTTTGCAAGCTGTCTGGGAACGGAATGCCACAGCATACGAATTCTCGGAACGATGTTGTTGGGCGCGTGTTTGGAAAAATCGTTTTCATAGGCCATGAGTATACTGCGCTGAATCTCCCGAACGGTAATGTAGTCTTTGCTCTGAGCGTACTGCGCGACGGCTTCCGGCATACCGCCCACAAACATATATTTTTTTAACAGGTCAACAAACTCATGTTTTAATGCCCCTATCAAATCGATGTCGTCGGATTCCAGCAGTTCCGCGTAGTTTTCGTGATTTACGGCGCACAGAAATTCCGAAAAGGAAAGCGGGTACAAATCCATGAACTCCACTTTGCCCACGGGAAAGGACGTACCCTGATGCAGGGCGATGCCGAGCAGGGAACCTGCTGCGACTATCTGATATTGCGGGGCGTTTTCGTTGAAGTATTTCAGGCTTGTAAGTGCCTTGGGAACGGCCTGCACCTCGTCGAATATGAGCAAAGTGTGTTCGTCGATAAGTGTGCCGGAATATGCGCTTAGTCCTTCCAAAAGCCTTTCGGTGTCCAGCCCAAGCGAAAACAGCCGTTCCATTTTGGGGTTGTCCTCGAAGTTGATATACACATGCTTTTCGTAATGCTGTCTGCCGAATTCCTTCATTATCCAGGTTTTGCCGACCTGCCTTGCCCCACGAATAATAAGCGGCTTTCTGTTATGCTTGTGTTTCCATTCAATAAGCTGATCTATCGCATGTCTTTTCATTTTCGCTTGCCCCTATCTCGTAGCATTATCGTGGAATATTGCCAAAAAATCAAGCGTAAATAGTGCGTAACATACACAAAAAACGGACGAGTTTGCGGCAGAATCGAACAAAAACTGCCATGTGTGATTGATTTCGCCTTCTGGGGATATTTTGCCCAAATGTAATTTTTGTACATCCATATGAAACTTAATCTGCGAAAGAAACTTCGCGAAATTGGCACTAAAATACTATGGGAACGCAGAAATACCGCCCACTGCTGGCTATTTTCCTGTAAAGTCTTTTCTGGGGGTGCCGATACTATAAATGTAGGGGGAGGGAAACCTCTCGGTAAGTAGACGGTGTGCAACGGGTTATGCCCGAACGTCCAGGCGCACCGTCTTTTTTTTGCCCATTCTGTGGCAGAAAGCTGCTTGCCTTGCCTACTGGCCCATAACCCGTTAAACTAAACCCATGCTAGACTACAAATTTATTGCCGAAAATCTGGACGCGGTAAAACGCAATATTGCCAACCGCTTTATGACCGCCGATGCCGATGCCGTGGTGCAGCTTTACGCCAAACGAACTGGGCTTTCCACAGCCTTGCAAGCTCTTCAACAAAAGCGAAACGCCAATGCCGCTTCTATGAAAGGCAAAATGGAACAGGAACAACGCAACGCGCTTATCGAAGAAGGGAAGAAACTCAAGGAGGAAATTTCCATGGCGGAGGCGGAACTTGCCGCCGTGGAAAAGGAACTTGACGCAAAGGCGAGGGAGGTTCCCAATATGGCCCACCCCGACGCGCCAGTCGGTAGGGAAGACAAGGACAATCTTGAGGTAAAGCGGGTGGGGGAGATTCCCCGCTTCGACTTCGAACCCGCCGATCATGTCAAACTTGGACAGGATCTGGATATCATCGATTTCGACGCTGGCACCAAAGTTTCTGGCACCAAGTTCTACTATCTGAAAAACGAGGGCGTATTTCTGGAGCTTGGGCTTGTCCGTTATGCCTTGGACATTCTGCAGAAAAAAGGTTTTACCCCGTTTATAACGCCGGACATTGCCCGCACGGAAATTCTGGAGGGCATTGGCTTCAACCCGCGCGGTGCCGAATCCAACGTGTATCTGCTTGATGGCGAGGATGCCTGTTTGGTGGGAACCGCAGAAATCACCCTTGGCGGCTATCATTCCGACTCGATTCTTGCAAAGGACAGATTGCCGTTGCGTATGGCGGGCCTTTCCCACTGCTTTCGGCGCGAGGCTGGCGCGGCGGGTCAGTTTTCCAAGGGGCTGTACCGTGTGCATCAGTTCACCAAGTTGGAGATGTTCGTTTACTGTCTGCCGGAGGAATCCGAACGCTTCCATGAGGAACTTCGCAACATAGAGGAAGAGATTTTTACTGGTCTGGAAATACCCTTTCGTGTGGTCGATACCTGCACTGGCGATCTTGGCGCTCCCGCTTACCGTAAATGGGATCTTGAGGCATGGATGCCAGGGAGAGGGGATGGCGATTGGGGCGAGGTGACATCGACTTCCAACTGTACCGAATACCAGGCCCGACGACTGAACGTGCGTTACAAAGACGATGATGGAAAAAACAAATTTGTTCACATGCTTAACGGCACGGCCATTGCAGTTTCGCGTGCGATAATCGCTATTTTGGAAAATTTCCAACAAGCGGATGGTTCGGTGCGGATGCCCCGGGCCCTGGTGCCCTACGTAGGTTTTGAGGTAATCGCGGAAAAGTAGGAGTAGATCAAATTCGTGATGGAAATTTCACGATGTTATCCTGTTACTGGTTGTCGGGTTTGTGGTTGATTTTGGGGGTTTAAAATGAGATATCCGCGCATCGGTACATTCCTTGCACTGCTTGTCTTGGTCTCGGTTTACGCCGAGGCCCAGTTTAGGCCCTTCACGTCCTTTCGGGTTATCCGCACCGAATATTTTGACATAATCTTTCCCAGGGAATCCGAAGCGTCGGCACGTATGCTGGCTTCGTATGCGGATCGCATTTACGAGCAGATGAGTTCCATGTTGGGTATCGAGGTTCGCTTTCGTATTCCCGTGGTTTTAAATCCCCAGATGGATATTTTCAATGGGTTTTATGCCCCTTTCCCCAATCCCCATATCGTGCTGTTCGACACGCCGATGGATATAGAATGGACGGCATTTCCCGACACGCTTAAGTACCTTTTTGTCCACGAACTTGCCCATGCTATTTCCCTGAACCAAAGGCAGTCTATCGGTTGGTTTTTTCATCGCATTTTTGGCGGCGTGTCTTTTCCCTGGGTCTGGACCAATGCGACGCTGTTCATGATAGAAGGCATTGCCGTAAGCTTGGAAAGCCTTTCCGGTTTTGGCAGGAACAATGATCCCCTGACCAGGCAGCATCTAAGACAGGCCGTTCACGAGGGAAGATTCCTTTCGCCCATCCAGGCGGCGGGGACTTATGATCTTCCCCTGCGCGTGTTCTTTCACGAGTACGGCGGACTTTTTTCCGAATGGCTTTTGCAAAATTACGGCATGGAAAGATATGTAAGATTATGGCACGAGATGGGTCGTGGTGCTAGGTTTTCCTTTTCCGTGTACCATTCGTGTTTCTTTCATGTTTTTAGCAATGTTTACAACATGAATTTTCTGGATGCGTGGACGGCCTTTCGCGATTTGTTTGTGCTGGACAATCTGGAGGAAAACACAGACGAGCCCTTGTCAAGGCGGTATCGCTTTTTTACAGAAAGAAATGATTTTATCGCTCGCCTAGCGGTTTGGGAAAACGATGTTTTTATTCTTGATGGCAGAAACGCCAGGGTGTATGTCTACAATACCATTACTGGAAGAACCCGCAATTTCAATGTCGGTGTTATGGCCCCCTATGATATTGACATCAGTGCCGACGGTACCACCATGCTTGTGTCTGGTTACCGCATTATGGGCGACAGAAATGAGGCGGTCGTGGTCGAATACAGAACGGCCAATGGGCGAAGGACGGGCAGGGCATTTAGGGGAATGTTCAGGGCCAGGTACTTTCGGGACGGTGTTATAGGTGGTCGCACGGAGCAGCAGAATTCGCTTATCGTGTTTGAAAGTTTTAATGGCAATAGCGAAGTCCTTTTTCGCGGAACTTCGGCCCTTTTGTTTTCTGGGCCACAGGTTGTGGACAATGATAGGTTTGCGTTTGTCGTGGCGCGGGGCGGCGTGCGGGAACTCTGGTTATACAATTTTGCCGACGGCGGGCTTTTTCGCATAGAAAATGCCGACGGCCACAACGAATATTGGCCCCACATGAGGGGACTTGGTGTTTCGGACGGGAAGCTTTTTTTCAGTCACAATGCCGATGATCGAATGTTCAAACTTGCCGCTTTGGATCTTGAAACGATGCAAGCGGTATTCAGCGAGCGGGATTTTTCTGGGGGCGTTTTCAATCCAGTTTCCGTGAATGGCGTTATCTATTATCGGGGGGCTTTTTCTTCCAGGGACAGGTTGCTGCGTTTTCCCGAAACCGTTGGCTCCCTTTCGGGAAGGCAAAGGGACTTGAAGCTTGTCAGGCTGGACAGGCAAAGTTTTGAGGCGATTGCCATGCCAGAACCAGGCGAGTTTGATGAAAACGATTTTTACAATGAATTTTACTACAACGAATTTGCCATTGAGGAAACACTTGGTATTGCCCAAACCCAACCCGTGAGCGAGCCGTTTGCCTGGGAAACGGCGGGCCATGAAATGCCGGTTTTTGAAACGTCAAGATATTTTGCTATTCGTCACATGAACCCTTTTCGGTTTTGGTTTCCCATGCTTTTGTTCAGGTTTCATGAAAATGACGAGGTCACTCTGGACGGCGGCGGCCTTTTTTCGATGATGATCGATCCAACACGTAGAAACTTGGTGTCGCTTATTGCCTATGCGGATATTCGCTATCAAATGGCCATGGTAGAAATGTTTTCATGGCAGAACACCGCGTTGGGGTTTCCCTTGACGCTTAACTTTTCCGATATGGTGATTCATTTTGAAGACGAGGATATTTACCGTGATACCCGTATTGGTCTTGTCGGCAATTTAAACCGAAGCTTGGGTCGGGGGGTCATAGGGCTTGCCTTTGGGGGTAGCTATGTCCGAATAGCCGATTATGATGAAGGCGTGGCTAGCGCGTATGGCTGGAGGGAAACGGAAAGCCATTTTATAGTTTCCACTGGCATTGGTCTTTCGAACATTCGACGGCGGCAGCATGAACTGTTTGGTACCGGCATGGCCTTTAACCTTACCGGCGCAAGCTTTGCGACCAGTTTTGAGCCTTATGCTGCCGTAATGTTCCAGGCAAGTAGAGAAGCCAGGTTTCCCGTAAGGCTTGCCCTTTTTGGTGTCTATGATGCAACCGGGACGATGAGCCTGCATGGCGTATCCCGCACTTACGGCAATCCCATCTTTTCCCAGTTTGCTCCCTTGGAATACCGCCGTCCCAGTGGCCTTAACCTGGACTGGCTTGCTGGTGCCGAGGCGGCCATCGGCCTGTTCTCGCTGGAAATACAGAACAATATCTCTCACATATATTTCAACCGTATCTTTGGCACCCTTGCCGTAAGGAATGCGTTTTTCGACGGTCAGGGTCATGCGGATGCAGAGGGAATGGTAATCTCTGGTCTGTGGTCGGGCAACGAGGATATACGCATAGCTCAGTCGCTGGTGTTCAGGTTGGGCATGGTCTTTACTTTTCATCAGATACAGCAGATTGTTCCGGCTTTTTTCGAACCGAATGTTTGGGCGGCCTGGAATTTTTCCAACACGATCACGGGGAATGGGACTCAGTGGCGTATCGGGTTTGGGTTTAACATGCGTATGTGATGGGGTAGGGGATCAGGGTTTGTGAACATTGGAAGCTTTCGACACGAATCTGTTGCCCTTTATGAAAAACCTTAGCTGCAATTCCCTGCCCACGGTAAGGCCGACCCTGCCCGAAACCTGTACTTCTGGCTTTTCACTGCTGTCGTGCAGTTGCATTTCCCTGCCGCTCAAAAGGCTAAGGTTGTTGTGTTCTTTTGTAATGCCGAATGCTTGCGCCAATTTTCCAGGTCCGTTGCAGAGGTTTTCGATCTTTGCGGTTCCCCGTCTTTCCCGCATAAGGTCCATGCCCTGAATCGGTTCAAGGGCGCGGATCAGTACGGCCTCGCCCTCGTTGGTTTTGCCGCTGACTATGTTCATGCAGTGGTACATCCCGTAAATCAGATAGACGTAAATGTTCCCCGCTGGCCCGAACATTGCTTCGTTGCGGGCGGTGCGGTTGCGGCTGGCGTGACAGGCGGGATCATCCCTGTACAGGTATGCCTCAGTTTCGACGATCTTGCCTTTAAGATCGCCGAATACGAAGCATTTGCCAAGTAACGCTTTTGCCAATTCCACGGTGGGTTTAGCGAAAAACTTTTTTCCAAGTGGTTGCGGCTGCCCATTGAAAGGCATCTTAGAACCTGTAAGTAAACGCCGCCACGACACGATAGAATTCCAGTCGCAACGGACTGGAAGTGTCCAGGGTTCTGGCGGTGAAGTGCAAATCTTCCCAGTTTAGGTTCTCATAATTTCTTCGCGTGCGAAGCTGGGTTATAAGGGCAATCTCGAAACTCTCGGTTATGGCAAAATTAAGAAGGCCAGAAAAAGTCCATCGCAGCCTGTCGTCCCCCCACTGGTTCCCGCTCGGCAGTCTTGTCAGGAACAAGTCCGCCTCGGCCTGGAACGCCACCATGTTCAGGAAAAGCGGCATTCGATAGCCGATCAGCAAATTACCGCGATAGCTAAAGCCGTTGCGGTTTTCCCCGTCGTCGTTCTCGAAAAACCAGGTCTGATTGCGCCCAGCCCGCGAGTAGGCGGCGTAGCTGATTTCGTGAAAACTGCGGAAAATTACGTGATTCCATTCCCCAGGAAAAAACGCTGCCAAGTCCCCCTGCAACGCAGCCCCCATACGCCCCTGCCAAAAAAGGCCGTCAAAGGCGTTCCCGCAATGTCTGGCCCCAACAACGCCATGGGCATCTGGTTCTTCGGCAAGGTTAAGCCCTATCCCGTAAATATCGCCGCCGAAAAGGTTGATGTTCCAGCCCGAACCGATTCTGCCACCCGCGACAAGCTCGACAAAAGCGATAGGTGTCCAGACGGCATTGGCGGTAAGGTGAATATCTATGGGGGTAATCTCCATGCCTGGGGTTATGCGGATGTTGTTTCCCTGGGTCAGGGGGCTGTCCCCTTGCAAAAAGGGAATCGTAAAATGCCAGTTAAAGCCCAGTTTTGCCGCCGGCGAACTCGTAGCCTGTAGGAAAATCCCAGGGGAAGATTCGATTTCACTGGAATAAGTCGTGTCGTTCGCATCTCCAGATTCCGCAACGAGTGTTTGTGCAAACAATGGTAGCATCAGGATAAGTATCGTTTTTTTCATGTCCATGTGAACCTCTTTGATTTTTTTGCAACCTGTGCAAAGTATATCTTCTTTTGCCAAGAAGTTCCATGCTGATGGCTGCCTTTTTTGATACGTCGCGCTAAGCAGTCTTACCGAAAATAATCAACCTTCCACAAAAACAACCCCTGCGGTGGCAAGGTTGGCCCTGCAAGACTGCGATCTCCCGACTCGATAGCCTCCCGCAGAAACTCTGGCGACGTGCCGCGTTCCTCGTAATGGAGCAGGGTTCCCGCCACGGATCGTACCATTTTCCATAAAAAAGCGTTGGCACTGATCTCGAAAACAAGGCCGTCGCCCTCTGGGAAAAAAACGGCGCGGGATATATACCTGTGGCGCGACTTGGACGAATCCCCCGCCGCCGCGAAAACGGAGCAGTCCCTTTCCCCAAGAAGCTGGCGGCAGTAGGCGTTCAAAAGGTCGATGCGGGGCCTGCGCCACAGTTGCAGAGAGTAGCGGTTTTCGTGGGGAAGTGCCTGCCGCCCGCAGATAAAGTGATATCGATATGTTCTGGAACTAGCGTCGAAGCGGGCGTGAAAGTCCGGAATGGCTGGCAAGGCTTCCAGTATCCGTACGTCCCTAGGCAAAAGACCGTTAAGCGCAGGAACGAAGCGGCAAGGTTCTATGTTTTTGATGTCGGTGCGGAAACCCGCAACCTGACCTGCGGCGTGCACCCCTGAATCGGTGCGCCCGGCTCCCGTAAGGGCTACCGGGTGCTTGTGCATACGGGCCAGGGCGATCTCTATGCATTCCTGCACAGACCGCCCCGCAGCCGCACCCGTCTGTCTCTGCCAGCCGCAAAAATCCGTCCCGTCATATGCAAGGCGCAGCTTGACGGTCTGCATCACTCGGATTCCTGCGCCTTAACCTCTTCCAACTCGGCGTTGATGGCGTTGTATATTTTCCTGGCCTGGTCCAGAAAGGCCTCTGGCTTGTCCTTGGACTTTCTTCCCATGCCGAAAAGCTTGGCGATAGTTCTGCGGGCTTCTTCCAAAGAGATCTTGCGTTCCTCTAGGGTGTTTGTAGGTGGGCCGAACTTGAAACGCAGATAGGCGGAAAGGTACAACATTCCCTCGTAGGAATAGTTTTTGTCGATATCTGGGCCGAAATTTTTCAAAGCCGACATTGTTTCGCTTGCGTTTTGCTCGCGGGAAAGTGCCTCGCTGTAAAAGTACTGGGCCTTTTTTCGGAAAAGCAGTGCCAGCCAGCCGTAGTTTTGGTCGGGGAATTTCTTGTGTAGTTCGTCCAGAAGCCAAGCCCCACGTATGGAAGTAATTCCACGCTTGATAGTTGGCGAGGCATCCTTACCGTAAAAGTCGTAGCAGCGAAGCGCAAGATACAGCGAGGCCGCGCCTTCCATAAGGCCCCTTGGCTGGGTAAAATCCGTGCCTGGGAAAGCCAGCAGTGTGTCGTTTTTGCGATGGGCGCGATCCGAATAGGCGAGTCCCTTGCTTGCCTTTGGAAAAAGCGGAAAATCCGCTTCCGTCGATGCGAACCAACAGGTTGGACAGACAACCGTGGTGTAGGCCAAAGGGTAAATGTCGCCGTATCTGGACGAAGGCTCGAAAAGCCGATGCAGTTCGTCGGTAAGCGCACCAGCGATAAGCCTACCACCCCCGGAAAGCAGCTCCTCCTTGTGAAACCCCGCATCGCAGACAGGACAAATGTACTCCTTTTTCGAAACGAACGATATTTTTAGCTCGCGCTCTTCTTTCTTCATAGAACTTCCCCTTTTCCGTGTAGCGATTCCAGAACCACCATTGCAACCGCATGATCCTGTTCGTGCGTAATCGACAGATGCATACGATTTGCCCCGCTTTCGTCAAGGGCCGTTTGCGCAGTTCCGAAAACCCGTATGTCGGGCCTCCCTTTATCGTTATTTACTACCATGATATCTTTTAATACGATTCCTGCAAGCCCTGTCCCAAGTGCCTTTCCAAACGCCTCCTTGGTTGCAAATCGGGCCGCCAGCGAAAGGCTCGCGCCGTAGCCCTTGGCAAGGGCGGTCTTAAGCTCCTCTGGGTGGAAGTAACGCTCCAAGAGGCTGGGCATACCGCGCCAACGGTCCATGCGCCGCACCTGAACCATGTCCACCCCTATACCGATAATCAAGGCGCGGCTCCTTCATGAAATGGGGCTTCCTCTTGCGGCGTGATTTCTTCCGTAAGGCCGTCTTCATGCTCTTGAAAGTAAGCATCCATGTCGTACTCGACGGTAACATAAAAGGTCAGGCTTTCAGGATCCTGCCTTATCAGGTTAAAACCGGCGGGCAGATTCACCTGGATGGGCAGAGTATAGGCCCCTGGCTCCGTTATGACCGAACCATCAACGGAAAGAAAGCCTAGGGCTGGGTTGAAATAGTCAATCCTGTCCCAACTGCCCTCGATTCTTACGCTCCCCATTCTGCCGCCCCAATCGGCGGCCAAACCGGGAGCCAGTCCCGTAAACAGAATCGGTATGCCCTCGATATTTCGCACGGGAACTGCCGGGCGGACAAGCCCCCTGAACTCGGCGGTTCCGTCCTGTATGGAAAGAAGGCTGTTCGGGTTTATAATACTAAGCTGGACGTTAAAATCGGTGCTTCTGCCCTCCAGAAGGACGGGCGAGGTATTTACCACGGAAATATCCCCCAGTACGCTAACAGGTCCCGATACGGAAATTTCCGCCGGTGTTATTGAATGGGACACAAGATCGAAGCCAGATGCCACGCTGCCCTGCACCGGCGCGACAAGCGGAAGGACCATGTTTATTCGGCGGTCAAGCCTTACCGCAATTTCCAGGGGATTGACGGATATTTCCAGCGGTTCCACCTCCAGGGCGGTTCCCCTTCTGCGAATTTGCACTGGGGAACGGTACCAGCCTTCGAATTCATGTCTGGACAGGTCTATGAACGCCTCTATGTCGCCATCGGCAATCGACCGAATATCGTCTTCATCGCCCCGTATGGTTACCCGGACATTTGCGGGAAAGTCGCTTGCGGGGATTAGCGCATGGCTGGTTTCCACCGCCAAAGGAACGTTGAGGGTGCGAGTCGAAAGGGTACTTACCCTGTAAACGACGACCAATGCCAGGGCCAGGGCCACCGAGAGTACCTTCGCCGGCCAGTTGTCGATTAGCTTGAAAAGCAATTTTCTACCGTTCAACTAAAATATCCTTTCCACCGTCCATGGAGACCGTCTTGAACGCCGATCCTTCCCGTTCCGCCGCCCTGCGGCTGTCCTTGTCCATAAGTTCCTGAATCTTACGGGAAACCTCGGCAATCGAAAGATCGTAGTAGAGTCTGGAATCGAAAGCAATGGAAATGGCCCCAGTTTCCTCTGAAACCACCAGTGTCACCGCGTCGGACTGTTCGGACATGCCAAGACTTGCCCGGTGCCGCGCCCCAAAGTTCTTTCGTATGTCCTGCTGCTCCGAAAGCGGTAGGAAGCATCCCGCCGCGACTATCTTGCCGTTCTGTATGACCATGGCCCCGTCGTGCAGCGGCCCGTCGAACTCGAAAAGCGCGACGATTAGGCTGGAGGAAATCTCGGCGTTTATCCTTGTCCCCGTTTCGACGACGTTCTTGATGCTTATCTTTCGGGGGAACACCACCAGCATACCCCTGCGTTGGCGGGACAGCAGCTCTGCGGCGGTCAGAACCGTTTCCAGTTGCCCAATCGTGGGCTTGGAGTTGGGGCGAAAGAATTCCCCCTGCCCAAGGTGCATAATTATTTTGCGAAGCTCCGGCTGAAAGACGATGACTATGCCGATAAACAAGCCCGGGGCCATGATATTCAGAACCCATTGCAGCGTGGTGAGCCTAAGAAAGTAGGATATGCCGTAAACCAGGACCAGAAACCCCGCCCCTTTGATAAGCTGTATTGCCTGGGTCTTCGCGAGTAGCTGATAGCCCTTGTACAATAAGAAGGCAAGCAGGGCCACATCCAGTACGGGACGGAGGAAATCGTAAGCGGTAAAAAGTTGCTGTACCCAAGCCATCAGATTACATCTATTATATGAGATTTTCCTGAGTTTCTCAAGAAGGCATCTGGCGGCTCATAGGGCTTCTGGACGTGTCTGGAGCGGCCGACGCGCTGCACTGCAGCCGTAAATCGGCAAAAGCGGTGGTGGACTACCTGTTCGCCGTGAATGACAACTGCCCGAAGCTCCGTGAGGACATCATCTGTACGTCCGCGGCGGTAAGGTGTCGTCGCACCGCACGATTGAAAAGAACGGCGGGCGGATAGAGACGCGGACTGGGTACACAAGCGGCGATATGGAGTGACTTGACGGCAAGGAGACCCGGACCAAGATTCGACGTTCGGGGCCATCCGTTTGGGAACGGTGACAAGAAAAGCGACGAGTGGTACTACTGCATTTCCAGCGCGGCTCTTGGCCCCGAGGCCCTGCTGAAACACGCCCGCCTTGAATGAGGTGTTGAGTCGGCTTTGGGACGTGTATTACAGCTTAGCTTGCAAGGTTTTTGGATTTCTTTCGCTCTGCTCCCAAATTTGAGGCAATGCGATGACTTGACACAAACGCCAAAAAAAGGTACTCTTAGATAACAAAGCGACCTTGGTGGAACTGGTAGACACGCTAGCTTGAGGTGCTAGTGCCGAGAGGCATGGAAGTTCAAGTCTTCTAGGTCGCAAAATAGCTAATTCCTTACCCAGTAAGGAATTATGCGACATGTTCTTTGAGCAGTTTTTCCTAAAAATGCGACCCCCACGCAGTTTGTGCCCTTATTGTGCCTTTATTTTTGCGTGGGTATTTTTTAGGGGCTGATCATGGC
>Ga0209755_10005723_pt1 | contig 14017 bp, 12 predicted proteins | sample TergutCo191P1_FD_187301 | JGI IMG/M metagenome (GOLD analysis project Ga0209755, IMG submission 187301) | Cornitermes sp. P1 segment gut microbial communities from Petit-Saut dam, French Guiana - Co191P1 (SPAdes) (version 2) | ecosystem: Host-associated > Arthropoda: Insects > Digestive system... | reverse complement strand
GGGGGGGGGGGGGGGGGGTAGCGGTTAAAACCCGGTTGCGACCTTGACCTTTGGCTTCGTAGAGAGCCATGTCGGCATCGAAAATGAAGCGATCTAGCAGATAGCTGTCAAATTCGGGGATGACGCTATTTACGCCAATGCTAACAGTAACGCGGGCGGGGATGGACTCTTTTTCCAAAAACATATGCTCCTCAATGGCTTTGCGAATGGTTTCGGCCATATTTATGCAGCCGCTCATATCCGCCTCGGGCAAAAGCAGGGCAAATTCCTCGCCGCCCCAGCGCGCCGCCAAATCCATAGGCCGCTTTATCGCCTCTTTTAAAATTTTCGCAACTGTTCGTAAAATCAAATCGCCATTTAAATGGCCGTATTTGTCATTGTATGTTTTAAAATAGTCAATGTCTAATAGCAAAAGCCCCAAATGAATCTGATTTCGCATGCATCGCCGCCATTGCTGCTCTAGCTGGGCATTAAAATGCCGTCTATTGGCAATATTTGTCAGCGAATCTGTAATGCTCAGGCGGCGAATCTGCCGCACCTGATTAACCAGCCGCACCTGATTTGCCACCCGCAATTTAACCACGGCCGGGGTGAAAGGCTTGTAGATATAATCCGCCGCGCCCAGCTTTAGCCCCCGCTCCTCATCCGAATCATTATTCATGCCAGTGACAAAAATAATGGGTATTTCGCGGGTAGCGGCATCGGCCTTTAGCGCGGCGATAACCTCGAACCCATCCAACCCCGGCATTAAAACATCCAGCAAAATAACATCCGGCATCAGCGTTTTAGCGGATTCCACCGCATCATGCCCATCTTTGGCAACATAAAGGGTATATTCATTGCTCAAAATATGCGCCAGCGCAGTAACAACAACCCTGTCATCATCCGCAATCAAAATCGAATTCGCCGTGGCTTCGACCTTTTCATCCGTATCAAAATTATAGCCCATTTTTATTTCCCCCATTTCCCTTTCGTTTTTGTTAAAGTTTCGGCGGCCAGCTGGAAATCATAGGCGGAGATTTGCTCTATCAGCAATTCGGTATCCGGCATGGTTTCCAGTGTTGGCAAAAAGCTTAGGCTTTCTACACTGCGGCGTTTTAGCATTTCTGCCAGCTCTCCCAGGATTTCGACCGCATCATCCGGGGTTTTATCTATGCATTCAATATTCACATCGCTATTATCTTTTGATAATGCGATTAGTTTATCTAATGTATTTTTTAAATCAGCCTGCAAACGATTTATCGCCTCGGCCGGGGCAAACCCCACCGATTTCAATAATCCCTCCACCTCGCCAGAGGTGATTTGCAGATTTTTTTCGCCCAGCAGGCCAGATGAGGATTTTAGGGTATGAACCAGGCGGTGGGCGAGCTTTGTATCCTTTGCATCTATCGCCCCAACAATCCTCTCTCCCACATTTTGGTTTTCTTTGATAAAACTGGAAATCAGCAATTGGCGCATCGCCTCGGCCGAGCCGGATTTATCCTCTGGCTCATCGTCATGGGTATCGAGAGGCTCTAAATACCGCAGCAGAGCCCGCCATAGCTCTTGGCTTGAAAAAGGTTTGCCAATGCATTCTGCAATGCCGATATTGCGATAAATCATTCTGTCATTGACCATAATATTCGCCGTAATGGCGATAATCGGCGTTTTGCAGCCCGCGGCGATAATATGGCGGGTGGCATCCATCCCATCCATCACAGGCATATAAATATCCATCAAAATCAAATCAAATGGATTTTTTTCCTTTATCCTTTGTTTAACAATTTCGACGCCCTCGTGGCCATTTTGCGCCAAAACGCTATTTAGGCCAACGCGCAAAAGATGGTCGCGGATAACTATTTGGTTCATTTCATTATCCTCGCAAACCAGCACCTCGCCGCGGAATTTGGGCATTGGGGTATTTTCGCCAATCGGGATAATATCGGCATTTTTCGTCCTTATTGTTTTAAATGTTAAATTAAACGCAAAAATCGAACCTTTGCCGGGTTCGGAATCTATTTCCAAACGGCTGCCCATGCTAATTAGCAGGCTTTGGGTGATATGCAAACCCAGCCCTGTGCCGCCATATCTGCGGGTTATGCTAGAATCGGCCTGGGTAAAGGGCATGGTAATTTTTTCTATTTGCTCCTCGGTCATCCCAATGCCCGTATCGGATACTGCAAAACGAATCTCCAGCATTTCGCCCGCATCTTTGATTACAAATGTATCAATATAAACAGTGCCTTCATTAGTAAATTTAATCGCGTTTGATATAAGATTAACGAGCATTTGGCGCAAACGCATTGCATCCCCTATTATCAGCCGTCCATCATCTGGCAAATCGGAATTAAATCGCAAAAATACATTTTTATCATTGGTTTGGGGGGCGGTGAATGATTGGCATTGGGTTAGGGTATCGCGCAAATCAAAGGGCGAGCTATCCAATTCCATCTTTCCTGATTCTATTCGAGAAACATCCAAAATATCATTGACAATATTTAACAACCAAAGGGAATTATCCATAATGCGGCGCAGATAATCCTGGGTGCGGCGGGATGGCTCGCTATCGAGAGCCAGCTCGGAAAAGCCGACTATGCTATTTAGGGGGGTGCGCAGCTCATGGCTGATGGTGGCAAGAAATGCGGATTTTGCATTTGATGCGCGGCGCAGGTCTTCTTCCATATCTTTTCTATCGGTAATATCCCGCGCCAGCCCCAAAATGCCGATATTTTCGCCATCCATGGTAATCGGCGTTTTTATTGTTTCAAAAATACGCATGCCCTGCGATGTGGGCACAGGCTCTTCTATCCGGATTTCCTTCCCCTCTACAATCACCGAGGAATCCATTTCGTGCCAGATTTTGGCGATATCCGCATCTAGCCCCAGCGCATCTATATCATCTTTCCCAATAGCATTTTCGCGGGAAATATGAAAAAGCCGCTCTAAAGCCGTATTCATGCGAGAGTATTTATATTCCGAATCTTTTACAAAAAGCACATCGGGTATGGAATTAAAAATACTATTTAGGGTGCTGGTTTCTATGGCCAAATCGGCGGTGCGCTCGGCAACCAGCACGGCTAGACGCTCGCGCTCATTGCGGTTTTTGGTAAAAAGCATTAGCAGCACAATTGTTAATGCACCAAATAAAACAATCATGCCAACAAGCAAAGGCCGCTGGGCCTGCATTAGCCGCAAAGAATAATCAAATGTCCGCCCCATCCAGTCCGCCGAAAAAGCATCTAAATCCAGCAAATGCAAGGTTTTATTGATAACGCTAACCAACTCGGGATAATCCGCATGCACAGCAAAAGCGATGGGGTATGTATCGCCAAAAACAATATTTGTGCGAAAGCCGGTGTGCTCCAAAAAATTTGTATTTCGCAGCCGGGCTCTTTGGCTAGAAAAAGACAAATCAATATATCCCGAATCAAAAGCCGCCAAAACCGAATCGGCATCAGCCATACGGCGAATATCGGGATGAAAAGGAAAAAGCCCATCCAAAACCTGCTCATTTAGGCTGCCCGAAATAACGCCCACCCGAAAATACATAACCTCATTGATGCTAAGAATCGGCGTTTCCACCTGGGAAACCATAATAAATTCATCATCAAAAAAGCCATCAGTCAAAATAATTTTGCTATCATAAATATCATATGTATGAAAAATCCCCGCGGCCATTTTTACGCGGCCATCCAGCACATCCCGGGTGATATCATCCATCCGGGCGGGATGGGGATTTGCTATTTCAAATTGCAGCCCGGTGATGGCGGATATTTGGGCAAAAATATCATGGGCGATTCCCTGATATTCCCCCTCGAAATCATTATAAAAACTAATGGGATAGCCGAAACTATAGGCAGCAACGGTAATCGGCGGGCTGGTATCGATAAAATGCCGCCCGGCGGGGGTGAGAACCAAATCCAGCCGCAGGCGCAAAAAATCATCTATGCCCTGCGCATACAAATCGCCCAAAATGCTCAATCCGCCATTATCCAAAGCGCGCTGCACTGCGGAAACTATCGGGGCGAGATGGTCGATTTTGGTCGAAAATGAGGCATGGGTAACAAATAGCGGATATAGCGGGCGCAGGCGCAGCTCCGGATGTGATATGTATAAACCAACAGAGCCGCCCCCAACAAAAGCATCTGCATAGCCGGAATATAGCATATTTATCGCCACATCGGCGCAATCGACTACAATGGTATAAAAATCCATATGCTCCAGATAATTTATCAGCACCATGCCTTCGTAGAAAATATAACGCATAGGGCGCGTATTGCTGATATTATCGAATTCATCATCGCTCAATAGCGTAACCACATACACAGAGCGATTTACAATCGGGGTGGTCATATGCATAAATTCATCCCGCTCCGGGGTGCGGGTTAGTTGGCCGGAAAAATGGATATCGCCAGACGCCATGCCCTCGTAAAGCTCGGCCCAGGAATAGATGCGCGGGATAAATGGTATGCCAAAAAGGTCGGTTAGCCATGAGGCGGTGCGGGCGGCAAATCCTGCAACCTCGCCATTATGTGCATAAAACATTTCATGATTTTGCATCATGCCATATATGAAATACTGATATTCCAAAGCCTCTATTGCGGCAATTTCTTCAGCGGTGATGCCGGGGATATCGCGAAAACAGGAAAAATATGGAATGCGGGATAGCGCATCATCCCTACCACAACCCACCAACGCGGCGACGGCAAATAAAAACACACAAACAGCAACGAAAACGCGCCGCATCGGCATCTCCCTTTCGGCATTATTTGACAGCTATTTTTATTATACCACATTCGCTTCACATTTGCAATAGATTTATTATCGAATTGTTAAACTTGAATTGTTAAACTGCCATATCATATACGGTTGGGGCATAGCCAATGGCGGCGGTGTAGTTGGCATTTAGGCGGGCGGCTAGGGCGGGGATGGCGTCTTTATGGGCTAGGGCGATAGCGCAGCCGCCAAAGCCCGCGCCGGTCATTCGCGCGCCCAAAACCCCCTCGGCCGCCAAAGCCTCATTTACCAATGTATCCAGCTCGATTCCCGTCACCTCATAATCATCGCGCAAAGATGCATGGGATTCGCTCATCAAACGACCTAGCTCGGACAAATCGCCGGATTCTAGGGCTTTTGCCGCATTTAAAACCCGCTGCTCCTCGGAAACAACATGCCTCGCCCGCCTCAATAAAATCTCGTCGGGAATATAAGAACTATAAATTTCCAAATCAGATAAACTGATATATGACAAATATGGTATGGTGGTTTTTTGGGCTAAATATTCCACCGCCGCATCGCATTGGGCGCGGCGTTCATTATATTTAGAATCCGCCAAGGCACGCCGTTTATTTGTATTAACAATCACGATTTTGTATTCCCCCAAATTCAGCGGAATAAATTTAAATTTCAGCTGGTTGCAATTTAGCAAAACCGCCTCGCCCGGCCTGCCCATGGCAATGGCGAAAGGATCCATAATTCCGCAGTTTACCCCAACAAAATCGTTTTCGCAAAGCTGGGCTAGCCGCGCCATCTCCTCATGGGTTATCCCCAAATCGAAAATCTGGTTTAAAGCCTTGCCAATGGCCACATTTAGGGATGCAGAGGATGATAGACCCGCCCCATTTGGCAAATTCCCGCTAAACAAAGCCTCAAAACCCCCGGGGATACGCCCCGCGCGGCTAAATACATGCACCATCCCCAAAGGATAATTTGCCCAATCATTTGACTTTCTGAATTCAATATTTGGAATACTGATATTCATGCGCAGAGGGAAATTGGTGCTGGCGAGATGGATTTGATTATCATTTCGCGGGCGGATTAGCACGGTTGTCCCCAGATTTACCGGGGCTGGCAACACATGCCCCCCATTATAATCGGTGTGTTCGCCGATAATATTCACCCGCCCCGGGGCAAAAAATTCCTGCGGACTAGCTCCGTCACCAAAATTTTCAAAAAAAGCGGCGAGTAATTTTTCGTTGGGTTCATTCGTATGCATAGGCGGCCTCCTAATCAAAATCATTTATGCGTATCACTGCGCCTGTTTTCAGGCTTTTTTGCACATCAATTATCCTCTGATTTGCCGAGCCGCGAAATGCCAGATTATGGCTATGCTCGGCCTCCAAATATGGCCCATCTACCAAATATTGGCAATGCTCCAAAATCCCGCGATATTGGGGATTGTCCAGCAAATCCTCCCAAAGATATCCAGTATATACCATTATTGGCAAAAATTTACAAAACCGCTCCACAAGCTCCTTTAGGGCATCCGGCTGGGCAAAAGGCTCGCCCCCGGTGATGGTAATCCCATCCAAAAGCGGATTTGCCCGCGCGCGATTTATCAGCGAATCGATGGAAACCGCCTTGCCCCCTTGTGGCGCATGGGTTTGGGGATTGTGGCATCCCGGGCAATTGTGGGGGCAGCCCTGCATATAAATCGCCATGCGCAGCCCCGGCCCATCAACAATCGAATCGTTTTTGCAATCGGCAATGCGTACGTTTATTCGTATCACCCCTCGGCTATTTCGTTAAAATCATGACGAGTGCGATCGCGCACCTCGGCGCGTTTAGCATCATTAAACCGCTCCAAAGTCCCCGCCAAATAGCCTGTGATGCGGCGGATACGGTCGAATGGGATATCGCCCTCGCTGCGGCCGCAGCCGGGGCAGGTATCGCCGATAGGCCCGCTATATCCGCAGACAGTATCCCGGTCGACAGGATGATTGATGCTGCCATATCCCATCCCGCTTTGCGCCATATAGCGGATGATTTTTTCAAAGGCCGATAAATTTTTAACAGCCTCGCCATCCAGCTCCACATATGTGATATGCCCGGCGTTTGTCAGGGCATGATAGGGGGCCTCGATATCGATTTTTTGGGCGGCGGGCAGATTATATGAAACAGGCACATGGAAGGAATTGGTATAATATTCCTTGTCGGTAATGCCGGCAATCTCGCCGAAAACCTCGCGGTCAATGCGCACAAACCGCCCAGAGAGCCCCTCGCCGGGGGTGGCTATCAGGGAAAAATTCAGCTGGCGTTTTTGCGCCTCATCATCCATGCGGCGGCGCATAAAGCCTATGATTTCAAGGCCAAGAGCCTGCGCCTGCTCGCATTCCCCATGATGCTTGCCCGTCAGGGCAATCAAACACTCCGCCAAGCCGATAAAACCAATGGTCAAAGTGCCGTGTTTCAGTATTTCCGCGATTTCGTCCTCTTGCCCTAGGTTCTCGGAATCCAGCCAGACCCCCTGCCCCATCAAAAACGGAAAATTGCGGACTTTTTTGCGGCATTGAATGGCAAATCTTTCCAGCAGCTGGTCAACAACCAAACTGATTTTTTTATCCAATTCGCGATAAAACCAATTCAAATCCCCCTTGGCGCAAATGCCGATGCGGGGCAGGTTTATGCTGGTATAGCTAAGATTTCCGCGGCCAAAAGTCGATGGGCGGGTGGGGTCGAAAGCATTGCCCATAACCCGGGTGCGGCAGCCCATATAGGCAATCTCGGTTTCCGGGCGGCCTTGCTCATAATATTGCAAATTAAACGGCGCATCCTGAAAGGCAAAATTTGGATATAGCCGGCGGGCAGAAACCCGGCAGGCCAGCTTAAAAAGGTCGTAATTTGGGTCGCCCTCATTTAGGGTGATGCCCGATTTTACGCGGAAAATATGGATTGGGAAAATCGGCGTTTCGCCGCCGCCCAGGCCGTTTTCCAGCGCGAGCAATACATTTTTAATAATCATGCGACCCTCGGGGCTGGTATCGAGGCCATAATTTATGGAAGAAAATGGAGTTTGCGCGCCGGCGCGGGAATGCATGGTGTTTAAATTATGCACCAGAGCCTCCATGGCCTGAAAACTGGCACGGTCGGTTTCTTTTTCCGCGTGTTTGCAGGCAAAAGCCTGGGCGCGGGCGATTAGGCTGTCTTCAAAGCCTTTTGCGGCATATTCGGCGGCCTCGTGAATCAAATAATCCGCCATCAAACCCATGCGCAGCACGCCCCCCGCCGCAATCGCGGCATCAGAAAGCTGGGCAATATCCGATTCGCTAATGTCAGTTTCGTTTACCTCAAAAAACTTTAGCAAATTTAGACGATATCGTTTGACAAATGTTTTACGAACACCTATTGCCAAACCATAATCAAAATTGGCAATGCTTTGGCCGCCATGCTGGTCATTTTGATTGGATTGGATAGCAATGCAGGCCAGCGCGGAATAGCTTAAAATATCTTTTGGCTCGCGCAAAAATCCATGTCCCGTCCCAAATCCATCTGTGAATAATTTGATTAAATCTATTTGGCAACAAGTGGCAGTCATTGTCAAAAATTCCAAATCATGGATATGGATTTCCCCATCATTATGGGCGCGGGCATGGTCGGGCTTTAGCACAAACATCTGGAAAAACTGCTTTGCCCCCTCCGCGCCGTATTTCAACATAGTCCCCATCGCCGTATCGCAATTAACATTGGCGTTTTCCCGCTTATGTTCAGAATCTTTTGAGTCATTAAATGTGATATCCTCATACACCTGCATCAGCCGCGTATTCATTTCGCGCACGCGGCTGCGCTCGCTGCGATAAAGAATATATGCCTTTGCCACCTGTGCATGATTATTTTTTATCAATACTTCCTCAACAATATCCTGAACCTGCTCAACCCCGGGCGAATAGTTAAAGCGAAAATAAATTTCCTCCATAACCTCCTGCGCCAATTTCGCGCAATATTCGTCGTTAGTTAATTCATTAACACTAAAAAAAGCCTTGCGCATAGCTTGAGCAATTTTAGACAAATCAAAGCTAGCCCGCCGCCCATCTCGTTTAATAATCTCGTTAATCCCGCTCAAATGCACAATCCGCGCAGTCATATTCATAGGCAGCCCCTGCCGCCTAGTGGTTTGCATTAACATAAAAAACATCCCCCTAAAAAATTACTATATACTAATGTTACCAAAAAAAATGGGACATGTCAAACCAAATTTAAATTAAATTTCTAGTTGACAAATCATATCATATGTAATATAATTATTACATGAGCAATAAAAAAATTATTTGGAGGTAGGTTTTATGGCTACTTGGTTTTGGAATGATGTGCTATGGATGTCGGCAGGGATACTGGGCGGGCTGGCGATTACGGCGATTTTGATTGTGCTGATTATCACGGCGGGGCGGGTCTATCGGGCGCGGTCTACTGCCTTTAACTCGCGAAAATTCGAGGCTTTGGCCGCAGAATTGCGCGAGGAAAATGCCACTATGCGGGCCGAGCTAATCATTATCCGCGAATATTTGGCAAATATTAACAAAATGATGACGGAGGTGCAATAGTGTGTGGCGCGCTGGCGGTGCGGATTTTTGATGCATTGTCGCACCCCGTGCGGATTGTGATTATCGGCGTTTTAAATGAGCGGCGGCGGTATGTTAGCGAATTGGCAAAGGTGGTGAACATCAGCCGCCCCCTGCTTTATATGCATTTGAAAAAATTGGAAGAGGCCGATTTGCTAATTAGCAAATATGAAATTTCCCAATCCGGAAAATCTATGAAATATTATGAAATAAAGGATTTTGATATACGGCTAAATCCGGCTTTTTTGGCAGATATTTCACATACTATTTCACGAGGTGATGAAAATGATTGATATTTGTTTATTTGATTTAGACGGCACTTTGACCGATTCCCGCCGGGGCATTGAAAATTGCATATTTCAGGCTCTTGGGCATTTTGGAATAGATACCGCAAAGCTCGATATTGCGCCATTTTTAGGGCCGCCGCTGCGGGATAGTTTCCGCGCGGCTGGTATTCGGAAATCTGATATCGAGGCGGCCGTGGCTAAATATCGCGAGCTATATACTGCCGGGGGCATGTTTGAAAATAGTGTATTTCCGGGGATTGTCGCCGTTTTGGATGCATTGCGCGCCGCCGATATTATGCTCACCGTCGCCACCAGCAAAGCCACGGTTTATGCCGAAAAGATTTTGGCGCATTTCGATATTGCCAAATATTTCCATTTGATTGTGGGATGCGAGCTAGATGGCCGCCGCTCCGAAAAGCCCGAAATAATCGCCCATACCTTTGATTTGCTGGGCATTTCCTCCGGCGAAAATATCATTATGATAGGCGACCGCCGCCAGGATATCGCCGGGGCTGCCGCCGCAGGGATTCCCAGTATTGCGGCGCTTTGGGGCTATAGCACCCCCGGCGAATTTGATAATTGCCCCCCTACCCATTTTGCCAAAAATCCCGCGGATTTGCTCGATATTATTTTGACGTGAAATATTCGACAATCCCCAAATAAATTCCCCAGGCCACTTTTTGCTGATATTTTTCGCAGCTTAATAAAGTGGCCTCGGCGGGACTTGTTAAAAATCCGCATTCCACAATAACCGCAGGCCCTTGGGTTTTGCGCAGCATAAAATAATTGGTATCGGCCTTTGGCTTTTTGGGTTTTTTGATTTCCAAAAAATCCTCCATCCGCGCCTGAATAGCCGCCGCCAGCCGCGCCCCGCCCTCTGAGCCATCATAATAAAAAACCTGCGGCCCTCGCACCGATTCATCCGGAAAGGCATTTTGATGAATGCTAACAAAAATATCCGCCCCCATCTCGCCTATCATCCGCGCCCGCGCCTCTAAATCAGGATTTTTCCTATCCGCCAGGGCGCGGTCTTCTGTGCGCGTCATAAAAACCACAGCCCCGCTCAAATCCAAATACATCTGCAAAACCTCGGCTATAGCCAGATTTATCTCTTTTTCGTCGGGAAATCCCTTTGTTTGTTTGCCCGGGTCCCAGCCGCCATGGCCGGGGTCGATTACGATAGTCCGCCCATGCAGCGGCATCCCCCAAACCGTCCCCGCCGCAAAAATCGTCAAAAATAGCCAAATTCCAATACTTGTGAAAATTTTTTTCAAATCAATTCTCCTCCTTGTTTTAAATTGCAAGAAATGGTATAATACTTTTGATAGGTTATTATTTGAGGAGGCAGACAAATGCATACCAAAAAAACAAAAAAAAATTATTTGCCCGGGATTATTATTTTGATTTTGGGGCTGGCGATTATTATTGGGATTTTGGCCTATAGCTATTATTCGGCGGCCACATATGATTCGCCGTTTTTCCCCGAGCGGCGCACCATGGGCCAGCGGCTTTATGCCGAAACCCTCGCCCGGGATTTGCAAATAGCATATCCCCAAACGCCCGAGGAGCTGATGGCTTTGCATAGCGCGGCCTCATTTTTGCTATACGGCGATTTTACCGATGATGCGGATTTTTTGGTAGATGTCATAAATTGGCAGCGGCAAATGTATTCGCCGGAGCTTTTGGCCGCAAACCCGCCGGATACCCAGCTGGAAAACCTGCTAGATGCCATTGCATTTTTATATGAAACCGGCATAACCCCCCGCCGCCCGGAAATTATCTCCGTTCGGTTTTATTATCTCGACCAAGCCGCTGTGCATATGCGCCAAGTCATGGTGCATTATGATAATTTGTATTGGGTTTATTTTTTGGAAACCAATGAAGACGACCGCTGGAAAATAATGGGATGGGTGCGGACAGACTATACTTTTTCCCATGAAATTCCGTAACAACCGCCCTTGTTTATGCATAATATGGAAAAATTTGTAAAGAGGGTAATATAATGACGCACCACGAGCAAACGACCACGGATTTCGGCGGCAAGCCATTTGTGCTGGATATTGCCAAAGCCACCCTGCATAATGATACATTCCGCACCGCCCTATGGACGGGCGAGCATCTGCAGCTAACCGTGATGAGCATAGCCCCCGGCGATGATATCGGCCTAGAGCGGCATGATGGAATCGACCAATTTTTGCGCATAGAGGGCGGCCATGGCCTATGCGAAATGGGGGATGCGCCCGACCATTTGTTTTTTGTTCAGCCGGTTTTTGATGATTGCGCGGTTTTCGTCCCATCGGGCACATGGCATAATATCACAAATACCGGAAATGAGCCGCTGCGCCTATATTCCATCTATGCGCCTCCCGGCCATCCAAAAGGCACAATCCACGAAACCAAGGCAATCGCTGATTTAGAGGAACATCACCACTAATAAATCGACCCGCTCGAATATCCGAGCGGGTCTAATTTTTATTCATAACATCTCGTCGCTGCATTTAATGAGGATGACCTAAACGTAATCTTTTTGATATTCAATTTGTCTTTCAGCAATTCATAAAACATTTCGCAAAAATTTTCACAGGTGGATACTTTCTTTGTGATGGACAGCCGGCATTCGGGGTATGATTTTACCAGCGGATGGTCGAGTTTTTTGGGCTTTTTGGCATCTATTTCCGGCACACCATGGCGAATCCCCGCCGCCTCATATCCGGCGAGCAAATGCTCAATAAGCGGGTCGCCCTCCTGAAGCAGTATTCCATGATGAAAATTATCCGCGATTTCGATTACCATTTTTTGGGCTTCTTTGCATGGATACGCATATCCGGTGCGTTCGTCCACTTCACCACCTATTTCCAGCTCGATATAGCCCGAATGCCCATGCAGAAATTGCGCTTCCCCCTCGTGATAATTCATAAATCTGTGTCCATATTGAAAATCATGTCTTACGATCGAGTGAGCATAGTTGCCGCTGGATTTTGCCATAGCATATCGCCTCCATTTTTTCGTTTGCTAACATTATTTCCAATTCCAATTATAATATATTCCACATAATAATTCCAAATAATACCAAACAACTAAGAATCAGCATAAAATTTAGGATAAAATCGACGAGGCGTTTGTTTTGGGGCTTTGGGGGGTTTTTGGGCGGGGGCGGCGCGATTAGCTGGGGCGTTAAAATGGCGGCGGGCGCGGCCTTTCCGCTAACAATCCGCTCGGCCTCTTTCACAAAATCCAGCGGCGCGCCGGCCGCCCCATCCCGCCCCGGCCGCAAAATAAATATCGCCTGCTCATACCATTTCGATTCATCCCCCTTGACCAAAATAACCCGCCGATTATCCTTTGTATTCATTGACACTCTCCCTTTATATTCCATTTATGGAAAGCATTGCCAACAAAATTTAAAATCATACAGCCTTATTTTTTTTCCAAAGAAAAAACACAAAAATAACAATCATCTTGACCAACCCCAAATACCCAAAAATCCCATACACTCGCCCTACTATCAACGAAAACCCCAAATGCGCTGCCAAAGCCCCCAAAACACAAACCGCAACCCGCGCGCGAATGCTGCCGATATTGGTGCGAGTGGCCAGCCAGCGCGCGGCGGCAAAGGCATTTGCGGCGGCGGTTGTGAAAATAGCGGCGATTAGCAGGAGGATGTAGGCGTATTTTGGGATAGCCCCTTGGCGGGCGGCTAGGGCGAGCATGGGGATTTCGATATCGGCCAGCTCGGCGGCATTTAGGCTCAGGGCGAGGACGAATAGCAGACCAATCGCGCCGATTATGCCGCCCCCCAAAAGACCGCCGTATTTGGCGATTTTTGGGGTGTTTGCGATAGTGCCTAGGGTGGCCAGCACGGCCACGGCGGTGAGGATATTATAGGCGGCATACAAAAATGAAGATAGCTGGAAAACCCCGGCGATATCGGCCATGGCAAAGGCAGGCACAGCCCGGCCGGAAAGCGTCAGCGCGCCCAAAATAATTGCGCCCAAAATCAAAAAAGGGGTGACAATCAAATTGATTTTGATAACGCCGCGGATGTCGAATAAAAGCACGGCGAATGTGAGGGCGGCCAAAATCAACACCCCCGCGCTAAATGGCAGGGCAAAGGCCTGATAGCCCAGCGCGCCAAAGCCCGCCAGCATTGCCGCAAAAATCACAAACATAAACGCGCCAACCGCCATTTCCAGCGCAGCCCCCAGCCGCCGCCCAAACACAACCTCCATAAATTCCGCATACGACCCGATTTTTTTTCGCGCCACTATATCCAAAACCGCCCAGCCCGCCAAAGCCAGCACCGCCCCGGCGATAATGATGCCCAAAACCCCCGCCCGCCCGCGATTTACAAAAAACGCCATCAGCTCCTGCCCCGATGCAAAGCCCGCCCCAAAAATTATCCCCGCATAAACCGCG
>Ga0209755_10005722_pt1 | contig 14022 bp, 13 predicted proteins | sample TergutCo191P1_FD_187301 | JGI IMG/M metagenome (GOLD analysis project Ga0209755, IMG submission 187301) | Cornitermes sp. P1 segment gut microbial communities from Petit-Saut dam, French Guiana - Co191P1 (SPAdes) (version 2) | ecosystem: Host-associated > Arthropoda: Insects > Digestive system... | reverse complement strand
ATTTTCAGGGGTACAATATGGACACAGTCAATGTTGCCGCAACGGCATGGACATTGATACCCATCATCTTGACGATAGCTTGTGTATTCTTAACAAGACGCATTTTGTTATCGATGACTGTGGGTATTATCTCCGCCGCATTTATGGTAGCGAATTTCAATCTGTTTCAAGCCGTGCGGACTATCGAAAGAACCATCTTTACGTTATTCTTTACCGGGCCAACTACGGTTCAGGGGCTTGAAGGCGCAACAGTTGAGGTGATGATTCACCCCAACGCTCACGCTACGCAGCTTTTTGGTTTTGCCAGCCGCTGGTATTTTTCCATCATAATCTTCCTGCTTGCTCTGGGGATTATCACGGCTTTTGTGGTGATCACCGGCGGCGCGCGCGCGTTTGTTGAAAGCGTTGCCAAAAGGGTAAAAACCCGCAGGGGCGTACAGTTCATTACCGTAATCGTCGGCATTGTCCTGATGATCGACGACTATTTCAACGCGATGGTAAACGGCAATATCGGGAAAACACTGGCCAAAAAGCACAACCTTTCCCGCGCCAGAGTCACCTATAACGTAGACTCCATTGCCGCCCCGATTTGTATAGCGGCCCCTGTTTCAAGCTGGGCTGTGGCCATCATGGGCAACATGGGACGTGTTTTTGAAAACATCGGGCATGACGGCAATATTTTCCTGGATTTCCTCCGCATGATTCCCTATCACTTTTATGTGTTCGCCGCGATTGGAATGGTCATTGTAACCATCGTCTTTGATTTCAATATGTTCTCCATGAAGAAGTATGAAGACAGCATTAAAGCCGGCGAGGACACATCCGCGGACGACAGCGCCGTAGGGCTTGCTCTGGCTGATGTTGAATCCAAAAAAGGCACTATATGGGATTTCTGGACGCCGATTGTCTGTCTTGTTGTCGCTACGGTAGGAACCATGATTGTTACCGGCGCACAGACCGCAACATCGGAACAGATTCAGGCTGACGGGATTGTTTATTCGATAATGCGCAGCATGTCGCTGTCCATGTCGCTGCTGCTTGGCGGTATTGCCGGCGGCGTTTCCGCCCTGTACATCGGATTGCGGCACGTTAAAGCCGGCGAAGTTACCATGGAACAGTACAAGAAAGCGGTTTGGGCCGGTATGCGCTCCATGAGAACCGCGATAGGCATCCTCTGCCTTTCCTGGATACTGTCCTCCCTTATTGGGCGTTTGGAAGTAGGCACCTTCTTTGCCAACGTGATTCAGGGCGCGGGCATTTACAGCGGCTTTATCCCCTTCATTATGTTCTTCACAGCCGCCATTATGGCGTTCTGTATCGGGACATCCTGGGGCACGTTCGCAATCGTCCTGCCCATAGCCGGGGCGGTTTCCTACGCAATAGACATAAACCTGCTTTTGCCGGCAATGTCCGCAGTATTGTCAGGCGCTGTTTTCGGCGACCACGCATCGCCCATATCAGACACGACAGTTCTGTCTTCCGCCGGTGCGAGCTGCAAGGTCATACCGCACTTTGAATCGCAGTTACCCTATGCCTTAACAGCGGCAGTATTGGCCGGCGTGGGATATTTGGCGTTCGGGCTTGCGGGCAATGTTTTTGTGGGCTATCTCGGTTTTGCCATTGCCATAGCGGCGGTCGCGTTCGTGATATGGACAAAGCAGAAACGGGCGGCGGCAACAGCGGAATAAGTTAGTAGATTTTAGACCTCGTTACAAACAGGCATTGTCTGTTTGTACGAGATTTTATCTACACTATATTGCACATTGTAACACAATATCATCTACCGGAATATTGAATCTTCTTGCGAGGTTGATCAAAGCGGTTATCCCAATGCAATGACAGGAACCCTTTATATAAATACAGAAACCGGCAATTCTGGCAGAAGCGGCAAACTCAAAATTTACATCATAATTACTGGCGGCTCCCTTATTGAGTTTCCATATTTTCTTTGTGAAAACGCCCTTGTCAAAGAGAGCGTTCATTACACAATCCGCATCAAGAAAGTCATCCATCAGGCAGCCTCGAGGGTTCTGCACTCATAACTTAAAGTGATACTTTCCGGAATTATATCACGCAACGCCGCATAAACTGCCGCAGCTTCCTGTTTGGCATTTTCGTATATAATTTCTTTAAGGTATTCATCCATGGTTTCTTTTATGGCTGTTACCCAGTGGCGATCCAGATTATGGCTCATATCCCGTTTTGTTCTGGAAAGTTTAACTTCCATTTTTCGATATTCCCGCCAATAATCTTCCATAGCACCGGTATCCACTACTTCAATAAGCTCATCATGCCCCCGGCGTTTCATCATGATTTCCATGATGTAGCTGGCTGTCAGACGGGCCAATATCTGGACAGACTCCTCTATTGAGCTGCCAACAGAATCAAGGATAAGCTCCAGATTGGTAGCTTCAAACAGGCCTGAAGCGGTTTTGTTTACAATGAAATGGGTATGGGGAATGTTCCAGGAGAATCCCGGGGTTTCAAATATTATTTTTCCAATGGCAATAAAATGTTTATTATCCATACGTTTTCACCAAACTCCTTTGGCTATAATCACCATTTACCGCTTGACGATAAATTCTCTCTTAATATATAAGACTTATACTAATTATAGCAAATTCTATCATAATTTACGAATTTTTGCATAAAAATACTATTGACAAATTTTTTTGCAATGCATATATTATAGTTGAACATATGTTCAATCAATAACACGGAGAGACCGCGTATGCCGAAAAAACAGACCGTTTGCGACTGTCACATTATTCACGAAGAAGTTGTGTCCCGTGTACGTTCGGCCATGCCTGGAGAGGAAAAATTCTACGCGCTTGCGAACCTGTATAAATTGTTTGCCGACAATACCCGGTTAAAAATCTTGTGGGCGCTTTCCCTGGAAGATATGTGTGTCTGCGATTTGGCCAGCCTTTTGGGAATGACAAAATCCGCTGTGTCACATCAGCTAAAATCTTTGAGGCTTGCAAACCTTGTGAAATTTGACAAGCAGGGAAAGATTGTGTATTACTCGCTCGTAAAGTGCCACGTAAAAGATATTTTTAAAAACGGGTTTGAACATATATCAGAATAATTTTTTTTTAGCAATAAAGTTGAATAATTGCTCAACTTTACAACAATATTTTGAGGAGGCCATTCCCATGAAAAAAGACCCAACTTTGCAAAATTCGCCCTGCGGCTGCTGCGCTGAAAAAACGGAAAATCCGGCAAACCGCTCAAAAATCCTTTGGTTGAGCTGCGGAACAGCCGCGTTTGCCGCCGGATTAATGTTCGAATTTGTCATTGACATAAACGGCGGCAATTATATCGCGTTTGGGCTGTTCGCTTTTGCGTACTTGCTGCTTGGCGGCAAGGTACTGCTGCGGATGGTTAAAAATGTCGCGAAACGGCAAATCTTTGACGAGAACTTTCTTATGGGGATTGCCACGCTTGGAGCAATCGCCATAGGGAAATATGCGGAAGCCGTTACGGTTATGCTGTTTTATCAAATAGGCGAGTTTTTCCAGGACATGGCTGTGGCAAAATCAAAAAAGCGGATTGGCGATTTAATGAACATCCGGCCGGATTACGCGAATCTGAAAGAAAACGGACAGATTACAAAAGTTGACCCCGAAAAAGTGCGAATAGGGGACTTGTTCGTGGTCAAACCAGGCGAAAGAATTCCGCTTGACGGCACTGTTGTCGAAGGCGAAGCCATGCTGGACACAAGCGCGCTTACCGGCGAGTCTGTTCCGCGAAAAGCATCGGTTTCTGACAACGTGCTGTCCGGCTGTATAAACCAAAACGGCGTACTGACGATACAGGCTACGCAGACATTCGGAGAATCAACAGTATCAAAAATACTTGACCTTGTAGAAAACGCCGCCGCCAAAAAAGCGCCGACAGAAACTTTTATCACAAAGTTCGCACGGTATTATACTCCGGCGGTTGTAGGTTTCGCAGTATTACTTGCAACGATTCCGCCGCTGTTTTTTGGCGGACAATGGTATGACTGGTTAAGCCGCGCATTGATCTTCCTTGTTATTTCCTGCCCCTGCGCTCTGGTGGTATCCATTCCGCTTGGGTTTATGGGCGGCATAGGCGGCGCGTCCAAAAAAGGCATTTTGGTAAAGGGCGGAAACTATCTTGAAGCGCTCGCGAATCTTGACTTGGTCGTGTTCGACAAAACAGGTACCCTTACACAGGGCGTGTTCAAAGTCACCACCATACAGCCGGCCAACGGATTTGGCGAAGCTGAACTGCTGGAAGCGGCAGCCTACGCTGAAAGCTTTTCGAATCATCCCATTGCTGTTTCGATATTAAAAGAGTACGGCGATGAAATCGACAAGGACAGTCTGGAGCAATACGAGGAAATCGCGGGATACGGCGTAAGCGTGAACGCGGGAGGCCGGACGATTCAGGCCGGAAACGGAAAGCTGATGCGGAAGATGGGCATTGCCTTTGCAGAAACCGAAACTGCTGACACGCGCGTACATGTCGCGGTAAACGGCGTATATGCGGGCTGTATTGTTATCGCTGACAAAATAAAGCCGGACAGCCGTGACGCTGTTGCCGCGCTAAAAACCCTGGGCATCAGCAAAACAGTAATGCTGACAGGCGACACGCCGCACATCGCCGAAAGCGTTGCGGGCATATTACAGCTGGATGAATTTCACGCCGGTTTGCTTCCCCAGCAAAAAGTTGAAAAAGTCGAAGAACTGGGCAGGCAAAAGAGGGCCAAGAAAACTCTCGCGTTTGTAGGGGATGGCATTAACGACGCGCCCGTATTGGCAATGGCTGATGTAGGCGTGGCAATGGGCGCTTTGGGCTCGGACGCGGCCATTGAAGCCGCCGATGTTGTGCTTATGACAGATGAACCGGCAAAACTGGTTGAAGCCGTAAAAATCGCCCGTTTTACAAAGCGGGTTGTTTGGCAGAATATTATTGCGTCGCTGGGGATAAAGTTCCTGTTCCTGTTTTTGGCAACATTTGGCGTATCATCGTTATGGGAAGCGGTCTTTGCCGATGTCGGCGTATCGCTTTTGGCTGTCTTTAACAGTCTGCGCATAATGAAGCAGGAATAATTTACGCACCGCAAAGGGCAAGCATAAGCGTAAAGTCTTTCCCCTGGCGGCGGTAGGAGGAAAAGCGCGTGTCACAGCATGTACATTCGCTGTGTACATGCACAGACTCTATTCCTTCGTCAAGCAGGAGGCTTTTATTCGCGGCGGCAATGTCCATATACCACTCGCCGTCACGGGAAAACGCCGCCTGTGCGCCAAACTCGGCGGCGAACATTTCAGCGCGTTCCTGGGGAACGGCGTAACAGCAGGATTTGATGCAGGGCCCCAAAATGGCGCAAATTGAGCCGGCCGAAGCGCCATAGCGGGTTTTCATAAGGCTGACGGCCTCGCGGACTATGCCCGTTCCTTTCCAGCCGGAATGACACAGGGCTCTTGCGCCTGTGACCGTATCCCACAGAAAGACCGGCAGGCAGTCCGCAACGGTAACGCCGATAAGCGTTTCCGCCCTGTCCGTTACCAGTCCGTCTCCGATACGCCCGCAAACATCCGGATCAGCGAGCAGGACAATGCGGCTGTGTTCCTGGGTAAGCCAGACAAAGCGCTTTTGCGGAAAGACCTTTTCGATTTCAGCGAGTACCCGCCGGGACGGTTCGGGCTTTACGCGCATATCGCCCAAAGCCGCAAGGGAAAGCACGGCACGGGGAGCGCCCGCCGGACTGCTGGAAGGCCAGCAAAGGGGAAACCAGGATTCCTGCATTTTACTTTGTCCAATCCTCTATAATGTGGGATAGTGCTGCCATGCCCCTGCACACACCTTTATTTTCTGCCCAAAAACAACTATAATGCACCATGTTTCAATACCACCATTATACAGAAAGTGCTGATTATATCAAAGGCAGATTGCAGGGCTTTTCCCCGGCATATTTATTGATTTTGGGCTCTGGTTTGGGCGTTTTGGCCGAACAGATAGAAAAACCTGTCTATATACCCTATAGCGAGATACCCCACTTCAAGACCTCTACCGCGCCCAGCCACGCGGGGCGTTTTGTCTGCGGCGAACTGGGGGGCAAGCCGGTAATGGCCATGCAGGGCCGCCTGCACGTTTACGAAGGCTACACCGCAGAGGAAGTGGCATACCCGGTCAGGGTTGCAAAGCTGCTTGGGGTGCAGACCCTGATTGTGACAAACGCAACCGGCGGCATAAATCTTGACTACAAGGTTGGGGATCTCGTTGCCCTGAACGATTTTATAAAACTCAGTTTTCCCAACCCGCTTATGGGGAAAAATATCCCTGAGTTTGGCACGCGCTTTCAGGACATGGGACGCGTGTTTGACCGGGAGTATATACGCCTGGTCAAAGAAATCGCCGGTGAGCAGGGACTTGATCTGAAAGAGGGCGTTTACTTTTACGCCACCGGCCCGCAGTACGAAACCCCCGCGGAAATACGGGCGTTCCGCACCCTGGGCGGGGACGTGGTGGGCATGTCCACCGTACACGAATGTATCTGCGCCGCCCATGCCGGAATGAAAACACTGGGTATTTCGCTCGTGACCAATATGGCCGCCGGCGTACTCGATCAACCTCTGTCAGAAGAAGAAGTTATACGGGAGGCGGAAGCGGCAAGAGACCGCTTTAGCCGGCTCTTGCTGGCCTTTTTGCAGAGAACCTAAAAGAGGCATACATGGACATTCTGTTTAACGATATCACCGTAATAACCATGAACGACGGCGAACCCGTGCTGTTTCATGCTTATGTCGGGGTAACAGGCCAAAAGCCCCCTGCCGAACCCGCCGCGCAAGTGATAAGCGGCGCACGGCGGCTTTTAATGCCGGGCCTTATTAACTCGCACAGCCACTTGCCCATGTCGCTTCTGCGCGGCTATGCGGACGATTACCGTTTACAGGAATGGCTCTTTGACCACATCTTCCCCGCGGAAAGCAAACTTGACGAGCGCTGTATCAGCACAGGCATACGCCTGGGCCTGGCGGAATGTATACGCTTTGGCGTTGTAAGCTGCACGGACATGTACTTTAAGTTACCCCAAATCGCCGAAGCCGTATTGGAAACCGGCGTAAAAGCCAACATAACCAACTCGCTCTTATGCCTTGATATGAGCCGCTTTGATTTTGAAAAAGACCGAAGCACAATCGAAGTCCGGGATGTTCTGGCGCGTTACAAGGGTGCCAGCGACGGCCGACTTATTGTTGACGCGGGAATACACGCAGAGTACACATCGGCACCGGCAGCCTGGCGGGAAAGCGTGGCCTTTGCCGCGGAAAACAATCTGCGCCTCCACATACATTTAAGCGAGACAGAGTACGAGCATACAGAATGTGTGAAAAAATACGGAAAAACTCCCACGGAAATACTGCATGAATCCGGCGTATTTTCGCGGAAAACCACCGCCGCCCACTGCTGCTGGCTGACAGAAGGCGACATGGACCTATTGGCCGCCAATGGCGCTACGGCGGCGCACTGCCCCGTCAGCAATTTAAAGCTATCGTCCGGCATTGCGCCGGTGACACAAATGCGCGCCCGCGGCCTGAACGTAGCGCTTGGCACTGACAGCGCATGTTCCAACAACAACCTCGACATGTTTGAGGAAATTAAAACCGCCGCACTGCTGCAAAAGTACATCACACGCGACGCTTCGGCAATGCCCGCGTACCAGGCCATTAAACTGGCAACGGTAAACGGCGCGCTGGGGCAGGGCCGCGAAAACGAAACCGGCCGGATACTGGCCGGTTATGATGCCGACCTCATCATGTTGAACCTGGACGCCCCCCACCTGTTCCCGTTGAACGACCCCTGCGCCGCTGTGGCGTATTCCGCCAAAGGCAGTGATGTGTGCCTGACAATGGTGCAGGGCCGTGTCCTTTACGAAAATGGGGAGTACAAGACGGTTGACATGGAGAAGATTCGCCATGAAGCGGAGAATTATGTCTTTCCCCGCTTAGGCAAATAAAACCTTCTTTATCACTCCATCTTAAGCGAATCCAGCCTTTCCAAAGCCCAGTGGGTGTACTTGCGAATACGGTTGTCTGGGTCTTCCTTCAGTTTTTCAAGAATCTCGCGGCCATCGGGGGTTTTCAGTTTCTCCAGCGCTTTTACCACGCACACCCGGACATCCTGGTCGGGGTCTTTTGCCGCAAGAACCAGGCCCCGGAAAGCGGGCAGAGTGTCCATAAGCGAAAGCATCACAGCGGCTTCCCTTCTTACTTCCACGTCCCTGTTTGAAAGCCGTCTTTTGGCCCCGTCAATATACCCTGTCTCTTCCAGAATCTTTACAAGGTAGGGCTTGAAGGACGCAACTTCGTCTTTCAGGATTTCCAGAATCTGCGGCTCGGCTTTTTTGCCCTGAGCTTTGAAAATCGGAATCAGTTTTTCCCTCAGCTGCGGCTCGGCATCCTTGAAGATTTCAATGAGCTGGGTAATGTCGCGCTTGCTTATTCGCATGGCGAGGGACTTTTCGGCGTTGGCGTGGAATTCGCTCTGTGTATCCAAAACAGAGACAAGAATCTTAAGGCTTCCCGCACACACGGCCTGTCCCAATCCGGTAATGACGCCGATTTTTACCACTTCGGTTTCGTTGGGATCGGCCAGGATGGTTTTCAGTATTTCCATGGCGGCGTTGTTGCCGTGCTTCGCAATAACTTCCGCTGTCGTAAAACGCACCCGCTCTATGGGGTCACGCAGCATGGACGTTTCCTGGTTAAGGAGTTTAATTTCCCCAAAACCCAAAAGCGCCTTGATTGCCGCAACCCGCACATCAGGGTCAACGTCCTTTAACGCGGCGCGTATTTCTTTTGAGAAATGCTCGTTTTTTATTATCTATCGGGAGGATGGTGATCAAAGACGCCCGTATCCGCGCATCGGGAGAGGCGAGCAGTTTCCGGGCTTTTTCCTCAAACATATCCGCCGGGTATTTTGCAATAAGGCGGGCAAAGGCTTCGGTTTCGTCCTGGGGGATGTGGCCCAGCAAGAACCTTCGGCGGGCGGCATCGGCTGAGTGTTCCAGCGTTAAAGTCGGGAGGCTTTCCAGTATCCTCTGGAGACAGAACGAGAGGTGCATGTGCCCCAGGATTTTCAAAGCCGAAATACGCACCATGTGGGGATAATTGGAGCGGGGGCCGTTCAGTATTTGAAACGCCTTGGGTAAAATAACATCGGGGCTGAATATCCCAAGGAGCTGGACAAGTTCATCCCGTGCCGGGAAAGAAGTGTTCTGTAAAAAGCGGAAAAGGATGACAGAAAACAGCACCTGCGCTTTTTTGGGAATCCGGGGCAGAAGAATATCCAGAAAAGCCCGGTCATTTTCCCTGCGGAGAAGTTCTTCCGCAAGTATTTCAAATGATTTAAGGCTTCCATTATTGTCAATCGCTTCCAGCGTTTTTGTATAAATTTCAACAGTCGAAGGATCGACTTTTTTGCCGCTGAAAAAAGCAAACACTTTTTTCGCTAAATCGCAAATATTCTCCTGCGTACCGCCGGGGCCGGCCAGAAGCCGCGCGGCTACGAGCAGGGGCGCTCCGTCACCGTTGGGATAATCCGCAAGAAAGCCAGACACATTAACATCCATTGCTTTTTGCAAAAGTGAAACGCTGTGATCCATGGTGACCGGATCTTCAAGGGTGTTTTTCGCCAAAAGCGAGGCAAGCACGCCGCAGCCTTCCAGAAACGCCGCCGCATGATAGCGCAGCGCCATGTCGAGGCTTTCCAGAGAAGACATGGCAAAATTTTTGTCCTCCTGGCAGTTGGGATCAAGCAATTCCAGCACGCGGGCGGTTTCGTCATTGTTCAAGTCCGCTTCTTTTGGATTGTACCGATCCATGAATTCTTTTGTGATACGCTTGCGTGCGATTTCACGTACTTCAAAAACCGGATCGTGAATAACTTTGTCCCACAACACACTCCATGTTTTATCCGGCTCAAAAGCGATGCACTCTGTTATGATTTTTCTGATAAGCGGATGCGGATCAGAAAGGCCGTCTTCCATGCTTCTTTCCGTAAGGGTTTCCTTGTCAAGAAGCAAAATCTTGTAGGCAAAATAACGCGCGTTCCACTCAGGCTCGCCCGTTAATTCACGAAGGAGCGCGCCGTTTTTTTCCAGAAACATTTTACCAAAAGCCGGATCAAAGTCCTCGCCCCTGCACGATTCAGCCAAAAGCCGGATAACTTTTTCCTCGCCTTCGGCCTGCATCCAGTTTATAAAAACACTTTGCAGACGCTGATGCTTTCCGGCGGTAATGAATGCTTTAAATAGGAACAAACTTGGGCAGTACAAAAGCACACGCCGCAAATCTACAGCCCGCGGCAAAGCAGACTGGGTAAGTTTTTGCACCCACTTGTCCGCAAGCCCCGTCTCGCGGACAACCTGCGGCCCCATTTGGCGCGAATACCTTTCCATGCGCTTTGAATAGCGTATAAGCTTTTCCGCCGGGTAATGGCGTTCAAAGTCCTTAATAGCTTCCATAGTTTCCGCCTGGTTCTGCGCGTTGATAATTCTGCGCAGGCGGCTCTTGAATAGTCTGGTAAACACATACCAGACTATAAAAAGTGCCAGAAGAATAATTGCCGCAGGCACAGCGATGAAAACCCACATGGGAAGTTCCATTCCCAGTAATGTATTGAGATAATCTGTCATACTTTTTCTCCTTACCGCACTTTATACATTTATTTCGTCCCCACAACATTGTATATCTGTATGGGTCTTTCCCTGCCTTTAACACGGACAGACGGCCTTTCTTCGTAACGGAATTTTTCCCCCAGCTGGTTCCGTGTTGCGTGGGAAATAATAATCTCGTCTGGCCCCGCAAAACTCTCAAGCCTTGCCGCAAGATTAACCGTATCACCGATAACCGAATAATCCATCCGCTGCATGTTTCCCAGGTTCCCCGCAACCAGCGGCCCCGAGTTAATCCCTATGCCTATACGTAAACGCGAAGCAACTTTTTTGAAAAACTTTCTTTTTGAAGAGCGCACTTTATCCTGAATGGCAAGGGCGCAGGAAACAGCGTTAAACGCATCGTCTTTTTCGGGCATCATGGGAACTCCCCACACTGCCATAATACAGTCGCCTATAAACTTGTCGATATAACCCTTGTATTGAATAACATGCTCAACAGCCTCGCTGAAATATTCATTCAGAATTTCTACAATCGCTTCGGGCTCGCGGCCTTCGGAAAACGATGTGTAGCCGCGTATATCCGCAAAAAACACGGTCGCGATTTTTTTGTCGCCACCCAGTTTGATATTGTCGGGGGTTTCCAAAAGGCTTTCCATAACTTCCTGTGACATATAGCGGCAAAACATATCCTTGATAACACGCCGTTCTTCAGTCACTGTCTGCACTGTCTGCTTGAGTTCTTTTTCGCGGGTCTGGTTGGTAAAAAGAAGGGTCAGGCCCTCTTTTTTGCCGCGCGGCGTTTTAAGCGGCGTAACATTGAGCGAATAATCCAGCTCCTTGTTCCCGCTGCGGTATATTCCTTCCAGCCCCAGGATTTCAGTGCCTTTATCAAGGCTATGGAGAATCGTCTTCATGGTTTTTGAAGAAAGCGACTTTCGGAAAGTATTTTCAAGACTGCGGCCCAAATCATCTTCCCCAAGCCCCATAGCCTGGGCAGCGGGTTCGTTAAAATAGTAGATTTCCCCTGCCGCGTCAGTGGTGATAACCATGTTCGTCATGGAGTTAAAGACATTTTCCTGATACCGTTCAAGCGAGTCGATTTTCCGGGAAGACACCCGTGTCTCGTCAAAAAGCCGTGAAGTCTGCATTGCCCCGCCCGCAAGTTTTGTATAGCAATCCAAAAAGTAAAAGCGGAGGCGCTTAAAAAAGCAGGGTTTCTGCGAGGCGACAAACAAAATACCTATTTCACGGGGCGGGCTTACAAGCGGGAGGGCCATCCCGCTTTTCATCTCAGGGTTGATAAGCACTTCTTTCAGGAAACTCGGTGCGGTATTCTGGGCATCGTCAGTCTGTTTGTTGTTAAAAACCAGGGCTTCCCGGCACTCCCGCAAAAACCCGATAAGCTCACCCGTGCCGGAAATGGTTTCAGGGACTGAATACCTTCCCCGTTTTAGAACCAATTTCAGGTCGCTTTTGCGGTCTGACGGGTCTTTCAGGATGTAAAACGCCGTAAGGTCTGCACGGGAAATATCCTGCGCCTGCTCCACAAAGACACTCACAAGGTCTTTGAAGTTCCTTTCCCGAGCCAACAGCGCCCCGGCCCTTACCAGATCCTGATCTGTCGGCAGGGTGGAGTTCTCTTCCCTGACGGGAGCAGGGGTGACTTTTTTACCAAAAGGCAGTACGGGCAGTCTCATGGGGTATAGTATATACCTTGTTTTGGAAAAATAGCAATAATTTTATGGAAGAATTTAAGAAAAATGGGGTTTTCGGGCTCTTGCTGCCCAGGGGCGGCGTGCTTCTGTCCGTTGTGGCTTTAAGTCGTGTGCAGGGGGATTGGGGGATTGGATTGTCGAGGGGAAATGTGAGGAAAATGCAAACTTCGCTTTAAGTGAACAAACTGGGGATTTTTACGGAATTCGTGTATATGGAGTTAAATGCCATATGCAATTTTGATTCTAATATATAACTTTTAAGCCTTCTTTTTTATATAATTCCATCTTTTTATCTATGCTTATCAAAACAAAATCATTTTGGATTGCTTCCCATATTAAAAAGCGATCAAATGGATCTTTATGATATATAGGTAATTTATAATTCGTTATTAAATCAATATTTTCAATTTGTTTACATAAAAAATAACTTTCACTTAATTCTTCAAAAAAATCATCGGGGATTATCCCTTTTAAGTCCAATTTTTTTAAAGCGTATTTTATAGATATTTCCCATAGATTTATTGGGCTATAATAAATATCATTATTTTCATCCAATAATATTTGCGAAATATTTTTGGATAACTGTTCTGGCTCAATAAAAGACCACAATAATATATGGGTATCCACAAGATATTTCATGAATTTATCAATTCCTCGTCGGACATTGAAAAATCCTTTGAAAAATGTACTTTTGCTCTATTTTTTAAAGTACCCAATTGTCGTTTTTTTGTTTTTTTCCATTGCTCATAGGGAACTATCACTGCTACTGTTTGTTTTTTCCTGCCATATGTTATGGCAATCTCATTTCCAGCCTGTATATCCCTTAAAATTGAGGAAAAATGGGTTTTAGCCTCTGCTGATTGTAATACTTTCATATATATAACATAGCATAATCAGTCAACTTAGTCAAGATACACCTTCAGTTATAATAAATCCAAGTATTTTGTGTCGGCATACGGCATTTAACAAACGGTAACTGTACGCCGCGGGAGGGCGGCTAGGGTTGCATTCGGCTAGGTCATTCCGCTACGCTCCATTCCCTCGCCTCTCTTCACCACATTTTTCCAGCCATGGTCTTGCTGCGCAAGCCATTATTCTGGCTGGCAAAACGTCAGTTACCTAGAACATTAGACGAAATAAAAATCCTAAATTTTTTGTAAAAATAATTGACATAAAATTATAAATGTTTATAATACACAATATTAAAGAAAATTGGAGAAAAAATGATTGACGGAATAAACCATATCACAATTTCAGTTAAAAATATAGATTCCGCGTTTTCTTTTTATAGGAATATTCTAAAATTGAGACCAATTATGAAATCAAATAAAAGTGCGTATTTTTTAGCAGGAAAAATATGGATAGCATTGGATCAAAGAGGTGAATATACCACTTCCAAAAATTATTCGCATATATGTTTCAATATATCTGAAAAATATTATGAAAAATTTATTCAGGAAATAGAATTGAATGGAATAAAAGAATGGAAAACAAATGATACAGAAGGAGATTCTATATATATATTGGATGATAGTGAAAATAGATTGGAAATACATTTTTCGACGATAGAAGAAAGAATAAAATATGGAAAGGAAAATTGGGGAAAAGACGTAGAATGGTATGTATAAAATAAAAATATATTTGATATTGAAGAAATAAAAA
>Ga0209755_10005721_pt1 | contig 14023 bp, 17 predicted proteins | sample TergutCo191P1_FD_187301 | JGI IMG/M metagenome (GOLD analysis project Ga0209755, IMG submission 187301) | Cornitermes sp. P1 segment gut microbial communities from Petit-Saut dam, French Guiana - Co191P1 (SPAdes) (version 2) | ecosystem: Host-associated > Arthropoda: Insects > Digestive system... | reverse complement strand
CAAACTGGGTAACATGCGCTTGGCCGCCAGAATTTTTGGATATTCTAAAATACCAATGGGAAGACGAACTTATTCCATATTGGAAAGATGCCGCAAAAATTGCCGAAAAGAGTGGCGTAACAAAAATTGCGCTGGAAATGCACCCAGGCTTTTGCGTATACAACCCGCGCACGCTTCTGCAATTGCGCGAAGCCGTTGGCCCGATAATTGGCGCTAATTTTGACCCAAGCCACCTGTTTTGGCAGGGCATTAACCCTGTAGAGGCAATCAAAGCCATGAAGGGCGCGATTCACCATTTCCACGCAAAAGATACACGTGTAGACCACTATAATGCCGCCGTAAACGGCACGCTTGAGACATCCCGCTACGACGACTTTGTTGGCCGCGGCTGGGTATTCCGCACAGTTGGATACGGCAATGGCGAAACAGTTTGGCGTGATATGATTTCTACCCTGCGTGCAACAGGCTACGACGGCGCGATAAGTATCGAGCATGAAGACGGCCTGATGTCTGTCGAGGAAGGGCTTGAAAAAGCAGTGGAATTCCTAAAACCAATTCTTATGTATGCCCCACCGGCCGAGATGTGGTGGGCGTAAACGCTTATATCATCCCCGCGCTCGTTTCGTAAATGAGCCGGGGATTTTTTTACCGGAAAGGAACCCAACATGAGCAAAATAGAGTTTCATGACGCAACAAAGGAAGACAGGGAATACATTTTCAAACATTTGGATAACTACAATCAGTCACAAGTACCGTTTACACAGCAACCGCCAGACCTGCCAATTAACAAATGCATAAAAGAGGGCGACGAAGTAGTCGCTGGTATTTTGGCAGAGGTATATTGCTGGAATATCATGCACGTTAACATTTTGTGGGTAAAAGAAGAATGCCGCGGCAAAGGCTACGGCAGCGCGTTAATAAACTATGCGGAAGATATCGCAATAAGAAATGGCAGCAAGCTTGCGCATCTGGATACTTTCGACTTTCAGGCCCGTGGGCTGTACGAGAAACTTGGATACACGGTGTTTGGCGTGCTGGAAGACTGCCCGGAAGGGCATTGTAGATATTATATGTCCAAAAAATTAACCCCAACAATTAAGGATAATTTGCGCAATTACTATAACCAAGAAGCCGAGCAGCGTAACATATCCAAAAAACAGGGCTGGAAACAAGAAGAGCGCGAAGCCTTCTTGACTCTTTGCGAATCTGAAGGCAAGCAGACATTGCTGGAACAAAGAGAAGTCCATAGACACGCATGAGCTGGACTATTATCATGTTGCAGAATTGGGCAAGAAATTCCACAGTATTTGGGCTATGAACTCCCTTTTGCATGTGCCAAAATCAGATTTGCCACGGGTGCTGACAAGTATAGATTCCGTGTTGGATGACGGCGGGCTGTTCTACATGGGCGTGTATGGCGGCGAGGATTTTGAAGTAATCACCTTCCGTCAATACAATGTGCAGCGGGGCCGCAGCTTCAAGTTCCAATCAATTTTGATGCGTAAGCGTGGCGGGCATGACTAATTTTCTGCATAAGTAATCAGTTCATCAAAAGTCATCATCAAATTCCTCCAGTACATCCCCAAGTAAAGCCATTATATCGCTCCTCAAGTAGTGCAAAAACGTCTTCCGCAGGAAGCCAGCCGTTTTCTTCGCCGGAATGCCGCCCTTTGTCTAATTCCGATTTCAATTTTCGCCATGCTTGAGTTTTTTCGTATTCTATATACTCGTCAATGTGAAGAACGGCGTACCGGCCACGTCCATTCTTGGTTAAGAAAACAGGGGAACCTACGGACACACTCCGCAAAACTTCCCCATAATTTCGCAAATCCGATATGGGTTTAATATTTGGCAGTAGAAACACCTCCACTAACATGATACAGTTGTTTTTCGTAAAATTCAACAGCAAAAGTTAAAAATGTGCTTGATTAGGAGGACATACATGCAACAGTCCATAAACAATTTCATAAACAAATACAACCTGCACACTAACCCGGAAACCCGCTATATCGACCTTGTATCTGAAGTTGGCGAGCTTGGCAAAGAAATTTTAACCGCCACCAGCTATGGCAAAAACGAGTTTTCCACAACTACAAACGCTGAAGCAGAGCTGGGCGATTGCCTGTTTTCGATATTCGCGCTGTGCACAGAAATGAATATAAACGCAGAGGATGCACTACAAAAAGCTCTTGCAAAATACGAAGCTAGGTTTGCACAAAAAGGACATATCGGCTCGGGAGGTGCAAGCCTATGACAATTAAAGAAATCATAGCCCCAGACGAAAAATCTCAAATTTGCAATAGCACCTTGCGGGCATTGCCCAACTGGTTTGGCAACGAGGATGCTATTGTTAAATATGCAAACGACGTCCGTGGTATGTCGTTTTACTGCACGTTTGATAATGACAGCCCCGTTGGGTTTGTAGCAATAAAAGTTCATAACCCGCACACGGCAGACATTTATGTAATGGGAATATTGGAATCGCACCACGGGCAAGGTATGGGCTGCAAGCTGGTGGAAGTTTGCGAAAATTTTTGCCGTACCCACAGCATGGAATTCCTAACAGTAAAAACTCTGGCGGATACTCACCCCGACCCATACTATGCAAAAACGCGTATGTTCTACGAGGCAATGGGTTTTAAGCCGCTGGAAATTTTCCCACTGTTTTGGGACGAAAGCAGCCCGTGTTTGTTTATGGCAAAGCACATACATTTATTATAGGAGAGAATAATGAACGAACAAGAATATAACGCTATCGAAGCCTTCATGTTGGACAAGATGAAGGACAGTGCGCATGACAAGCACCATATATATCGCGTATTGAACATAGCAAAGGATATAGTAAAACATGAACCTGACGCAGACATAGACATTCTAATTGCGGCTTGCTTGCTGCACGACATCGGCCGCGACGCACAAGCTGCAAACTCGGATATCTGCCATGCCCAAATAGGCGGCGAAATGGCATACAAATTTCTGCTAACGCAAAACTGGCCGCAGGATAAGGCCGCGCATGTGCGGGACTGTATTTCTTCGCACCGTTTTCGCGGGGACAACAGCCCGCAAACTATAGAGGCAAAAATTCTGTTTGATGCAGATAAACTGGAGGCTGCCGGCGCAATTGGCATAGCACGCACATTAATTTATGCAGGACAAATAGATAGCCCATTGTATATCTTGAACGAGTGTGAGATAATTAGCACAGATCGTGCCGACGGCAACTCTTTTGTCACGGAATATAACTATAAACTCAAGAATGTTTACAACTCGTTCCACACCACGCGGGCAAAGGAAATTGCGGCAAAGCGGCAAAAAACAGCAGAAGATTTTTATAATGCACTCATTATAGAGGCAACCGGAAATTATTAAACGAAAGGAAAGTATTAATGAGCAGATTTCAAACCATCACTAATTCTCTAAAAGGCGGCGTAATAATGGATGTATCCACGCCGGAACAAACTCGCATTGCCCAAGAGGCCGGTGCATGTGCTGTTATGGCATTGGAGCGCATACCTGCGGATATTCGCGCGGCGGGTGGCGTTTCACGTGCAAGCGACCCTAAAATGATAAAAAGTATTCAGGCCATAGCAACCGTACCGGTAATGGCAAAGGTGCGCATAGGCCATTTTGTAGAGGCGCAGGTATTGCAGGCCATAGGTATCGACTATATAGATGAAAGCGAAGTCCTTTCCCCTGCGGATGACGCATTTCAAATTGACAAAACCCAGTTTAACACCCCGTTTGTATGCGGTGCCAAAGATTTGGGTGAAGCGTTGCGCCGCATACAAGAAGGCGCAAGCATGATACGTAGCAAAGGCGAGCCCGGTACCGGCGACGTTGTGCAGGCCGTACGCCACATGCGCAAAATGATGGGCGAAATACGTGCTTTAACCGTTAAATCCAAAGATGAGTTGTACGACGCGGCAAAACAGCTGGCAGTTCCCTACGAGTTGGTAAAATTCGTAGCAGAAAACGGACGCCTTCCTGTGGCAATTTTCTCCGCAGGCGGCGTGGCAACACCGGCAGATGCGGCACTTATGATGCAGCTTGGCGCAGAGGGTGTTTTTGTGGGCAGCGGCATATTTAAATCCGGTGACCCGGCACGCCGTGCAAAGGCAGTTGTAGAGGCCGTTAAAAACTACAATAACCCAAAACTTATTGCCGAAATTTCAGAAGATATTGGTGAAGCCATGGTTGGTATCAACGAGCAGGAAATAGAGCTTATGATGGCCGAACGTGGGAAGTAAACTAAGTTTATTGCTGCTGATTATTGTATTTGCTGCGGGTTTGGCATATGGCGTATTGGGCATTTATCGCCTGCAGTCTATGTCAGTGGTATGCAATGCTGTGCGTCCGGAAGAGAATGGCTTTGAGTGGGAAGAACTTCATGGGCAGCATTATGCGGCCATTGGTGACTATCTATACTTTGCAGATTTTGGCGGCTATATGTATCGCATAAATTTGCAAAACTCATCTCGCCAATTATATTTGCAAATATCCGTGTTTGGTCTTGTAACCGACGGTGAAAGGCTATTTTTTGCGGTTATAAACGACGGGGACGTGGTTCTTTTATCACACAGCTCTGGCGACATTCAACCCCTTACAAATGTGCTGGACGTAAATGCAAATATACGGTACTATAATGGCATGATTTTTTTTGTGGACAATGTCGGGCGAATCCGCAGCATTTTGCCATGCGGCAGGCCTGTTGCCACCCATTCGCCAACAAATGTGGCTGCATTTGAAGTGAGTTTGCCGATATTGATATTTACAGAACGCGACTGCTATTTGCAAAAAGAATATAATATGAATACAGGCGAAATAAACTTTCACTGAATAAGCACGTATGTATTTACACAGCATAGATAATAAGAGTGGGCTTCAAGCCCACCCCGAAGGAAGCGGAAGTGGGATTAATTCTCACTGTAGCGGCGGGGTATGGGGCAGCGCCCCATTATAATGAATAAATAGGAGGTATTAGTATGAACGAAAAAATGCGCGTATTAGAACTACTCGAGGCCGGAAAAATTTCGGCGGACGAAGCTGCAAAATTGCTTGAGGTACTTGGCGGCTCACGGCTAATGAGCAAAGAGACTCGCGAAAACGTTGAAGAAAGAATGCATCAATTCGCCAGCGATGTAGGCAAATTCTGCAAAGACGCAGGCTGCAAAATGCAAGCTCTGTATAAAGAGGTTGAGCCAAAACTAAAAAAGGCTAGCCAGTCTGCATTGGAAAAAGCAGCGGCTGCCCTTGATAGCTTAGCGCACAATATCAGCGATTCTCTTGAAAAAGCAAGATCTGAAGATTGCTGTAACGATGACTGTGGCTGTGGCTCATGCGACGAGGATGCACCAAAGCCTAACTAAATTTTTAAATAAGTGGTGAGAAGAGTCGAGAAATCGACTCTTTTATTTTTACCCTTGTTCTACGTTTGTTGTAACCTTCCAGTGATAAGTGCCTGCAGTCGTCCATATCGTGGCGGAAGGTTTCTTCCAGTTCCGCTGTAATTGCCACATCATCTATAAACGCGTGGGTTTCAAAGTTGATTTTGAAACTGCGCACATCCATATTGGCAGTGCCTATTGCGCAAATTTTTGAGTCTATCATAATTGTTTTGGAGTGAATAAATCCGTTGGTATACTCGTAGCCTTTTACGCCGGCGCACATAAGCTCGCCCACATATGAAGAACCTGCCCAGTATACAAATGGGTGGTCTGGGTTGGCGGGGTACATAATGCGCACATCTACGCCAGAAAGGGCAGCGATACGGAGTGCGGTAAACAGTGCTTCGTCTGGCACAAAATACGGCGACTGGATGTAAATAGATTTTTTTGCTTCAATTATCATGCGGCAAAATTCGTGAAGTACATATGGATATGGGGTATCTGGGCCGCTGGATATAATTTTTATTTTCGCGCCTGTTGGATTGGTTTCAGAGTTGCCAGAGCTCAAGTGTCGACCGTCAAAAGTTAGAGCCTTTTCCATATCACAGATGGTCATTTTTCTTGTCGTCTTTTTCATGTCTGTTATAAACCTGCGGTGCTTCCGGAATTTTGGGAACAGTCTGCGTTTAAGAGTTTTTTCGGCAGAAAAATTCCAGTCCATAATAAAACGCAATGTTAGCGGTGCCACTGCACCGCCTGTAAGGCGCATATGCGAATCCTTCCAATTGCCAAAGCGTTCGGACATTCCCAAATACTCTACACCAATATTAGACCCGCCAAGATATGCCACATTGCCGTCTATCACAACAATTTTGCGATGATTACGGAAGTTTATGCGCACCGGAACCGGCGGCAAAAACACCGCCATTTGCCCGCCCGCATCAAGTAGAGGTTTGTACATATCCTTTGGGGTGGCAGAGCAGCCCATACCGTCTATAAGAAGGCGCACTGTAAGGCCGTCTTTAGCGCGGCGGGCCAGCGCATCAATAAACTGGGCCCCTGCGGCGTCGCCACGCAAAATATAATATTGTACAAATATAAAGTCTTTCGCATTTGCAATATCATCTAAAAGTGCGTCAAATTTAGTTATTCCGTCGTGATACATAGTTACGCGGTTATCGTATGTTGCTTCGCCTTCGTTTGCGCCAAGTCCAAGTTGCTGATATTCGGCAAGCAGTCCCTCGTCTTGTTCAGACTTATGTAGGAACACTTTTTGTTTCCTGCTGTCTTGCCCCACAATCATGTAAACCACAAAGCCGCCAATTGGGACAAGTGCTATAGCTACTACCCATGCCCAGGTAGCAGCAGTATTACGCCTTTGGGAGAAAATTACAAAAACCATGAAGCCGAAATTAATTATCGCAATAAGAAGCATTGGACTTATAATTGCTGTCAGTTGTAACGGATTAAAAAAATCAAGCATGCACATGCCCCTTCATTCTTTTTACATAAATATACACGCAACAGGCAAAAAATACAATAATACTTATGATTTGCGATGTTGATAATCCTAACGCAAAACCGCGAATAGCATCTCCTCGCAAAAATTCCAGCCAAAACCGGGTAAAGCTGTACATAAGGCCGTAAATAGCCGCAAGCAACGCCCAATTAAGTTCCTTTCGAGTAAGTACCCACAAAACTGCAAAAATTATTAAATTAGCGGCAGCTTCAAATAACTGAACAGGAATTAGCGGCACCCCGTTGGGCGCACCCAAAGAGTTGGTAAATGTGATTCCAAGCCCATGTTGAATACCGTAGCAGCACCCGGCCGCAAAACAGCCAACCCGCATAACCGCATGCGCAAGCGGAATGACCGGTATGGTAAGCGTCATAGCCGTGGCAACTGGCTGCTTCATCACTTTGCAATACAAAAAAATGCCCGCAATCGCTCCAAATAACCCGCCGTAAAACACCATGCCGCCAAACCAGCGTATCATAAATGGCCAAAAATTCGTTGTTAAATAAGCCCTATATTCCCACATGACAGGTATTTGCGTAATGCCAAAAAGCAGCGAACTGCCAACCAGCAAACCAATGCCCGCAAATGTACCCATAAAAATAGGATCTGATTTAGGCAAACCGTATCGCCCCGCACGTAGGCCCGCAACAGTCGTGGCCAAAAAAAAACCTACCAAGCCCAACAGGGTAAAGGTAGGATATTCTCTTCCAAGGATAGATATGAAGGGTAGCATACTAGAGGCCTGCGTCGCTAAGGCCTTCCATAAAGCCCTGGCAGAACGCCGGGCCGCATACAGCAAGGAAAAGCCCGCTTAGTACCAAGCCGATAATTGACATTATCAAGCCTGCAATGGCCATGCCCCCGGTATTACCTTGTTTCCTGGACACCGCGGCAAAAATAATCCCCAAAAGACCAAATATAATGCCAGGCACCATCCAAAGCATGTTTAAAAGGGCGAGTATACCCATTACTAATGCAGCAACGGCCATGCCCTTACCTGCATTTGGATTTGTTGCAGGCTCTTCTGGCTGGTATGGTTGAAATTCTTGGTTCACAATAATCCCTCCGAAAAAATAATATGTGTAGATTATACACGGCTGTTGATATTTTTGCAAATATTAAGGTACGATATTAATATTGTACAAAAAATGCGAATAATATAACAGATTATGTTTGCCAAAGCCACTATAATAAAATGGGAAATCAAAAAATACTATGAGGTGTATCAAATGACAAAACTTGAACGTATTGTGGCAACAGTAATGCGCACAGGCGCAGACAGAACGCCCGTATACCCTATACTTGCAGGTGTAACCCGCAAACTGGTAGATGCAACATATGAAGAATGGTGCACAGACGCAGACGTGTGTGCAAACGCGCTTTGGAAAGGCGTGGAAGAGTTTGATTTGGATTGCGTTGTTACATTGATAGACCTATCTATCGAGTGTGATGCGTGGGGCCAGGGCATTGTATTTTACGAGGAAGATGCCCCACATCCGGACTATAACAACCTGGTTCTCAAAGACATTGAAGACTATGCAAAAATCAAAAAGGTAGACTACAGAACATCTAAGCGCATGATGATGCACCTTGACGTTTGCAAAAAACTGGTGGAAAAAGCAAAGGGCGAAGTACCAATTGTAGGCTTCGTGTTTGGTCCGCTGGGGGTATTGTCAATGCTGCGCAACCAGCAAGACATGTACATGGATATCTATGACGACCCCGACGCAGTTAAAGCCGCCGCAACAGAAATTAACGAGACATTAAAGGACTACGTAAACGCTATGATAGATACGGGCGTTACCGCGATTATGCTTGACACACTGTTTGCTTCGGGCAGCATAATGTCAAAAGAAATGTGGAAAGAGATGGAGGGCGGTCTTGCAAAAGAACTGGCCGACATTTGCCACGAACGCGGTTGCCTGGTTATGATTCATAACTGCGGCGAAAAGATTTACTTTGACGCGCAAATAGAATCCATGAACCCATGTGCAATTTCCTTCCTGCACGTCCCAGACGACTGCAAAGATTTTGCCGAGTGCAAACAAAAATATGGCGATAAAATAACCTTGATAGGCTGCGTGCCGCCGCCAATGGTTGTAATAAACACAGACGAAGAATGGATCGCAAAATGTAAAGAACAAATTGACGTATTTGGCGTAGGCGAAGGATATATGCTTGCCACTGGCTGCGAATACCCGTCTGGTTCCGGGTTCGATAAGGCACGTTTGATGGTTGATGTTGCTAAGACGTATACACCGCATCACTAATATATAAAGGGCGTTTGGGTGTTGGATTTAGGATAATCCAGCACCCAAACGCCCTTTTATTGACCCAATAATAAAAGCGTGTTAATATGCCAGCAAATGATGTAAAAAGGGGCACATCTATGAAAAAGAAAATTACGCTTTTTCTTTGCGTCAGCGTAATCACTGTATTTTTTCTTTGCGAAACGCGAATACAAGCATCTTTGCCTGTGCATCCTGTGCCTTGGGAGATAGTCTTTGAAGAGGCAAATATGATTTTCTATATGACACCGCCACAGCGACCTCCAGAAGATCAGATGCGGTTCTTTCGCATCCCGGAAATAAGCGAAGAGCGAATGCAAATAAGAACAGGCTTATACTGCGGAACGACACTAGAAATCATTTATTATATCGATATAAACGCTCATAGAGGCAGTGTATTTTTTTCTAGCTGCGGCAAATACATTGCAACTATGCAGAACACAGTTGATAATTTTGACAATGAAAATTTAGGTGGAGGGCTAATTAATTTTTTTAGTAATGGCATCTTGGTAAAAAGTTATGGAGTGGAGGATTTAAGAGTTAATGAAAATAATTTACCTTGGACATCGGCAGGTGTTTTTTGGCGATATCAAGGAAGTAGTGCATTTGACCTCGACTCAAATTTTAATATGCAGGAAAACACATTAACTGTAAAAACAGGAGAAAACAATGTCTTTGTTTTTGATATAACGACCGGTGAAATTATTGGAAACTCTGGTTGGCGTGCGTGGCTCCAATCTACAGTTTTTTTTGCTATAGTAACTGTTGTGTTTGTTGGAGTTGTTATGTTTTTGCTTGTAAGGCGTAAACGTGCTGTATGAGCCAGGAGATTCTAAGAGCCTTCACATTCTGAATATACACACAAGAAAGGAAAATTCATATGACCAAGAACCCAAAAATCCTAGTAATAGGCAGCATAAACATGGATTTATTAATGCTAACCCCCCGTATGCCCCTGCCGGGCGAAAGCATGCTTTCGGAAAAATACCAGTTTGGCCCCGGGGGCAAGGGCAGTAACCAAGCTGTGGCCTGTGCGCTGCTTGGCGGTGATACCACTTTCGTATGTAAAACCGGCGACGACGCTTTTGCCGAACAGCTGCGGCAGTCGCTGGTTGAAAAGGGTGTTGGCGTAGATTTTATGGGCATAAGCCCGGGGCAGCAATCCGGCTTTGGCGTAATTATGCTGGAAGAAGGCGGCAACAACCGTATTATCACGCATTTGGCCGCCAACTTAGACTTGAACAAAGCCGACATAGACCGCGCCTTCGACAGCCGCGAATACGACGGCATGATTATCCAATTCGAAATTGCCGAAGATATGGTAATCCACGCCTGCGCCCGCGCCCGGGAAAAAGGAATACCGATCATACTTGACGCCGGCCCTGCGCTAAATTTCCCACTGGAGAAAATAAGCGGCATGGAAATACTAAGCCCCAACGAAACAGAAACCGCCGCCCTATGCGGCATTGTCCCCACCGACGAAGTCACATGCCTGGCCGCCGCCCAAATCCTTACAAAGCGCGCCGGCGCAAAGCATATCGTGCTAAAAATGGGCGACAAAGGTGCGGTGCATTATCATAACGGCAGCCTAACCCACTATCCGCCAATGAAAGTAACCGCCGTAGACGTGACCGCCGCCGGGGACGTATTTACCGCTGCGCTTGGCGTGCAATATTTGCAGCACGGGGATATTGCCCGGGCAATACGCTACGCCAACGTAGCGGGCGCACTGGCGGTTACCAAGGCCGGCGCGCAGTCGTCTATACCAACTGCCGGGGAAGTGGAAAACTGTTTTGACCCCGCTATCTTCTGATGGTTAAATCTTCAAATAAATATCTTCCAGCATGTTAATAAACGCGCGCAAAGCTATTTTTGATTTGCCGGGATTACGGCTGCGCGGAATGGCAATTAATTTAACTTTGAAGTCATCGGTGATTTGACTTAGAAAATTTTCGAACTCTTCGGCTTGATTGCTTTCGACTTGGTCTGATACTCTGGCTTGCCTCCGTTCATGTGTGCCGTCAAGTATCCGTTCTGCGGTATGTTTGATTTCCTCTTCGGTTGCAGAGGCAAGCTCCTGCAAGCGTTGCCTGCTTATATTGCCCCTGCCAGAAAGGATTTTTCGTTTGGCTTCGGGCGAGACTGCGCCAATGGCCATGATTGCGTCGGAAACTTGGGCGTCGCGGCGAATTGTGTTACGTGAAACGTTATATTGCGCGGCTAAGAGTTGTGCAGTAGTGGTTCCTGGAGGTTGTTGCCCATTTTGGGCATCAACCTCCACATGCTGATTTACACCGCTTTGGTTAGTTACTAAATGCTTCTTCGTATTGTAATGAAGCCCCCTAAAATGGCTAAGTTGCAAGGAACTCAGATTCCTGCGCGCAACCTGAGTAGAAATAATCCAGATGATTACATCATCGCGAGAATCAAATTCCATGTCTATTGTGTGGAACGGCAAGTCGTGTTTTTTAATGATTTTATATCTGTTGTGGCCATCTATGAGTATGCCGTTCCACAAAACAAGTGGGTTTAGGCAGCCGCATTCCAGCAGGCTTTCTTCCAGCATGGCCAATGCTTCCGGGTCTAGTTCCGGTAACAGGTGTTTAAATTCACTGTCGATGATTATTTCCATGGTATGGTATGCTCCCTTTTAAAGTTCTTCATATCGTATATTAAAGCAATGCCAGAAATAACGATTTCTAGCACACCGCAAAATATTGGCGTAACCAACAATCATAATATATCATCAAATTAAGCACACTATCAATAGGTGATTAAATATGATGGGCGAAAGATTAAAAGAGCAACGGATAAAAAACAATGTACGTCAGTAGGAGTTAGCTTCTGCTATAGGTGTGCAAACATCAATGATATCTCGTTATGAAACAAATAGGGACGACCCTAGTGACACAATAAAAGTGAATATTGCACGCTTTTTAGGCGTGTCAATAGACTACCTTCTTGGACTTGTTGATGAGCCAGTGCCTTACTATAATCCTAGTAAGTTTATTATTATGACCGGTACACTGACGGATGATGAGCGTTCTTTTCTGTGACGCTACATCAAAGAATAGGATACAACGCAACCACATTTCTTAGCCGGCAAGTAGTATTTTCGAAGTTAAAAGTATTCAGGGTTGCTTATAACTATAGGGCAAAAAACACAAGGAGGAATCACAAATGCAATTTGAATATCTGAATGGAATGCTTTCAAATTAAATGACTATAACTATTCATCCTTTGTCCCCCTGCTTTCGTTTGCAAGAAACTAACTTCAAACGAAAATAAAACTCAGCTTAATCCTCTTCAGAATTTTTAAGCTCTGCAAACTTCGCTTCCATTGTTGGATTGTTGCGTGTCAGTTTCTTTACGGTTAAGTCCTCTACTTTATTGTTAGCTAACCGCAAGTTGTTTTCCGACCCAATAAGGCTTTCTTTTGTTTTTTGCAACTGCTCTATTGATTTATCTATGTGCTTTATAGCATCTTCAAATTTTTCAGAAGCGAGCCTATAATTGCGCCCAAACGCATTTCGGAAATCGTCAAGCTGATTTTCAAAGTTCGTAACATCAACACTATGACTTCTTACAATAGCTAACTCTGCTTTATATTTAAGTGAGTTCAGTGCAGCGTTACGCAAAACTGTAATCATCGGAATAAAAAATTGCGGTCGAATCACATACATTTTAGGATAGCGATGCGATACATCAATAATGCCAGAATTATACAGCTCATTTTCGGATTCAAGTAAAGACACTAATACGGCATACTCGCAATCTTTTCCGTTACGGTTTTTATCAAGCTCTTTCAAAAAGTCCTCATTCTTTTTCTTGGTTGCAGATTCGTCCTCTTCATTTTTCATTTCAAACATGATTGAGATTATTTCGTTTCCGTCTACATCTGACTCTCGATAAATGTAGTCACCCTTACTACCCGTTTTTACATTGTTATCTTTCTCAAAATATGCTGTCGGAAAGGCTGTCGCACGAATTTGGTTAAATTGTATTTCGCAATGTTGTTCAAGAGTTTCCCCTATCATTTTTGTTGAAAGTTTAGCTTTCATATCCTTGTAATAAGCAATCATTTCATCCTTTGTTCTAAGCTCAGCTTTAAGCTCGTTTGCCAACGTGTCTCGCTCTTTTTCAACTTTGCTTACAGCCGCAAGAACAGACAGCTGTTTCTCGGTCTCTTGAGCTTGCATTTTAGCTTTAAGTCCAACAATTTCTGCATCCTTTTTTGAAATATCATTTTGTAGGCTGTTTTTAATATTTGCTTCGGCAAGTTTCATTGCATCCTCTTTTTTATCGAGTTCAGCTTTAAGTAAGTCACGTTCTTTTTCAACAGCAACAAGAGCTTCGGAAACAGCTAATTGTTTTTCAGTTTCAAACTTCTGAATTGTTGCTTCTAACCGTGCGATTTCGGTATCTTTTTTTGCAGATTCACCCTGCAAAGCATTTTTTGTGTCGGCTTTGGCAAGTTTAATAGCATCTTCTTTGCTGGCTTCCAGTAGAGCTTCTCGCTCCTTTAGAGCTTTTTCAAATTCGCTATCTCGGACTTGTTTTACAATATCTGCAAACCCCGTTTCATCAACCTTGAATACTGCATTGCATTTTGGACATTTTATTTCGTTCATTGCCCTCCACCTTTCCAATGATTATTAAAATGCTCTTCGGCATCATTTTGTTTGAAAAGCCCTAATAAAATGTTTTTTATTTCTTCTTTAGTTCTACCATTTTGCTCTGCTTCAAAATCATCTGGAGAGTGTAGGTTGACATTGAATAGCTTGTAAGCAGCATTTGTACGACCTTTGTAAAATTTATCAATACCTCTTTTT
>Ga0209755_10005720_pt1 | contig 14026 bp, 4 predicted proteins | sample TergutCo191P1_FD_187301 | JGI IMG/M metagenome (GOLD analysis project Ga0209755, IMG submission 187301) | Cornitermes sp. P1 segment gut microbial communities from Petit-Saut dam, French Guiana - Co191P1 (SPAdes) (version 2) | ecosystem: Host-associated > Arthropoda: Insects > Digestive system >... | reverse complement strand
TCGGAACGATGACCGACATTAACGGTCGTTTCTCGCTTAACGTTCCTGCGGATGCTACGCATTTGGTGTTCTCTTTTATGGGAATGGAAACGCAAGAAATTGAGATCGGCGGATCGGTAGTTATTGATGCACGATTGACCAGTGGAGCGATTGGCCTTGAGGAATTCGTTGTTGTCGGCTTTGGTACGGCACGACGTGTAGGTAATATGGTTGGTTCTGTTCAGCAGGTTGGATCTGCTCAACTTGAGGCCAGACCGGTTGCTAACGTGATGGACGCCCTTCAAGGACAAGTGGCAGGATTACAGGTCTTCACAACAACAGGAGAGCCTGGAGCAACGCCAACGGTGCGTTTGCACGGTATTGGCTCGATTGGTGGTTCGTCCAGTGCACCGCTTTGGATTGTGGATGGTATTCCAGTAGAGGCAGGTGCAATTCAAGCATTAAATCCTAACGATTTTGAAAGTGTTACGGTTTTGAGAGATGCCTCAGCAACATCTATTTTTGGTGCTCGTGCAGCAAACGGAGTTATCGTAATCACAACCAAACGCGGCCTTCGTAACGAAGAAGCAAGAATTCAAGTGCGTTCGCAATGGGGTGTCTCGCAAATAGCGGAAAGACGATTTTTTAACAACATGATGTCTTCCAATGAGCTAGAGGCATTCCGTGTAGGCTTAGGAGATGTTGCAGGAGGTATGTCGCAGTCAGCGATTGATGCTATTCGTGCAAGGTACGGTTATCATAATACCAATTGGCTGGATATTTATATGCGTAACAATGTGCCAACGTTCCAAACAGACGTTTCTGTGCGAGGTGGTGGTGGTCGTACAACCTACTTTATTTCAGGTAATCACTTCTCACAAGAGGGAACAGCTCTTGGTTCGCATTTTGAGCGTTTTTCTGGTCGTATAAATGTGGATTCAGAGGCCAATAGATGGCTGACAGTGAGAATGAACACTCACGTTTCTCGCGATAATCGTCGTTCTAATCCAAACTGGGGAACTAATACAATTTGGGGAGGTTTGTCGATGCTTCACGAACCTTGGTTCCCAGATTGGGGTTTCGATGCAGACGGAAATGTAGATCCGACAAGACTACCTTCTGGAATAGGAAAGAATCCTCCAATGCATCCAGAATATGCAATAAGTATGTCGCCATCTGAGCAACGAAACTCTCAATTTACGGGTAGTTTTACTGTAGAGATAACACCTTTGGAGGGTTTGAGTTTGATCACACGTGCAGGAACAAACGCTCGTGACTGGAGAAGTGTTTCTGGAATTATGCCTTCTCGTTGGGATAGACCAGCACACGCGGATGGCGGAACACGATTAGATATTAGTGAGCAACTAATTACAATGAACATTAACAACGTTATTCAGTACACATTCAACATCAATAACATCCATAACATTACTGTGTTGGGTGGACAAGAAGGTACGTTGTACAGTTATCGCCTACTTCAAACACAAGTTAGACTTCTTAGAGATGATAGACAGTGGGAGACTCAATTTGGGCAGCCACACACAACTACTGCTTGGGGTCCATACTCAACAAATACCGCAGCATTTTCGTTCTTGTCGTTTTTTGGAAATGTTACCTATAATTTCAACGAGCGTTTCTTCGGAGAATTTACTCTACGTAACGACCAGAGTTCTCGTTTCGGTAGAGACAACCGTAGCGCAATGTTTTGGGCAGTTGGTGGTATGTGGAGAATGAACAACGAGTCGTTTATCAGAGATATTGCATTGATTACCGATGCAAGACTAAACGTTTCTTACGGTACACAAGGTAATGCTGAAATCGGAAACTTTGCTCACTTAGGCTTAGTAGGTTCTCGTGCTGCTGCACAAGACATGTATTTAGGCGAGGTAAGCTGGGTAGTGACAACTCCTGACAACCACATGTTAGGTTGGGAAAGCCAAGAAAAACTCACCATTGGACTTCATACGGAATTGATGCATAGACTCAATGTTTCGGTAGAATTCTATCGCCGTTGGACATCGAATATGTTGATGTCGCAACCGTTCCCATATACATCAGGATTTCCTGCTATAATGGGTAACGTGGGTACGATGAGAAACTCGGGTATCGACGTAACTTTGGGTGCGGAAATTTTTAGAACGAGAGATTGGAACGTTGGTGTAAGCGGTGTATTCAACTACAATAGAGAAGTTGTTACTGCACTTTGGGGCGACGAAACAGAGTGGATACTTGCTCCTGGTGTGGGTATAGCCTACATCGTTGGACAACCAGTTGTACACTTCCGTCCGATTTGGGGAGGTGTTGACCCAACAAACGGTCAGCAGTGGTGGTATTTGCCAGGCGAGGACCCGAATGTTTTGGTAACAGACCCAAATAGAACAACACAAGAACACGATCCTGAAACGTTGAGACAAAACACAGGTCGTAGAATGAACGCTCCAGTTAGTGGTGGTTTTGGAATGAACGCTGGTTGGAGAGGACTTCAACTTTCGGCAGATTTCGCTTTTGCTATTGGTGGTTGGATGAACGACAACACGTCTTGGTTTACAAACAATCCAGTTGAATTCCCAACAAGCAATCAAGACATCGCGGTTAACAACTTTTGGCAGCGTCCGGGTGACATTGTAGTTCATCCAGATTGGAGACAAGGACAAAGATTTATGCCTGGAGATACACGATTCTTGAGCAACGCGTCGTTTATGCGTTTAAAGAATCTTACACTTTCTTATACTTTGCCAAGAAACGTTGTAGATAGAACTGGCTTTATTCACAATGCTCGCGTTTTTGCAACAGGTCGTAACTTATGGACAGTTACAAGTTTCACAGGAGTTGATCCAGAAGTTGCGACAAACACGGCAATTGGTACGTACGTAAACAGCAGACAATTCCAATTTGGTCTTGAGCTTGTTTTCTAAACAGTCGAACAAATCCAATTAACTAATTAAACACTATAATACAATGAAAAAAATAATCAAATTCATAATGGTCGTTGGAGCGCTTGCACTGTTGATGCCTGCGTGTACATTAGACAAATTTCCGACCGATAGAATCAGACTTGAAGAAGCATTTCGGACATTCGAAGATGCTACAAGATACCATAACGGACTTTACAACGAATTACGCAGAAACCGTTACTGCATATTTACTACAACATCAGAATTGATGAGCGATTTGTTTAATGCACGTCACGGTTTTGGAAACAGAGGCGGTGCTGTACATCGTGTAGGTATAGAGCTTTCAGGCAGTGCCGAAGCTCGCGACATTTGGGGCAACCTATACGGGTCAATAGCTCAGGTAAATTTCTTCTTAGACGGTATAGCGTACGTAGAAGGACTAACGGCAGTACAAGATTCGCTTGTTCGCAACATGATAGCAGATGCTCACTATATTCGTGCATTTTTGTATTCAGAATTGGCTGCACACTTTATCTATCCTTTGCAGAATCAAACGACGACTTGGAACGGTCATAGTGTAAATACACCAGAATTAGGTTTACCGTTGGTTGACAGATATGATGTAAGTGCTCGCCCAGGTCGTGCAACGATTGCTGAAACGTTTGAGTTTATCTTAAGAGACCTTGAGGCTGCGACTGCTGTTACTCGTCTTTATGGAGGACCAACGCAACGACGCATTACATTAGATGCTGTACATGCACTGAAAGCAAGAGTTTTGTTTATGATGCGTGACAACGTAGGAGCAGCACATTATGCTAATTTGCTGATCAACTCGGAGAGATTTCCTCTTGTAACCACAATACCAGCTCTCAGAACGATGTTTCATAACGATAACAGCCCCGAGGATATTTTTATGCTTGATGCTACTACAACATCATTTGGACGACGTGCGATTTACAACCCAACGGTAGCTTGGACAGAAGTAAATATGTCTATTTTTACAGCATTCAATACTGGACTACAAGCTTATACGGCGGATTTTATCCCAACACAAACGGTTCTTGACCTATACGAGGCTACGGATATTCGCTATACTGTATTTTTCTCTGATACAGCCGTGCATAGAATTGATTTTGCAGGTCGTACTCCGGCGATAAGAATGATGTATAAGTTTCCAGGAAATCCAGCACTTGGTGGAATGTTTCGTCATAGACAACGTATGCATCGTATTGCAGAGATGTATCTCATCGTTGCTGAGGCCGAACAAAGCGTGACAAGATTGAATCAGCTTCGTGTTGCTCGTGGTGCTTCTTTTCTTCCAACATGGGACGAGCAAGCTATGCGTGACGAATGGGTGCGTGAATTTATCGGCGAAGGTTTCCGTATTCAAAGTTTGAGACGTTGGGGGATTGGATTCGATGGGCGTGTTCCGCAAGACAGAGACGCTGTACACGGGTATGGAGATATCGCGTTTACTGCGAGACATGTGACTCCTGCTGAGATTTCACGTTTCTTCACTTTGCCAATTCCGACTAATGACCTTCAAACCAATCCAAACATGAGGCAAACACCTTCATGGAGATAAACCATCATTCATTAAAAATAGAAAGGAAATCAAAATATGAAAAATATAATTTTTAAGACAATGGCAGCCATGCTTGCGCTGTTCCTTGTTGTGGGCTGTGACACAGAAGCTGTTGACCCAAACAATCCAGATAGACCTCGAATCCCTACGCGACCAGAGATAACAATGCAAGGGAATCCAGAACTTGAGCAAACGATTACACTAACAGCAACAGCAGATTATGCTGAGTCGTTCGAGTGGCGTAGAGATGGTCAAGCTCTTTTCAATATTACTCCAATGGGAGATACAATATGGGAAACAGGGCGCACACTGCAAGTGGAAGCTCTTGGATTTTTCCCCGATACGGCAAATATAACCGTTGCAGGGGTGAATGTGTCTGGAACAGGTGCATTCAGTCTCAATCGGGCAATTCCATTTTTGCCATGGGAGGCTCCAGGTCCACCTGAGATTGCGTGGAATGAAAACATCAATTTCTTTTATGATGATTCGCTCCGCAATGAGTCTCCAAATTTATTTGTAGATCTGATCGCAAGAATTTGGCAAGCATATGAGTTTGAGTGGTTTCTCAACGGAGAACTAATTGAAGGTGCAACCGGACCAACGCTTCGTATTCAGGGCGATACAGTAGGTGATCTTATCCTCAGGAGCGGTACATATACTGTAAGAGGAAGTAACATGTGGGGTGACGGCGAAATGAGTGAGCCAATGAATGTTGCTTGGACAGAAGTTGTTATGAGTTTAGCTGGTACGTGGAACGTTACAGGTACAACAACGGGTGGAGGTAATGTTTCGTTTACGACAATTATTCACTCTCGTGGTGACGGGTCTTATATAGCAAGACAGTGGTCATATGGTGTTTGGGAGGCCTTACCTGCTGAATATGGAGGTGTGTGGCCTGAGATCGTTTTCCAAGGAACAGCCGAAGGAGTGTTTACATTCAACAGAGGACCTCTCGTCAGCCATCCAGGAACGAATTTCGAACAAGCTTCGTTCCAACGACCTTTAGCTGGCGGTGGATTTGGGTTTGGACCAGCTGCGTTGGCTATTGCAATAGCTGCTGATGGTAATACATTTAACATTCAGGCAAGTAATGCTACACACGATCTGTTCGTGGGTATATTCCAACCTCCTGGAACATTATCACTCTCGCTGACGAACCTCGTGTTCACACGTGCAACAGGTGGCTCGAGTGCTCCAGCATCAGCTGCTCCACAGACTGTGGCAAGTGGAGTGAACAGCACTATTGAAAAATAATATCACTAATGCGGACACTCGTCCGTACCAAGTACTCAAAAAGGCAACGGTTACGTTGCCTTTTTTTTGTTTGATTTTTAGCATAAAATTTGGAATTGTCGAAAAAAATTACTATCTTTGCTGAACGTAAATTAAATATGTAAACCATGAAACGAATTTTTACCAGTGTTTTAGCAACGATACTTGTTACAACATTAATGACAAGCCCTTTAGCTGGGCAAAATTTTACAAGCAGAGCAACAATCGACCAGGATTTTTGTGGTCGTAGTGTAATTGTTGTTATGCAAAGAGGTGTTGACGGAATGAACTTATTTAGTGCCGATCCAAGACCAACAACAATGATGGCGGCAACTGTTGAGACGATTATTGCTGTTGAAACGATCACAGCAACTTCATCCGATAATTTTGAAATGTTATACATTAGAAATCTGACCTATATTTCACAAGAGGCAAGAGAGGCCAGCGGGCCAAGAGGTATTCCACGTATGCTTAAAGAGGAAACGTTTAAGCAAGTGCTTTTGCTCCAGCTCCCTTACAATAACAAACAAAACGTTTTAGACGTTATCGAAAAACTTCGTTTTACGCCTGGTATATACTCTGCAAAACCAAACTACTTTGTTAGGTCAACATCCGTAACTCCGAACGATCCGCAATTCCATGCTCAATGGGGTATGCGAAACATTCAAGCAGCTGAAGCATGGGCAATAACGACAGGGTCGCATGATGTTAGAGTGGCATTTATTGATATTGGATATCAGGGGCATAATGACTTAAATGCAAATTTTGATTTTACACACGCTTGGTGCTTTTATTCAGGTCAAGCGCTTACATTAGGTAACTTAGGCAATACAACCCCAAATGTAGGATGGCATGGTAACCACGTAGCAGGTATTGTGGGCGCTGTTGGAAATAATGGCATTGGTGTAGCCGGCGTTGCATGGGAGGTGTCTTTGGTGCCTTTTGAGGTTTTTGTAGGATGGTCGGGCACCGATCCCGTAGGAAGTCAAGCGAATCAGATAGCCGCTCTTAACAGGGCTATTGCTAATGATATACCGATCGTTAATATGAGTATGAGCGGGTTTAGCGGTCTGAGATCTATCGTGCAAAGTAATTTTAGAGGGTTGTTTGTGTGGTCAGCAGGAAATTCAGCGTCAAATGTAGATGCCACACTTCCTGGAGGTCCTATGCCGAGTAATGCTCTCGCTGTTGGAGCACATGATATAAACAATGAGCGTGCAAATTTTTCATGCTACGGTGTTAATATAGTGCAAATTTGGGCACCTGGAACAGCAATTTTAAGTACAACGCTTAATAATGCACATCAAAATGCACAAGGCACATCAATGGCGGCACCACAGGTGGCAGGAGTTGCTGCACTTTTGCTTGCAGAAAGTCCAAATTTAACAGGTGTTGAATTAAAGAGTTTAATTCTGGAAGGTGCTCTTCCAATAACAATAGAACAACCAGCGGCCAATCCTGGCCAACATCAATCCCTTCGATTAAATGCACTGGGTTCATTAGCGTTGTTAACAGCACAAGTGCCTTACCATGAAGGGTTTGAAACTACTGCTGTTGATGCAATTCCTGCTGGCTGGGTTCGTTATGAAGATAATCAGACAACAACCTGGGTGGTTGCTGGAAACACTATAGACGGATTGGACGGTTATCAACAACCGCGTAGCGGAGATCTTCAAATGGTAAGAACTCAAGAACAAGCTGGAAATAATGGATGGATATTCAGCAGACCTGTTCACCTTCATGCAGGTATAGCATATACGATAAGTTTTTGGTATAGAGCGCCTGGTATAGATGACCAATATGACGACTTTAAGGTGCAAATAGGGGCATCAAGAGACTTAACAGGAACAGGTGCAAACGCACAAATGGTTGGAGCTACAACGGTTATTACACACAGTAATCAACAAACACCAGAGTGGACGCAAGCGTATATAGATTTTATACCGACAGAAACAGGCTCCCATTTTATAGGTTTCCATTGTATGACACTCGCTCAGCAAGGATTTCTTATTGCAATAGATGATATCTCAATTACAGAAGCTCCGGTTATTAGAGTAGAGCTAAGCCAAACAGAAACATACGTGTTCCCAAGCCAAGCCGCTGGATATAGCGCACGGTCTCAACGCATTGTGACGATAACAAACACGGGAAATCGGTTAACAGGTCGAGTAAATATTGCGCTAAGCGGAACGCACCAAAACAGTTTTGAGCTTACAAGAACAACGATTGCAAACATTCCGATAGGAGGGTCGAGCAGCTTTGTTGTTTTGACAAATATCGGTCTTGGTGTAGGAACGCATGCCGCAACAGTTACGGTTAGCGGAGATAATGTAACATTAGTCCCTGTGTCTTTTGACGTGAGTTTCACGGTAAGCGATGGAACAAACATTGCCGACGTAGAAACAGCGCACGCCCCATCTTTGCAGGTATTCCCAAATCCTGTAACCGACAAACTGCATATTGTCATCCCGAGCCCTTCGACTACGCTCAGGGTAAACTCCACGAGGGATCTCGTTGAAATATTTGATATAAACGGCAGACGTGTGTTTACACATCCAATTTGTCAATCGTCAATGGTTGACGGTCAATTGACCATCGATATTTCCCACCTACCAAACGGTATGTACATCGTAAGGATAGGGGACAGCACGGTTAGAATTATTAAACAATAATCGCAGGAATAATGATGTAGAGACGTGGCATGCCACGTCTCTACAAATATCCATGCAGAAACACCACAACCTATGAAAACACCAAAAACTCTATTCCTTATTTCATTGCTGTGCCTGATGTCTGTTGATGCTATGGCACAAACAAGAGCCCAACGCCGAGCCTTTCAAGAGCAACACGATGCAGCCTTAAGAGCGGAAGTTTCTCAAATTATAGAATCTGGAAACTTTTCTATGGCATTAATTTTTGTACCAACTCGAGATGTAAACATCTCGGGAGGAGCTGGTTTGCTTCAAGAGCAACGTACAATAATCATTCGCAACGATTCGATATTTGGCGAACTGCCGTTTATGGGTAGATCAACCGTGAGTCATTATGGAAATGTGGGTGCAGGTGGTTTTGCCTTTGAAGACCCCATTCAAACGGGAGAAATAAGGCGAAGAAATAGAAATTATTTACTTTCGATGATTGTTAACCAACCTGGCGAAAGTTTGAACATCACCGTAGAAATCGGTTTCACGGGTGAGGCCTCAATGATTATCCGAAGTAGCCGTCGCGCAAACGCACGGTATGTGGGCGTTTTACAGCCCGCACGATAGATTAAAACAATGCAAAACAAAAATATATGCAAAAAAATTTGGTCATTTCCAATTTTTTTCGTACCTTTGTGCTGGTAAAACAAACCTAAATTAACAATAATACACACTTTAATAAATTACATTATGAAAAAGTTATTATCAATTTTCGTGCTGATGTTTGCGATAGCAACCATCTCGGCACAAATGCTTTTGAGAAACAGTGAGCCGCAAATGATGCAGGCTACTACTCAAAACATCGAAGTGGCAGCCGTTCAGGTTGCAGAACCAATGCAACTGCAAAGAGTAGCTATGGAAAACCTCGAAACGGCGACACAAGACTACAGCGAAAAAATGAATGTTTTGCAAAAGCAACTCGTGGAAACAGCGACAGTGCAACCCATCGAAGTGAGAGGAACTCGAAACGTTCCAAGGTTTGGACAAGGTTCAATGATTGCTACAACGTATGCAACACAACAAGACAGGCCTAATAGAGCACCAATACCGGGAGATGTCGTTCTCGAGATGACTTTTGAGGGGACAACGGGTACTTCGGCTGCTGGTACCAATATGCCAGCAGGTTGGACACGGTTAGGAGCTAATGTTGGTACTGACGCGAATTGGCATACTTCTGCTGCTGAGAATATAGGATTCGTGCTAAGTCCGAATACTGGTACTCGACTTGCAAGAGTTTTGGGTTCTGGCTTTTTTGGACAAAACTTTGCTTCCGACGCTTGGCTTATTAGTCCAAACATGGCATTAGAAGAAGGGCGAACTTATCGCATAACGTTCTATGCAATAATATTTGCAAATGCTCCACTGGCTGATAATCAGCCTCATTTTCGAGTAAATGTTGGGCAAGGAAATACGGCAATTGCAATGCAGGAGGGTGAAGAAATTTTTAATAGAACAGAAGGAAGTACAAATTTTAATACTTGGGTACGATTTGTCGAATACTTTGAGGCTCCATCTACCGGTAATTTCAATCTTGGTTTTAACAAGTATACACCAGGTGGAAGAGTGAATTTCGTTGCTCTTGATGATATTCGGGTAGAGACTTTAGAAACCCTTCGTGAAAACGACATGGCAGTTACAGCACCTGCACGGGCTTTTCCTTATACGAGAATACCCGTAGGAACTATGACTCAAACAATAACTTGGACACCAAATGTTACTGTTGCAAACGTAGGTGCAGAAGCTCAAACGGGTGTTAACGTTTATGTGTATCTTGGTGATGAGCAATTAGACTACGAAACTTTTGCATCTATTGCTGCAGGGGAAAGTGAAGTTAATGTATTTTCTGCACAACAGTTTGATTTCTACGATCTTGAAATTGGAGCATCCAGAGCAATAACTTTTAGAGTAGAGCAAGCAGAAACAGACGATGATCCAACCGATAATGAGGTAACGATACAATCGCCCATTGGAACATTCGCCACGATGTCTCAGCATAACACACCAGCTGCTTTTAGTCTCAATTTGGCACAATGGGGAACAGCAGGAAATATCTTTACGATAACAGAAGCTGTTTATATTGGAGCTGTTGAAATAGGTTTTGCTGCAGTCACGGGTACTCCAATGATATTTATTGACTTAGCTAAAATAGAAGACGATGGAACAATATATTTAGGTGCGGGACTTGATCAGGCATTAATAGCAGAGGCGTTTAATCGTCCTTCTGCTGCAGGCGACCATGTATTCACTCTTCCAAGAACAAGGTTGGAGCCAGGTAGATATTTCCTTGGCGTTACTCAATCTGTAGAAACTTCAGTTGGTCTTCGAAGTGACAATAGAGATCATGGAAGACATGGTACATTTAGTGTTGGTGCTCCTGGTGCTCCAGGTTATTTTACTCTTGAAGATTTTAATCCTATTGTTGGGCCGGCTCACATAAGCTTGGTTTTTTCTCCGGATGTTTGCCCAGAGCCAACAAACTTGGCAACGGCAGATGTTACACCACATCTTGTTTCATTCACTTGGGATCAAGCTACGGACAATTACCTTTTGCGTGTTTATGGAGGTAATACCGTTGGCGAAAATTTTATGTGGGAAACAACTACATCAAATAACTTTGTTAATGAATTTGGTCGCTTAGAACCAGGGACTACTCTTTCTTGGACAGTTACGGGTGTTTGTGGTGGTGGTGAAATGTCAAATGCTGTTACAGGACCTATTGTTACAACACTGCTTTGTGATGGACCTCCATTTGCATTGGCAACCGACAACGCATTTGAGCAAGATTTCGCAGGCTTGTTGTTCCCTCCACAGTGCTGGGATGAGACTCGTACAAATTCTGCTGCTGGCTTTGCAAGAGCAACAGTAGCTGGAAGAGGCTTCGCCGCTCAATTCTCAGCTATGGCTGCTGGTACAAGTATGTTGATTACGGAGGCGATTGAAATTCCAGCAGTTGGAGTTTACAACCTTAATTTTGGAACAAGATTGTCGGTACTTCCTAATACGCGTACGGCAGTTTTGATATCAATTACAGATACTGACCCTGCGTCATTTGAAGAGCTTTATGACTTTACAGACTTGAACATTGGGACAAGTGGAGCATGGGGTTCTTGGACAGAGATGTCAATTTCATTGGAAGATTTCCAAGGAGAGACCGTTTATTTGGCATTTACGCATACTGCTGTTGTGGGTGAGGCATGGGTGCAAATTGAAAACATCTCAATTGAGTATTTTCCAGTTGGAATTACATCAACAACTCCTTACGATGGCGAAATAAATGTGTTATTAGACGAGAATATAGAGGTAGTATTCAACCAAACGATAACACAAGGTGCAAACTTTGGAGATATTGCAGTTACACCAGTTCTTGCTGGCTTTAATGCAGAGATCGTTGATGGCACGACATTGGTCATTACTCACAATGGTTTGGTTCCTGTTGCTCAACATACAGTTACAATTCCTGCGGGAGCAATTACAGGTTTTGATGGAGCAACTTGGCAGTTTACGACAACTTCTGCGGAACTTGCAGTTATCACAACAACGCCAGCAGACAATGCAGTGGGTGTTTCCATTGATGTAAACCTTGTAGTAACATTCAACCAATATGTAGATTTTGCAAATGGTTTTGCTGGAATTGAAATCGCATATACTGGTGGTACAGTTGCAGTAACGAATGCTACAACTGCTACGAGATATTTGACGATTACTCACGCTGGTTTCGACCTTGAAACGGAATATACGGTTACGATTCCTGCTGGAACGATTGATGGTTATGATGAGGTGATTACGTGGTCGTTTACAACGCGAGGTTCAGGCCTTGCATTGCCGTTCTTTGAAGGCTTTGAAGGTACTTCAGCTGGTAGCATTCCAGACGAGTGGATACGAACAGGTACAGACCCAACAGGAGACCCTGCCACAACAATTGGTGCATGGATGTCAGTAGATGCAACACAAACAAACGTGACTCCTCCAGTTTCACCACGTGGCGGAGAGCGAATGATGCGTGTTAGAACATGGCAAGCTGCCGAAGCAACAGATGCGTGGTTGTTCACGCCTGCGTTAAGCCTTGTAGAAGGTGTAGAAGTAGAAATAAGCTTTGCAGTAACCAGACCTCTTGTAGGATTGGCGGCTGATGCATTCAAAGTACAAATAGGTACTACAACCGACGTTGAAGGCATAGGTGTTGCAGGTACTATGGTTGACGGATACACACTTTATACCCTTCCAGGATCTACTGCATGGACTATAATCACAAGAAGATATACGCCAAGCACAACAGGTGCGCATTATCTTGGTTTCCATGTATTCAGTCCTACTGGAGCGTTTGGTGTGTTTGTTGATAATGTTAGCGTTACAGAGGTTTTTGATAATGACTTGAGACTTTCGTTGGAGAGAGTTCCTCCAGCGCTTACTCAGGTTCCTATTTCTCAAATCAACTTGCCAGTATCTTTCGCAGAAATAAGAAATGTGGGTCATGAAACTCAAACAGATATTGAAATGTCAGTTACACTTAACGGAACGCCGTTGGGTACCTCTGACGTTCACGCATCGCTTATGGCTGACTCTGTAACCTTCTTAGGAATTACAGAAACGTTTGATCCTGTTTTAGGTCCGAATACTTTAGTTTTCACAGTAACACAAGACGAAACGGATCAGTATCTTGCAAACAATACTGTTACACACACGATTATTGGAACAGAAAATGTATTTGCGGTTGATTGTGGTGTACACAATACGAATGCGTCAAACCCAAATACGCATATTGGAAACATTTTCATCGTTAGTACAGAAACACAAATTGGTGCAATTCAAGTGGCGTTTATGACTAATTTAGGTGGTGCTACGCCTACTCCTATTAATGGCGTTACGGTTTCTATACGTCCAATCATAGATGGTGAACTTGGAGAACCATTGGTAACTTCTCAACCATTCACAAGACCAGTTGCAGCACCAGGTTGGATGGATATTGAAATTCCAGCAACTACGCTTGAGCCAGGATTTTATTTTGTGAGTGTTCATAACCCTACAGGTGTAGCTATTAGTGTTGCCGCAAGTTTTGAAGGAACAGGAACTGTGTACATACCTGGTACAGGATTCTTTACACAAGGTTTCATAGGTATAGGTGCTCACTTTGTTCGTATGCTTGAGGTGGAGGCGGTTGCGATTGTATCTACAACACCGGCAAACAATGCAACAAATGTTGCGGTCAATACGCCGATAAGCGCAATATTCGATACAGAGCCAATGCAACAAGGTGTGATTACATCTGGAATTACGATAACTCCGTCAAGAGCTTTGATGGCAATGGTTTCAGGTACAAATTTAATGATAAGTTACGATGGGACATTGGCAGGAAATACGTTGCACACTATTACAATTGCCGCTGGTACAATTGCTGGCCTTGGCGAGTTCTCATGGTCATTCACAACCGGCGAAGCAACAAGCATCGAAATTCCTACGCCTACAACGGCTTTGGTAACATTCTATCCAAATCCAGTTGAAGATATCTTGCATATCGAAACTACGGAAACGGTTAGACAAATCGAAATCTTTAACTTGCAAGGTGCTCTTGTGATGACCGTAGAAGGCAACACAAC
>Ga0209755_10005719_pt1 | contig 14030 bp, 11 predicted proteins | sample TergutCo191P1_FD_187301 | JGI IMG/M metagenome (GOLD analysis project Ga0209755, IMG submission 187301) | Cornitermes sp. P1 segment gut microbial communities from Petit-Saut dam, French Guiana - Co191P1 (SPAdes) (version 2) | ecosystem: Host-associated > Arthropoda: Insects > Digestive system... | reverse complement strand
GGTTCTTGGTGGGGAACTGGAGGGAAAGAGACCACTGGGGAGACCTAGGCATAGATGGGTGGATATTAGGAGGGATCTCCAGAAGGTGGGATCTGGGTATATGTACTGGATTGGGCTGGCCCAGGATACGGACAGGTGGCGGACGCTTGTGAGTGTGGTAATGAACCTTCAGGTTCCGTGAAATGCGGGGAATTTCTTGACTAGCTGCAAACCAGTTAGCTTTTCAAGAAGGACTCTGTACCATGGAGTAAGTAAGTAAATCACCCAACTACTTATTGATAATATAATGTGTAGGAGTGTAAAAAATTGATTCATGTAATCATTACACCTAGATATGGAACTTAATTGTATGGAATAGGCTTGAAAGTAACTATAGTAGTAACATGTACAGCCAGAGTGTGATTTATAGTAAATATTATTGGATGACACTTGCAAGAGCTGCATTATTGGTTTTTAATATATCTGTCTGTATATACTGATATATTGAACACAGTTGTATGCACCATACATATATTAAGGTAATGATTATCAGTTTTAAATTCTCCATTCTTAAGGTGGTTCTTTCAATAAATACTCCTGTAACTTTTCAGAGAAAAGACATAAGCCATATACATCACTTGCCTCCAATGCACTGGTCAGCACAGTATCCAGGCCTTGGTTTCACTCAGCCAGACTTACTGCCATGGCTTCTTTCCTCCAGTGCTTGGTCAAATATGGCAGTTGGGAGTCAAACAATAATACAGTCAATTTCCAAACTTCGAGAAGAGGCACCATCCATTTATATGGATGGTATATATAAGGAAAATGAAAAATTACCAAATTATGAAATCAGGTATGCACACCTTCTGCACAACACTTACATATTTGGCACACAGTAAATGCTAGATGCCAGTACTACACAATTCAGGCTACACCAACAGCAGAATCAAAGTGTGTCCATGGCATGTGGTTATACACAGTAACACCTGCTCCTAATAAAACTCAAGCTACCTAATGTTGGGTCTGTATACAGTTCACATGGCATTTATTAAAGGATTAGCTGATCTTACTTTTGTGCTTTCATGAACATTGTATATACCAGAATATAAAAATGTGACAAAATCTACAGTGTGCCCCTAATATGCGTTTTGGAGTTTGAGGAGGATGGGAAACACAGTCTGTCAGGTATACACAAAAAAATGTTCATTTGTGTGTTCACTTAAATGTCTGGAATTAAAAAATTAATCTTTGCAAATGAAACAAAAAAAGAACTCAAATTTTATAAAGTAATGGCTGTTGCTTTGTTGTTACATGGGAGCAAGAATTTAGCACTTAATAGAGGAGATAGAGGTGAACCACAACAGCTGAAATGAAATTTCTAAGAAGAATTACTGGTAATACCATGTGAGATGAAATGAGCCATAAAACTATTTGAAATGAGCTACAAATATTTGACATATGGAATGGGATCACATACCAGAAAAACAATTGGCATAGACACCTTGCAAGAAAGAGCATGCGCTGAATAGTTTGACAGGCTCTCATGTATAAATTGATGGGATGTAAATGTTGGTTGCCCACAAAAAACAGGACAAAATAGGAGCATTCTTATGTGACCAGAATAGGCCTTAGGAATTACCCTGACACATGGTGATGATGACAGTCATCATCATCATCATCATCATCATCTGCATATTCAGTATCATCATTCTGTGATTCAGTTTATTGCATTAGGCAGGCTTATGGGTCCAATATTATGGTAGACACTGACAGCTATCATATTTAAATTGACCTTGCATCTTTCAAGACAAAAAAAGGTTTCATAATAAATATGTCCTTGTGTAGGAAAGTTCATATTTGTATTTACTACCCACCCACCACGTCTAATGAAAACTAGTTTGAAGTCAGCACATAAAGGTTGTTAATCATTTCAACTTTGTGGCTGTAAGTTCTCAAATAATGGTTGGTTTATACATTTGTCTAAGCCAGTTTTACATGAATAGCAGCACCTACCAGCATACTTACTCCATAACCATAGCTATTTTTAATACTTTTAAAAGACTTTTGGTAATGTTGTACTGTATCTCTTTATAATTTCCAGGACTGTAGACAGTGACATCATTATTATTGAACGAAACTATCCTCGTCGCCATTCATACGTGATCGTGTGTAACCTCGGAAACCAAACACAAACAAAGGATCTGTCCTTTGCTTATTATGGAGGAGAAGTTATAGCTGATCTGCGAGGGAGAGTTGGAAGCTACTTGACCTTTCATGCTCTAACACTCTTTTCTGGAGAATACATACTTATAAAATTAGATAAGTAGTATTAGTGCTTTTACCTCCCCTAAAAGTATGTTTGCCATTACGCTAATGAAAGAAATAAACATGAGTCATAGTGTATGGGCAGATGTGCATCTTTAGACAAGTTTTCCAGCATGTAGTTACAGCTTGCCATTATGTGTACTAGGTAATACCACTTTAAAAAAAAAGGAGTAGGATTATCTTTGCTTGTTTTTACTGTTCATATTCGAGAATGTTTTATGTAATCAATAAATATACACATTTTCAAGCATACCCTCTTTTGTTGTTATTGTGTACTGTATACCACAATTACAGTAAAACAATTTAGTTATTCGTGTCCTCATTTCAGTTCTCTGTCCCTCAGTTTTTCTTTCAATTTAACCAAATAAATGGCATCTTACAGCAAATTCTGATTTCCTTGAAAAACCAATTTAGTTTATATACATATACAGTTCCACAAATAAAAGGTTTAAATTATATGTTGTATTAATATGAAACAAAATTCCATACGGTACACAGTGTAGTACAAGAAATGGTGGAAGGCGTAGTTGGCAGTCAGTACTAACAAATCAAAATCACACTCATGCAGAAATCAGGTGGCGATAGAAGTCGGAATATACCTGATAACCATGCGAGCAAGAATTTTTTATCTTCTGTTTGCCACCCAAAAACATACAGATTAAAAGTATACAGAACTATAACTTTGCCTGCTGTTTTATATGTAGGTGAAACTTGGTCTTTCACACTACAGGAAAAACAGATGCTTAAGGTATTCAAGTGTGCGGTAATAAGGACAACATTAGTGAACTGCTGGCAATTGCAGAATCAGCAGCATCACCAAGTATTGTTAAAGGTAAAGGTAAAGTTCACCCTAGAACAGGCCACAAAGACCCAGAGGGGGAGTAGAGGTATAGCTCTACTCTTTCTTTAACCTTGGCACTAGATGAGGGTGGGTGGTCATCGCCACATCCCGGCCAGTTTACCCCCAAAGAGACCCAGTACCCATTGTCTAGGAGGCTGGGTGGGCCACAGTCCGGATGGGTGTGGAAAATCTCGCCCCCCACTGGGATTCGATTCCCGGACCGTCCCTGTAGCGAGTTGCCATACTGACTACACTATCCTGGCCCACCCAAGTATTGTTAGGGTCATGATATCAACAGAATGAGAGAGGCAAGGTATGTGGTATGTATGGGAGTGACGTGAGTGCATACAGGTTTTAGGTGGAGAAATGTGGTAATAGGCTATTTGGAAGACCTAGACATAAATAGGAGGAGAATAATAAAATGGGTCTTAGAGAAACAGGATGGGAGGGCACGGACTGGATTGAACTGGCTCAAGAGAGGGGCAAGTGGCAGACTGTTGTGAATGAGGTAATGAACCATTGGGGTGCACAATATGGGGGCACATTCTTGTCTAGGTGAGGAATTATTAAAGTCTCAAAACTGACTCTGCTCCATGAACTGTGTTTCTTAGTTAGGTGGAGATTTAAATACAGCTTCATCTAATATATTGTTAGGATTATCAAATCACAGGAAAATCAGTGACAAACGAGAAAATTTCAAACTGCCTTGGAGGCCAAGCATAAATCAGAGAATAATAGCAGAGTGGTTAGATAAATAAGGTGTGAGGGTTTGGAATGTATTCAACCAGCTCCCTTAAATTCCAGTGACAGGCTTTTATGAACACAGTAATAAACATCTTTCAAAAAAACAGAGGACTTTTTGATCCACTGAGTAAATGTACCATCAGTTCACTGATGTTTACATATGTCTGTTACTACTGGTTTTGTTTTGTACGTACATTTTAAATGTACACAGCAAAGTAAATGCGGAAAAAAATTCATAAATATGCATGTGTCCATTCACACAGCACAATGCGCTCTCACCCCTTCCAAGAAAATATTTTGACATCCAACGCAATTCCACTTTAATTACGTAACACCAAAAATCAGTAAAGTCAACTGGATTATAAAACTGTGCATGAAATAAATTACAGTCAACTTGAACATTTTCACTAACATACTTTAGGTGTTTGCCAATAATGAAAAGACAGGACTTCCAAATCCACTGTCTCCAAAAATAGCTTCAATTCAAAATCTGTGTTTAGTCCCATATGTGATTTGCCAATGAAGTAATAACATATCTTTAAAAAAAGAGTAATTGAAATACAATTTGTATTTTGTGAATGTATTAATGAAATATGTGAGTAATGTATGTATTGTGTCAACACAAATATCTGCACAAATTACCTAACTGTTGCCATTGCTGTAAAACTATTATTTCTCACAAAAAGTTTGAATTAGTAGACAGCTCTCTTTCAGACCACACATTATGGTTTAATGAACACCCATTAAAGGAGAAGATTTATTTGTTCAAAATATCTTTAATAAGTAGATTATGTTGAACATGGTAATATATGTACAGTGAAATGATAGGTATTTTACACATGCAACTTTTTCCATTTAGACCCATTTAGACATATTACAAAAAAAAATATTAAAAATATGATTACATAACTAAAGGACACTGCACATGCACTTGTGAACACAAAGAGTCAGTAACAAATCTGTGCATCAAAGGAAAGAAAAGGGGTTCATATTTTGTCATAAATATTGTACCAGTATCACAGTAGTTCTTTAGTTCTAACTGCTTACAAATATGGTATATCAATTAGCTGATGTAACTAAAACATCTAAATTGTTTGTGGTGACTGTATGCAAATTAAGTCTTTTCAGGAAATCAGTTGTGTGCAGAGCGAGTTCATATCCAACACTCTGGAGATTCTGTGCCCCATCATTGGGAGTTTGACAAGATAAATGTCATGGCCAAACACTGTATTTGTACCCACAGTATGCTCTTGGAATTATGTCCTGCCCAAGCATAGACCACTGTGGTAATTCTGCTTGGAGCCACACCTGAGTCCAAAAGCAGATTCTTCATACAAATGCAATGTGAGGCTGCATCACTCATTATGTTAATCCCAGATAATGGAAAAAGATATGGTCTCTGGAGATGTGGATGCAAACTCTATCTTCAAACAGCTCATCACTCAAAAAGGCTTCACAGATGCTGCAAAATTTTAATATGATTCCTTTTGATTGTTTCATATAGTTATTTTTACATGACTGACATAAACAGAAGAAATTTACCTCTTATTAGTAAGTGAACAAAACAGACACTTTATGTAGGAAGGTATACAACCAACAATCCCTTCTTAATGCCTCTTAAAACAGAAACAGATCCGACACACAGTATTGTCATACAAAACGTAAGTATGTACTAACATCTAGCTTATTTCACATTAATGTCTATATGGATAAAACCGAGTATCAGCAAAATTATGATTAAAAATATAAACTTGAGCAATTGATTTTTCTTACAATGACATGGGAAAAAAATAACATAAAACATCGAAAACAAGAATTACATACATATTTAACATCTATATTATAAGACTTATTCTACATCAAGATTATGGGAAACAGAAAATGGCACCCTGAGAATCAGAAGCTTGCAATGCTTCAGGTTTGACAGATGATGTTAATTCAGACAAAAGTTGAGGCATTTTACAACTGAGGGTCATTAATATACAAATAGTGTGTCTCAACATGGGCTTTTCCACTAAATAACAATGGCCTGTCAAATTGGCACATAAGGGTTTAAAGCAGTTCACTGCATGCTACCTACAAATAAGAACCTTGGATTCCATCTTTGATTTAATTATTATAAATGGTGTAAGAATGCTGACACAGTTCAGTATTGGAGATGGAACTACTGCATACTGATATGCTATCCAATTCAGCGGCAGAGATGGCAGACAGAAAAAATCGGAGCTGCAAAATTCATTCTTATGGCTTTGATACTTCCATACACAAAATCTGTATAATACAATTAACTTCCATTCATATATATAAATATATATGCAGCATATCAAGGGAATTTCAACCCACACTCTCCTACACTTATTTAATTGATATAGAAATCTCTCTAAGAAACAAAAATCCCTCTTCAAAATGGGAACCTTCTCAACTTTTGTTCTTACAAAATTTGCTGTATGCTTGTGTCTTATGGACAAAAGTATTTTTTCTGGGTCAGTGTTCAGCCAAGGAAGCTAGTGTAACTTTAACAAATGACACACCCTTTTATTTTGATAATCTGTTTAACAGCTTGTATCTGTCTGACAGCCAATCAGGTTTCAAGATTATTGATACTCTACTGCCAAACTGTTAACGCAAAATGGCTTTAGGTCTGATACTGTCATCATTATGTACTTTATACTAACATATCATGAAATTGTAAGAAGACAAAGACTTCCACCATGGCTTACACTGTATGTGCATCAGCATCTTAACTTTGCTGGTCATCACCAGAATCCTGCCTAGACTGTCTAAACAATACATACTGTCTTCTCATAAGCAGGGTTTTCAATAACAATGTTTTAAAATTAACAGGACTCTAGCTAAAGAATAATCATAATTTATACCAAGTTCCTGCAATTTATATATTTACAAAATCTATTACATTGCCAGCACTCCTTTATTTAGAGCAGCCAATCTCCCAAAGTAGAGAAATTTGGATCAACTTCAAGAAAATAAAGGCAAAATGGCAACTCTAATAGTGTAAATTTTGACAGTGTAATATTTCAAAGTCACTGTCAAAGTTACCTTCAGAAATAAATGACAGCTTACACACTGCAGAAATTCAGCCAGTGTATTCCATTGGAACATTACATCATAAGCCTGTTTGTATTCCATGAGGTTCTTAAAATCAATAGTACAGTATGGAGTTGCAAGTATCATTCAGAACTGAATGCCCAAATTTTTTTAAAGATTATCAGCGAAGAAACATTTTTTTTGGGTACAGTAAGTAGTATTTACTCTTCCCCATTAAGCTCAAAAGTTCTGAGATATTCCAAACAATTACAAATTTCTGAATAACTCCAGTATAGTTGCGTCTAAAATAGCAGGACAACTGGGCTTCAAATTATCACTTGAAGACTGACTTCACTGACTCTTGATAGAAAACAAATCTGGAAAAATCTCTCATATAGTGCTCTAATAGTCTACATTTCATAAAATATCCTTCTGCTTTAAAAATATACACTGTAACACACTTGAATAAATGGCAGCTGGATTTATCGGTGGGTTGCTGTGCCTAACATGCCTACAGCAAGGAACACAATGATTGTGTATGAAGTAATGTCCAGAAATTTGATTAATATGTCTCAAATAACACAAAGTTCATGAACAGATTACAAATTGATTTCCTACAGTCCAATAAGTCAGATGTTTCCAAACTACTGTTAACTAAATGCAAAGCCATAAAACAATTGAGGAAAATCATAACTGAGGAACATTAAAAGTGGGTTCCGTTGTACATGTGTCTATATTGCCTACATTTCCTACGTGAAGATGGTATTATTTCATGTGTTCTGTAAACTAGTTGAATGTGTGTATTTATCTTTTGGGACATTAAAAATAATGTCACAAGTACAATTGTATCAATTGATATTTCATGTGAAAAACTTGCAATACGGTATGTAAATTCTGCATAGTACTGTAGTATAGCTAACACATTCTTACACTGCATGGTAGTAAAATTGTCTTTGTACTGACTAAAAAAATTTTTACTTTTTACACTCTCCAAACTGTTAGGACTATGCAAGTGGCCTGGTTAATAAAACAATGCAATTCAACTTCACACACTTACATTTGATTCTAATTTGGTCCTTACTTGGTAATTTGAAGATACTGAGACACATCTTGCTTGTGTTTTCCTAATTCTATTGCCTTTAATGGTTGTATTTTTAATTTGATATCAGTATTTTTAATAGTGTTTACAGTTACTTCTCAGTGGTGTTAAACAACCATTGTATCAATTTCAAAGTCAATGTAACACTGTGTAATTACCAAATTAATTTAAATCAGTGTGCTTGCCACTGTCAAAACACAAAACAATATTTGACCATATTAATGCTAATACATAAACACAGTTCTTAATATTACATGTCAGTGACCACAATAAAACAGTTCAACACAGTATGAATCTTGCAATCCCATGCTCTTTCCTGTGATGCTATTCATCAACATGAACTATGCAGGATTAGGCTTACGTGCTTTTTCTGAAATCCTGAAGACATTATTGGTCTCTCCCATTATACTTTCAGACATCCAACATCTCTGGTACAACAGTCTGTATTCCAGTGCCTGCTTTGATATTCTCTTTGTCATTAATTTGGTACATCTGAGTGTTGCAGCCAATTCATTTTTTAGTCTCAGGTTTTACTGATAGTATTTGAAACATTTACTTTTTCTTATGTATTGCATTTGTTATCTAGTCTTGTAATACACAGCAAAAGTCAGATCAACTGCACTTTGCTGTCCCTGACATTTCATCCCCACACAATCATGTTTCAAGGTTGCTTTTGCTGTGGTCTTACACACTTCTATTTTTATTTCTGAAGACATGTTTATCAAATATATTTAGATGCATAACAGGAAATTCAATAAATATTTATTTTTTTAAGTTTATAATTTCTGTTAGGGGAGGAAATAGCAAATACTCGCCCTGGGGGCCAAAAAACCCAGCTATGCCACTACACATCTTTTACTTATAATTAGACATATAACTATCACACACTGGCATGTGTTTCAAATTTATATGTTTCAAATTACCAAATGATGGTATTATTAAAATAACAGTGCCTACTTACACACAAACTGAGTTATTTGATTGTTAGTATTCACTGTCAATACTGTTATCTGATATTTTTACAGTCAAGCTTTTGACGCAGTATTTCAAGACACTGCTGTTGTGTTTATGTAAGTGTGATATCCTACAGTTAGTTAATATTAAATAGATGTTTTGTTATAAAAGTATGGTATGAAACTTAAAACAAAAAGTAAACTGCATTAAATTCAAAATCACCTGAATTAATACCGTAATAGCCTCAAAGAAATTCCTAATGCACATATGCAAACTGTCACCCATCACACTCGTATCATAGTAGTTATTCACATAATGATGCTGAACAAACTGTACTTCCTGTTATAGCCCTGCTCATCTTAAAATTCCAATCCTAGTGCTTGCAGTGTTTTATTAGCTGCCATACTGAGCCATCTTCAGAGAGCAGATCAATGTAACTCAAAATCTGTACCAAATTTAAATTCCACATCACTAGCCATTAAAACCATGAACAGTAAATCTAGCAAGCAATTAAGAAAACAACCATATAGTTATATGCATTTATAAAATAACATGCATGTAATCATATGGCTCACACATGCTAACAGCATATCCTCATGGTATGACGACATCTCGATGCTGCTGCTTGCTTGTGCTGATACCTACTCCTAATTTGTTAACATTAACCACAGACTGGCCACTGTTCACTGCTGCAGAACTGTTTATATTGCCATGTGTCATTTTCATGAAGTCCTGGGGATGAGCTGGATGTGTGTGTGTACTTGCAGAAACTTTTCTTTGAGGCTTCGATATCTGAGTAGTAGACAGACCTGACACAGGATACTTGTATTTACTACTAGTATATGAAGAATGTTTGCTTCCTGATGATAATGATTTGTTTGCTAACATCGAAGGTAAAAGCACAGCTTTCTGAGGTTTAACAGTTCCACTACTGTTTTCTAGGTTCGCAGAATTACTATCTGCAACTGTTGTTTTGCCTTCCAGACCCATGAGACCAACTTTGGATCCAGTCTCAACATGCCACGAAACAGGTCTTTCATACCGTCCTTCTGTTGCTCCTCGTTTTCCGCCAGGTCCAGGGTGTCGAGGCATAACAAATGCATTTGTCTGTTTAAGAAGAGAACGATCATTGCAGAGAGCAGATATTAGAGGCAAATCCAGATTTTTGCTCTTTTCTCTCAGTGTTCGAATATCCAACATGCCTTCTTCATCACCATTTGCTGCAGGCACCTTTGGAGTCTCCAAAGACACTGCAGACTGATGTTTTGGTGAGATTTTCTCAGTAACCTGTGGAGTATGATATTGGTTGTGAAGATATAACCACAACAGAATTATTTGGCAGAATGTGAGAAATGGAGGTGCACGTGCTAGGTGAAGATGATAAATTATTATTGACTCCAAATGAGAGATGTGACACATACCATTATATCTTCATCCTATCTCTTAAATCAGCAAGATTGATAGAAAATAACAAAAATACATACAAATGTGTATTCTGAGGGTACCCTTCCAGAATTCTGATAGTTATATTGCATTCAACTGCATTACAATGTCAAATAATATTCTGCATTAGAGCAATTTTTTTTCTCAGCCATCAGACTGTAACTATTTTGACACATGGACTAAATTATCAAACATTTTATACAGATATGCAATGCACAGAAAACAGAGAGTTGGCTTACCTGTTGGTCATATGGTGGAGGAGGTGGAGGTGGTGGTAAGCGTCTGTACTTGGGTCTTTCCAACATGTTCTGTCCACTAGTAGGCTTCTCATATGAGTTAAGAATGTTATCATCAGACCGCGCTCTTCCAAATCCACCAAGTGGGGGATGGGAAGTGGAAGAAGGAAGAAGCTTTGTAGCACCAATATGAAGCAGATCAGCAGCACTGGCAGAGAAGGGTGGGACTGGAGGATCATATCGCAGGCTCCTTGTTGATGAGGATGAATATGATGTACCAGCTGAGTACAGTGGGGAAGCAGAGGAGGACGAGTAGTGACTAGCAGAGAGATAGGAAGATGGTGAGAAACTTGCATAACCAGTCACTGGCTCCATTGCTGACAAATTCTGATTAGATGCATACTTAACAGGAGAAGAGGAAACAGCTTGCATACTGGCACTTCCAAATGCAACAGGCAGATATCCACTGGCAACTGCTACGTTAGGAGTACTGCGATACATGAAATGGCTCTTAGGACCACCACAATATGAAGGATATGGTGGTGGTGGATATGCCAGTTGCTGGTAAGGGTACTGCATGGCAGCAGCATGTGCAATAAGAGAGCCCTGTTTTGCATCCATGTATTCCTGTTTACTAATGGCTGGATCTTTCATAGGGTAGATAACATAATCAACATCAGAGTACATTTGTCTCTGAAACTGCTCTATCTGACTTCTTGTCACCTGACTGGTATACACAGTTGCCAGACTTTGCTGACTCGAAGTGGAGGGAGGAGGGGGAGGTGGCTGCCGTGAGTGATGAACTGGTGGTGGAGGTGGAGGTGAGAATTGGTGCTGGTGATATTGGTGGGGCGCTGGTGGTGTTGGTGGTTGTGGTGGGGGTGCAGGTGGTGGTGGTGGTGAAGATGAAGATATAGCAGCTGTGGATCGTATGTATGCAGCTGTTGATTGTGCACTAGCATTGGTTCTAGATGCATGGACATCTAGATAGTTGTTCTTGCCAATGACTGGTACTACTGTTTGTATAGGACTTGGTTTCATCTTGGAACCTGGGTCTGCCAAGCCAGAGTAACTTACAAATGATCCACTGCCAGAATGTTGCTGGGGCATAGCATGAATTCCATGTGGACTTCCAGCATTCTTCATGTGAGCAGGAGGATGTGTTCTGGCATCCCCTGGTGGATAAAGTTGCAACTTCTGACTATTTACTGCTGACACATTTCCACTGCTACATCCGCTGGCAACCTGATATGCTAATGTGGGAGCTGCATAACTTGGTGCAGCTGTAGATGTTACAAGGCTTGTATGTGCTGTTAAGATGTTGATATGAGGTTTGGTGGTGATGAATCTAGCATTGGCTTCTTCAACAGGCAGTGACAGGTTCATCAAAGATGACTGACAATGAGTTGGTGCTACCAGGCACACAGACTGTTGAGGTGATAAGGAATGAGACTGTTGGGCTAGAACATGCTGCTGTGTTAAAATAGCTTTCTGTGAGAGTACTGGTTTTTCTACTTGTGACAGAAGATGCAGGTTTTGAGAATGCAAATGATCCAGTGACTTCTGTTGGGAAAGGTGTTGTGAAGTGTACGGAGGTGGTGGAGGTGGGGAGATCACATCTTCCACTTCATCTTCAATGCTAAGAGCAGAAGATACCAAAGCAGCAGGTGTCACGGTGCAAGCAGTTGTCACAGATGCTGTCTCGAAAAGCAAGTAGTTCTTGTCACTGTCTGTTCGTGGTGGTGGCATGGGAGGAGGAGGAAGAGTGACATAGTCACTATCAGAATCCAGTGTTGCACTTACAGTTGCTCTTGATGGATATACCCCACTTGTATGACCACTAGCACTACCACTGCCTCTTCCAACAATCAAGTCCGATAATTCTTCTGCTGTAAGTGGACTTCTTGGACCTGCTTCAGAAGGATCACTTCCATCGCCTCGGAAACTTCCTGACCCACTGACCACAGAACCTGCAATACTACCACTCCTTACCCTTAATCTAGTATTAGAGTCTAGTGAAGTTCCCATGATTGAATAAGCACCACTCGTATGGTGACAGCTGTCTGAAGTATTGGCTATACTGTTTGTACTGCACACGGCATAGACACCACTTGTTTCAGATGAGCAGGCATTAGTTTCTACAGTATCAGCAGTAGTGCCACAACTGCTACGAAAAGTATAAATACCACTGCTTGTGTGCGCACTCTGTACAGAGTAGTCAAGTTCTAGCTCAGGACAAGTGCTCGTAGAATCAGACACTGCAGAGTTCTGGGCAGTATGGCTGTAACCAAGCTCTAGACTACTGCTGGTGCTGGTACGGCGTCTCACATCCACAGAGTTGTTGCTTGCAGCACCACCATTACTAATAGCAAGTGTGGCACCCGCAACCACAACAGTGGAACACGAACTGGAACACTGGCTGCCATCTGTAGTAGCAGGAGTTGCTGCTCCACCTACACCTGTGCTTCCACTTGGAGACTGCTTCTGTGCTGTGATTCCGGTCACAAGTGGTGGAGTAGCACCTTCCAAACCACCACCACCTGCTTCAATTATAACACGTGCTCTAATCACAATACATTCAAACAATCTCTAGTGTAACAACATTATAACAGTGTTATGCAAAGTGGACTATATTGCCAACATATCACAGGAACATGCTTCCTCCATCTTTGGTGTTAATTGTGCAGATGAATGCAGCATGTTCCTGTGATATGTTGGCAACACTGCCCACTTCCAAATGCCATCACTCAAAAACAGGGTCAACAAAACAAATGAATTTTCAAAAAACTGTAAAGTCAGTTATGTGGTAAGTTACATGTGTAAGGGAAGAACACTTCTTGCTAGGAAAGGTCCCTCATATAAAGATACATTCTGTTTATGACTGAGATTTACCACTGAAAAAGAAGTGACATCAAATAGTCTGCAACAGTTTCTTCAGCAGCTGGGTTCATACCAGTGGTGGTTTCTCTCCTGTCTACAGAAACTTGATATGGCAAATAAATGCTCTTTCCATTTCTTCATAATTTTAATGACTAAATGTACCAGTGCATGTTATGTTTTCAATTTTGCAAGTTAACTAGGTACATGAGGTCTTCGATCTTCTAGGTTGTTACACAGCATGGATTGGTAGTTGTTGAGTGAAGTGTTGGACAGCCTGTCAGTCAAGTTCTCCTTCGACTGTTTGACTCGTGAAGATGGGACCAATAGTGTGTCCCGAAATGTCGGAACACAACTGCCAACCAACACTGCTTAACAACCCAGGAGGGCAAAGAACTCAACTTCACCATGGCAGAAGTCCAAAATCTTGCATACTTAGGCACATCTTTTCAAAATTATATCTGATAAGAAGACAAAATTATATGTA
>Ga0209755_10005718_pt1 | contig 14030 bp, 12 predicted proteins | sample TergutCo191P1_FD_187301 | JGI IMG/M metagenome (GOLD analysis project Ga0209755, IMG submission 187301) | Cornitermes sp. P1 segment gut microbial communities from Petit-Saut dam, French Guiana - Co191P1 (SPAdes) (version 2) | ecosystem: Host-associated > Arthropoda: Insects > Digestive system... | reverse complement strand
ACCTGTACCGGTGGCTGCCATGTCAGTATTTTATACTCCTGATGATGGGCACATGACGCCCGAAACATGTAGAGAAAGTCTGCAGTAATAAATCTGCATCTTGTTGCATCACATCAGTGTTTTATTTAACCTTATATTATCACCATCTTCACTAAACCCACAGTTAATGAAGAATTGATTTACTTTTCATGTTTATTAAAAATGTTTGTGTTGCAGTGAGGTGTCACACAGAAGCACACGTCTGAGCATGTGCAAGACTGCATGACTGCTTTCTACGCAATGTATTGACAGGCATGCCATATTAATTATGTTGCATTTTTTACAGTTCACATGGCCAGAAATTATCCCATTAATGTGGCATGTCTAACTGTAGTGACTTGTTCCAGCTAGAAAGTCATGGACAAGATGTTCTGGATGAACTGTATGTTGTGTACTGTTGTCTTCTGAGTGGACCTAAAGCTGCCTCTAGCACCCACTACAGGCATTTTATGATGGACCACAGTAGTACCATTACAATTAAAGAAAGCAACAGTTTGATATCACAGGGAACTACAGGTCTGTGCAGCTGGCAGGTACTGACCAATATCCTGAAGCAGTATGTATTTGTATGTTTTCTCTTCCTAGTACTTGTAGTACTGTGAAGTGCTGGCTGGAACAGAGACCAAGTCTGTTGCATACCTCAAATGGTGGTAGGGGAAAACTGTGGATAAGTGTTACAGAAATTAAGTCTGGTTACTGGATCATGTAGTTGCAGAGTGCACAGCTCCAGAGCAATTTTGTCATGGGATTACACTTAATGTAAGATGCATATAGGACACTGAATGCTCAATTATACACTTAAAATAAAGGAAATTTGGGACAGGATAGAGTCATGTGTAAATACAGCAAGAGTATGTACTTCTCATCACTGCTGATTCATGAGAGGGGGCAGGAAGCTCAGTGCTCAGGCATAGTGGCAAAACTGTGCTTTGGCTCAGCTCACAACATGACTGATCTTGCTGTGTATACCATCTACATATTTTATGACTCAACAATGATTCTTGAATCAGTAATTCATAAATTTGTTTAATACAATTCAATGGGAACTTTCTCACAGAACACAGTCAGTTAAATTACTTGGAAAGTTTCAGGAACTTTATGCACCATCCTAGTGTTACAGATATAGTATGGTTAAAACATATATAGATATGGGATGTGTTACAGATATAGCATGGTTAAAATTATATATAGATGTGGACTTCAACATACAGACAGTTGGTACAGTGCCCAGTTTATAATTCAGTTGCCTAGGTATAGCACTATTAATTGCAACAAGTCTCTAGCTTCAGGTGCAGGTAACATTAGTGAGCCTTGGATTATATCACAAATCAGGAGAGTGTGTGAAGTCATGTGCATGTAAATCAGTGTGTACCTGCGGAGTGGTGAAGGTGCCAGTATTCGTCTGCTGCAGCAATGTGATGGGAGCAGGAGGACTGTAACATCTGCGCTGAAGTGTGGATGTAATCCTGCTATATTACAAATATTGTTCCATACCATAAATACTTGTATGAATCTATCTTCTACTAATGATATGTACAGTCCTATTGTGTTTGGAAGCTAATGGCTTTTGTAACTTAGTTTTAATGGAGTAATGTATAATGGATGAAGGTCTAGTAATAACACTAGATTTATGTTTAGCAGTTACTCATTTTGAATCTTGGCTGGTTTTCCTACTATTTGATAGAAGTTCTGCAAATTTTCCTGGGGGTCTCTAGACAACACTATGATAGTATCCATACCTTACCCTAAAACAGATCATGACCAGTTCTTTCCACATCCACACTCATCCACCATTCATGAGCATATTCCTTATTAATTCAATGTTAACTGCAAGATCTGTCATAACATAATGGAAATTTGTGCTTAGTGTAACAGTTCTGACAAGTCTACTGTATTCGGTTGTCTTGATAATTGTAGCAACACATTCAAATATGTTTTCATTAAGTGCACATTTATTTACAATAAACCTATCAATTTATGAAGGAAGAAACTTTATTTAATTATTATTGCCACCAAGAGATTTTGTTAATTTCTGTATACACTAAAAATGACAGTAGCTGACTGTTGAACCTACAAGTTCAGAAATGTATAAATAACATCTCTTTTAATCATCTCAAAAATTGCAGAATTTAATGAAGAGATATACTAAACACAATATGTACTTCATTCCTCTCTACTTCACTTAATAAATACTGAGTATTACTTGAAATATGTGCAGAAACATGTGTAGGTCTTACAATTGGCCATTAAATTTGTGCAATACCCACAGCTCAAAATGTTACAGCAGAGGTTTCCAGTATAAAATTTGTTCAGCATTCTTTCTTTTTATACGTGCTATGTATGTGGATAGAGAGTGATTTTAGCAGAAGTTCCACAGCCTTACAGTGTGCTGAGCTGAGCTCATGAATTTGTTGTGCCAGTCTGTGTCAGTGTTATGTCCTGCCAGCTATCTAGCTACTCAATTTCTGTAATGTTACAGGCTGCGCTGGCTCTGGCAGAGTGGTGCCTGTCTAACTGCAGATTCCTGCATAACAAGCGTGTACTGGAGTTGGGATCAGGGGTTGGTCTCACAGGACTGTGTGTCAGTTTGCACTGCAAACCATCCAGCTACTGGTTTTCTGACTGCCACCCAGCAGTACTGTCCATGCTGCAATCCAACATTTTGCTGAATGTGACAGGGCTCAATGACCAAGTTCCTGGGGAAAGTGATGAACAGAATGCAGTCACGGAACACACATATAACAAAACCAGTGTTACATCATTGTCTAGTGTTGACCATCAATGGAGTGAAATATGCTTCAGGTGTCATATACTGCTGAGGACAAGATGTAATAATGCTGAAATTGGTGTGATTAACCTTCCATGGGAAGCTGTTCCAGTGAGCGATGTAGTGGATCAGTTGTCTCCGGAAGTTGTCCTAGCTGCAGGTGTGTGTATTGTGTGATCCGCTGGATTAGAAGAGCACTTAGCTGCTGTAGGTGTTGCAAGGAGACCTGCCAACTGCACATTTATGTTGGTGCAACTGGTACAGCTCTTGTCATCAGAAAATTTGTATGTTCTGGCTGAATTTAACACATTATTTTGTCAAATCTTGTTGAAAGAATAAGCTGAATCTCCATGTTTGCAATTTTTGCAAGAAGTCTATAGATTCTTGGGTGATGGGTTTCAGATGTGGTGTATGACTTGAATCTGTTCCCAGTGCTGTGTCAAGCATTCAGCCATTTTCTATTCAGGAGGTCCTGTGTGTTACTTTTGGCTTGTACAGTTCGTAACCAGGAAACACTGGATTCATTCATGCAACTTTTAAGTAAGTACAGTGGCCTTGTAACATGCTCCTCATGCAGTGTTTGATACAGTACAGTTTCTACACTCTCACTTGTTCCAGAAACAATGGATTTGGAAGCAACTGAAGAGGACATGCCAGCACCCACAGTCTTGCCTTACTTAACAGATGTGCCAGTGAAGATATACAGAATATCTCCCAGAATGTGAGAGACGACTGTAGGGGCATGCAGCTGTGTTGAAACAGTGACATACAGTGGTTCCACTCAACACGGTTGTGGTCCCGAGAAATGCCTTACACAAAAGATCAACTTGTGATCTTAACAATATTACCGATACTAATAACTGTGTGACACTTTTTAGCTGACCAGCAGTATTCAGGTGACTGAAATCTGAATTTCACTTATCTCTTCCACACTGCTGTCCATACAGATGGCTATGCAAATAACATCTATTGCAGTAAGGGAAACATACACATGAAACAGTCCTTTTCTTTTACCTGGCTATGGAGATAGAACCCAACTCTGAAATATACATCACTTTTATCCAACTGGGACACGCATGGCGCAGTTGGTTAAGGCACTGTGCTACAAGCTGGAAGGTCACGGGTTCGAATCTCAATTTTTCATTGACATAATCCTTCTGGTCACACCATGGTCCTGGGGTTGACTCAGCCTTTAACAGAAATGAGTACCAGGAGTATTTTCTGGGGGGTGGGTTAAGGCAGCTGGTGTGTAGGGCTGACCTCACCACCTTCATGTGCCAGTTGTCATGAATTTTGGAAACCTCAAACTCCTGGAACCTTCAGGGCCTCTCCAGGCCTGTACAGTGATTGCTTTACCTATTTTTCTTTTATTCATTCAGTGGACCATGTCGAAAATACTGACAGGAAATCCTGTAACTGACTGCACAAAACTGTTTATGTGACTAATTCCAGGGTCCTTGAAAAACTTGTAATGTAGTTATGAAGATGAAGAAATAACCTGGAATTTAACAGTTCATCATTCTGTTCGAAACAGCCCATTTGTGGAACACATCTCTAGCCAGCTGCATTTAGTTGACACTTTCACACCCTATTTTAAGACCAGCTTTAATATTATCCTCCTGGTTCTACTTCTGCAGCGTGAGTGTTATGATCTTTATACTTTTAAAAATTTATTATAGCACAAGTAAGCTATGAACAGTAATTAAATTTCCATTTGTGGTTATTCCAGTCACTCCTTGTCATAAGGTGAAATATTTTGTCACATTATTGCTGTGCCTTGCAGTACTTATCTCAGCACTTCCATTGAAATTTGTATTAACTTTTATGCTGCCTCTCTTCATCTAAGGCCTTTTTGGCTGCCACCTTTTCAATATGTTATACAAATCATAATTATGCAGTTATGATAAATAATGTTCTGTCACACGGACTTTGTCACTAATACTGCTTATCACTGCCCTTACATTTCTCTGTCCATAAATGTAACAACTGTGTCACCAGTTTCTATAAAGTCACTATCTAAATAGAAACTTAATAAAACTTGGCAACACTTGTCACATGGTAATTCCTTTTAAAACCAAACAATTATCACCATTTATCTGTTATGTTTTTGAGAAACATACTAACTCACTGCGATGTCAGTAGTCCTCCAGACTTATCAAAATGAAAAATGTCTTCAAACTTGGGAGAAAAAAAAAAAATGCTGTTGAAGGAAGACAGTAACAAATTTGATCCAGGCAAAACAAATGGAATTAGCTTAATCATGCATATTATATTCTGTGCTATATAAATAACTCTCATCTTCAGTTTGCTGGAAGTGATTATGGTCTATTTTAAGGTACTATAACCTGAGGAAAACCATAAGCATATCGGAACAAAGACCTAGGGAGGACTGAATAGTGGGTGTCACTGAAGTAACAATTACTTAAATTATTTCTTCATATGCAATAGCAATCACAACTACAGCACCTGAATGACTCAAATACATGACGAATTAGTGCACCTTATCAGTGTCTACAGTAGTATATACAGTAAGCCTGCACACTTTGTATAAAACATGTTTGTTTTCTATTTAAAAATGCAGTTGTGCATCATAAGGTGTCTACCTTTGTAAAATGCATATCCAGCAGAAACCCACAACTTGGTTGCGGTGCTTTTCAAAACACCCGACATTTCAACAAATCAACATGCAAATTTACAGAAGTCTGTTGCAGTTAGTCCTTAACAAACATTAAGAGTGGAAAGATGTGCCTCCATTTGGTACACATTAACATGTACAGTTTTTATTTGGCATTTATCATTGGCATTCATGTTCATATACTCCCCATATACAGCTACTGTTGCTAAGCCAGTCACACTACACTCTGCAGAACATCCAGTTATTTTTCCTCCTGTTCTGTTAATATTTACCATTCTGAGTAAGGTTTCGAATAAAAGTTTAGTATCTTAACAAGCTGTATCTTATACATCATTTTACATCATACACAATTTTTTATCACTATAAGCAGTTCTGAGACAACTGTATTATCTATGATTTGAGTCCATCATGGTAAATCAGTATGAACCAAAACTGAAAGCTTCACAAATGTTCCATGTAGAATAACCCCCAGTACCAAATTTCATTGAAATCCTTGTGGTAGTTAATAGAGGTTAAACTATGAATAAGGAGTAACTCTCAACATTATGATGCATTTATGCCCTCCTTGAAAGAATGCATGAAAGTTAGATAACAGGATATTGCATCAGGTCATCAGATACACCAAATTAATATACAAGAATATGTGAGTTTTATTTCCAACAAATGACAATACTAGATGGCTAAGAGGGCCTGCCTTTTTTAGATACAGCTGAAAGTGTTTGACTGTTCTCTGTAACAACCACTTTCAGCCGTACTTGTTGTCTGAATGTGCTCTGCAATTCTTGCTCTGACTCAAAGGCTATTGCCCGGATCCTTCGTCCATGAGACCCCACTACCAGCTTCTGAATTCGCAGTGATGGGCATATCACAAGGACCACTGCTGACATGGTTCCTGTAATTCAGTCAGATTAAGACAAACTTGAAGAAACTTCACAACTAAGAAGCAAAGATGCAGTCACTGTACTAGCCACACTTTTTATCACAGTACTATCAAAATCATCTCAATTAAATGAGTTGATAGGCATTGATTCCTCCATTTGTGTGTTTTTACAATACCACATTTATCTTCTCAAGAAAAAGATGGACATGGAGGTGGGTACAAAAAATGTGAGATACTTTTATTGAGTAGAGTACAAAATTAAATCCACATCCAACCCATGAAATTTGTTCAACTTAAACTTAAGTACTACTCTTGCCTAAAAATGAACTGGAGTATCTTTATAGGACATATGAGGTGTAAGTATGCAGGTTTCAGACATAGTAGATGAAAGGTTTTCTTTGCCTCTAATGAAGTAGCTTGACCCTAAAGATGAAGGCACCATGCTCCTTCATAACTGTTTACCAGTCAACAATGCGCAACATTCCAGAAGGCTTGAACCTTCATCAAGTAGCACAAGCTGAAGTTCAACTAACATCTCTTTATCCTTCTGTTTTGGTAAATCTTTCATGTATCCTTCACTATCATATATTTATGCATTCCTGCTTCAAGACTGTATAATATAGGTCACAAGAAATCATAATACACCAGTATAAAACTAGAAACCAGGTTTTCTAGATTATGTTGTTCTCTCAGGTACTTCCCACATTAACCTATTCCAATAGTTTAACAAAGCCGTTAGGGTTCTTTTTCTTGTTTATATTCTTTTGTTTTGTTACTTAAAATATTTACAATCAAAAGTTGGATGCATTATTCCATTTAGTGTAATCAAGGAGTTGGTAATAACACAAATAGGTTAGGAAGGATGATTACAAATTCTGACAGAATGGGAAATGGAATTTTTCTCATTATTATGCAGCCAAAGTTTTCCTAACTTCAATCTAACCTTTAAAATTAGGTTCTGAAAAGCAGCATTCACATACAGTACAGAAACCCTACAATCTGGGCACAAAATTTTGGATAAAATATGAATACATTCTGAAACTGAATACTGTATATAGGGAAGCCTCAGTTATGAGTCATAAATTGAAATAATAAGGTTCTCGTATTGATTAGGGCCAGATTCATAAACATTTTATGATTCAAAAGCAAAGGAAAACTTGGAGCAAATTGCATATTTCAAAATGGAATTAACTGATAGAGTGCTCACTTATAAAATTAACAAGCTTATAAAACTTGATTGTAATCCAAGGTGTTCATGCAACTGTTGTGTTGGTATGACATAAATATAACATGCTTATACATACCATCTGCCCCAATATCAAAATATTCGATAGCTGTGTCAAGATTATAGGGAATCTCCTGTGGTAAATGGTCCAGTAGCTTGGAGCGTACAGTGTTTACTATTACAGTCTCCGAAGGCTGATCTGTGAATTCGGACACTGGGTACAGCCACGGTGAGGGTTCAGATATATGCAGCAAATAGTCCTACAATCACACCATAACATACCTTGATCATAGATGAAAATTTTCGATATTGTAATTATGGTACCTTAACTCTAATTGAAAATAGTAACATGCATGAGATAAGAACCAAATACATTGAAACCCCTAACCATCATCTGTGAAGGGACTGAGGAGGGTGGGGAGATAAATGCTGGAAAATGACAGTTGTGGTAAGATTTTAAAGGTGTCAGGTTTATAGATTCCACAATAAATGAATGATACTTGTACAAAAATTGACGTACAGAGGATGATGGATACATATTTCACTGCTAGGTGTCAGCTTTATAGGAACCACAATAAATGAAAGATATTTGTGCAAAAACAGATGCATAGGGGAAGGGTGGACACAGGTTTTACTAAAATCTAGGGTCATATGTGACCTCAAAAATGTTCAAGTTTATATTAATTTTGCTTTTTGTTCCATTTACCATTCCCTGGTAAAATAGTAAGTACAAAGTGGTTGTCTTTTTTCAGTGGTCATGAAATCTGTCCTTCTTTAGCTTTCAATACAGTGTATAAATCATTAAAATGGTGCATAAATAGGTAAGTGGAAGAACTACTAGTCCAACCGGTTTTATTATAGCAGCAGCAATACACTGATCGACAAATATCAAGGATCTACATCTCTTAACATTTCAAAATCACACATTCTGAAAACTTTAGAGAATGCACTTTCACCTTTCTGAACCTACAAAAAAGGATGAATAAATACCATGCTGGTCATACTAAGACAACCTAACAAAAAAGTCATTTCATACTGAATGCCCTTTGTAACAAGGAATTCTAACTTGTGACTTGATCATAAAGGGATGGGGTATTATAACCTAGAAATGCATACATTAAGGAACCCTGTACAGTAAAGAAACATGTTCTTGTTCTTTGGGTGCCAATGAAAGTACATTTGGCTTTGATCCCACAAAAACAGTAAAGTAAATGTCCAGAAATGTTTCGAATTTTGCATTTACCTTAATATCGTTCATACCATCTCCTAAGAGGGCGGAAACCATAAAGACTTCACTGAACTTGGACCAACCCTTCTGATTTTGCACTGTCCTGTGAATCTGAAGTTCTGAGAGGCTCCGAGAGGAGTTAATTTCATTGTTCAGTGGTTCAGTGTGCCTCATATCTGCTGTCTGCTGCTCTCTAGTCTCTGTGTAATCTAATACTAATGATGGTTCATTTTCAGATATTTCTGATTGCCCTGACAAGGAATTATTTGTGAGAAGACGCACAATATCCAACAGCTTCCTCTTCGTCTTCACTGCATCTATCTGTAATTCATAAATTCTATCAATTTACAAATTCTACAAAAACTGTATATTTTATGTCATGTGCTGATTCTTTGCAGTTTTTTTAAAAAAAAGAAAGAACCATGAAGCTTTGTTTGCACTTCACACAAATCAGTGTCACAATTTACTGATATAAACCAACATACAGCTTCCATACTAACTAGTCCACGGCTTCATTACCAAATTTCACACATTCATCAAGTAATTCTGGATATGAAGCATGTGAATAGCCTCCCCCAAAAGAACTCATTTTATGCAACTAACACAAAGAATTTATGAACAAAGTACCAGATTTAAATGAGGATATGTGGTAGCACAGGTGGTTGAGGTAATACACTACAAGCTAGTTTGATTGCTGATGGGGTCATTGAGATTTTTCAATGACTCAATCCTTCTGGCTCCATTATGTCCCTGGGGTCATTTCATCCTCTGACAGACATGAGTACCAGGGGTACCTCCTGAGGGTAAAGACGGCCGGTGCATGGGGCTGACAATGTTCACATGTCCATGTGCTGATTGTCTAGCAATTCTGGGAGCCTCAGCCTCCTGGAGCCCTAAGGGCCTGTCCAGGCCTATACAGAGACTGATTTACCTTAACAGATTTAATAGTTGTGCTAGATGTATTTTAATTTACATTTACCTAAGCTCCATTATGTCTTATAATCCTACTACAATGTATCTGTTTTAAGTGTCTTCTTAATGGAATAAGGCCTTGCCTGTAGAGAAATTACAAGTCCTTCTGTTAACTTAAAATGGATGTTAGCCACTGAACAAGATTTTTTTGTGACCTCCCTAGATGCATTGTCATAGAGCAGACTCAAGCAGTCTTCACTCCACAGTTACACTAACATAACAAGCATATTTAGGTTTTGATACAAAGCAGCAACCCTAATGGACAGGAGGTATGGAAGTGATTTTATGATATTTATTTATTTAATTATTTATCATGTATGACTGTATATACTCATTAAAGAAGTTGCATAGAGTTATATGAGATGAGCGGATGGTAGAACTACATATGAATGACTGTTTCTTTAGTGGTAGTTTAGGACAATCCTCACTAAAAGATATGAAACATACTTTGTTCAGTATAAGAAAAGAATGCTTCTTAGGATACAGGTACAGCAATCGTAACACTTTAGGATCAAGTCTGTCTCGTGTCCATGTGTTTGAGACATCATGTGCCACTCCTATGACATCTGCTTCTAACATGGCTGTTTCACTGTCACTGTGAAAGGTATATTCAAGATGGTGCCTGTGCAGAAAAAAAAGTATGTTCATTAGCACTAAAAATGACTTTTTTTAATAACTGGTTTCAAGTGAAATAATGGCGTTTCCAGAGCATGTCATGATTGTCTACTCAACATATATCAACTTATTATATTTGTTCAAAACCTATCAAGAATTTAATGTTATAGTTTATTTAACTCCCTGTCAGGTAATCACACCAAGTAAAAGTCAAATTAATTACCATGTGGGATGCCTATATGGAAATTTTTTATAGTTCTCAGATACATATCTTGAACTCTCTGAATTAATTGTATATAAGCACTCTGTGAAGACATAAAATACTGTGACTGGTGTTCGAATTAAATGATTCGTGGGAGCTGCAGAAGACCAGAATTTAAATGACATCTGTATAAGGAAAGCCAATAAATGTGGTCACCTGAACCTGATGGTACGCATTTTGAGCATCTCAATGCATGGCAGGTATACATGATTTTAGGTGCTAAACAGTTAACAACTATTTACTTTATTACAATATGTTTCCGTCAACACAACTAACATTTAAAGTATAACAATGCGACATGTTTCGACTTGTGACAGTCATCATCAGGCTGATCTAAGAACCATTTAACATTTTACAGGTTTTATTTTGTCCATTTGGGATCCCATAAGCCTTACACTGTGTAATATTGTGAGGTAACTTATCTAATGCCATTGTATGTAATGCTAAGCACATGGTGTGACCGAAGCTATTTGCTGGTCGTTGTTCCACAACGACCAGCAAACATGTCGCATTAATGTTATACTTTAAATGTTAGTTGTGTTGACGGAAACATGCTGTAATAAAGTAAATATTCAGATAACACAATGGGATGACTTCAAACAGTTAACAACTAATTCTCAATTGCACTGACTATACTACAGCTGTGACCTACTTAAGGTACCAATCCATCCAAAGCCTCAAATCTCAAGCCTAGAAATTACTGCTTCCATATCAGAAACATTTCTATGTTTCTCAGAAATGAGTTTGTCATGTTACTGTTGCACACAAAGTAGCTCTCTTGGTAAAGTGACTGTTTGGACAAATAGCATACAAATTTCTCACCACCACACCTAAGTCAGCTCTGAGGTCTACTCAGTCACCTATTTAACATATACTTTGGGCTCTTTCTGTTGCATAAAGCAGCCACATCATTAGGCTAGCCACTAATATTCATCTTATTGTGATGGCATGGAGCTTCATCTGCACTTCCCTTACATTCTTTAATAGTGTGATACCTAGTAACATGGCAAATTTTATACTTGTGTTTGCCATACCAAAAATGATATGAATAAAATTGCATATATGAGACATGTTTTGTCATGCACAATATTTCTTTGTGATGAGCCATTCTCAAGGTCCACAGAACAATGTATTTGAAGATCACGTACAAAAAGCATTACAAGTGACAGGTATGCATCAGAATTAATGCTTTGCCCTTTCCATCTGGAACACTAATGGGTATGGTGCTGCTGGCCCTAAGTTTTCCTAGTAAATGTGGTTTTACTGCATTTTACTGTGTTAGAAGCGGCAGGGCTCTTTCAGTTTCACCATGTTAAAGAGGAATTAAATCTGCTTGACAGTTTTAGCAAGGCTCCTTCAAAAACCAAGTTCCATTGAAATTCACTCAGTATTTACACAGTTAAATGTATGGGCTGCCACAACCTTCATATTATATTTGTATTTTAAGTATTATATCAAATAATGCATACAGATTCAGAACAAATGGCATGATAGTTGTGTAGCTAAGTAAATAAGGTAATGTAACATACATGCTGAACTTCAGACATGTAACCTAAATATACTAGCCAGTTTTCAAAATTCATTCATCCAGGCTCCATCAGTTGCTAATATACAAATATTTATACAGGACATATTTAGAAACTTAGTATAAATGTTAAAGGTAAAGACCAGAGAACATAAGTGAAACATTTAAAGTTTAAACTGTGCTTGACATTGGTCCCTACTAAATTGTCTTGGCAACTATATATCTGGAGTCCTTCACACATGTTCTGAAGTATTCAGTGTTTACCGGCGAGATTCATCGACATTCACTAGGCCAGGAGTGTCCAGGAACACTAATTGTGTATTTCCTTCAATTCCAATTGCTCTTGCCTTGCATCTAGTAGTATGCACCTTACTTGAAATAGAACAAACCTGTAGGGAAACATTAAAAAATCACAATTTAAAATTAAATGGTTATTCTGAGTCAAAATGATTGTGTGCTTTACTGGAGAATAGTGCAGTCACTGTTTTTACGTGGTATCAAGGCTTGGGGCAGTGTCAGTAGCTCAGCAAGGCTACTCCACTCTACACAATGTATGACACATGAAAATGTGCTTTAGATGCATACAGTACACACTGATTCTTCAGAACGCAGATAGATTAAAGTTTAGTGTCAACATTATTACTGTTCACATTACTTTCAAGACCATAATGGAATGTGTGAATGTCCTGGAAAAATTACTCTCTTTTTTTTTGTGTTATATGTTAGGTTGACTATGGTGATTCAGTTGCTGTTAGTTTTGTCATTTTTATGGTGACCATGCTATTCTTCCATAAATTCAAAGTTTGTATGAAATAAAAGAAGAAGAGATTGAACAGTGAGGTGTCTGTGTGGTTCAACAGCAAAACATGTGCCTATTGTCATTGCGTATTTTCAGAAGATACATTAGCAGCTCAATTTTGGAGTCCAAGGCTGATCTACCTGCATTATAATAAGCTTTACAGTAATGTGGAAAAAGTTCCTGAATTATTTAATGATAAGCTGATATCTGTTATCACATGTTCCACCTTCAACAAAATATCTACAATACCTGTAGTTTACAGTGACAGTCAAGAGCTTACTGGAGAACTGCATCACAGTGGAGATCAGCCACTGACCTTATTCAACTGACTTCATGCCAATTGACACTTTTTTTTATCCCCAAGCAAAAACTGCACCTCTAAAGAAGAAGATCAGGATGCTGAAGACATCAAGAGGAATGTAACCACCAATTTATATGCAGTTCCTTTGGACACTTTCCATAACTGTTTTGTGCAGTTTATACAAAGGTGTAAAAAGTGTGTTACAGTAAAGGAAGATGACTTTGAAAGAAAGGGAAAATAAAACAGTGGCCTTCTTATTTCATGTGTCTTTGTCCCTATAACATCCAACCCAGAACTTTAATGTTTGATTGTGTAAGTATGTCTTTACAAGCAAATGTAGCTTCTGAGTATATTCACAGCAACAAGTGGAAAATAATTATGCTCACCTTCATATCAGTCAAGTCACCTAGCATTAGCAATGTGTCATTAAAAAAAGGCCACCTTAATTTCCATTATGTAGTGTAAAAATGCACTTTTATCTGCAAGGGAGAGTAGCCAGTAAAATTAGTTAAAATTACCTTCATTCAGTGACTTGCTGGAAATGTTAGAATCATCTTATTATATCCTGTAACTGTTAATGCACTTCAAATTCAACAAGAAGTGTAAGTTGTCATCACAGTGGTATGATAAAATACACAAAGGAATATGGTAGGATTTCTTATGAGCATGCCCTTAGGTGGGTGAGTTGTTTGCTCCTTCCATCAAGTTGGGTGGACTCTAATGCATAAATTCGCTACACAGAGACAGTGTCTAAAAAATCTCACCATATATCACTACATTTT
>Ga0209755_10005717_pt1 | contig 14030 bp, 14 predicted proteins | sample TergutCo191P1_FD_187301 | JGI IMG/M metagenome (GOLD analysis project Ga0209755, IMG submission 187301) | Cornitermes sp. P1 segment gut microbial communities from Petit-Saut dam, French Guiana - Co191P1 (SPAdes) (version 2) | ecosystem: Host-associated > Arthropoda: Insects > Digestive system... | reverse complement strand
ACAGGGACGATGCCCTCACATCCAGCGTGTGGCATGATGATGTTTATTTTACAGGAGACGTCGCGTGGAGAGACGAAGACGGCTACTACTGGTTTGTCGGCAGAAATGACGATGTAATCAAAAGTTCAGGATACCGCATCGGACCGTTTGAAGTTGAAAGCGCGTTACTGGAACATCCAGCCGTATTGGAGTGCGCGATCACTGGCGTACCTGACCCTGATCGTGGTACAGTAGTAAAAGCAACGGTGGTGCTCGCGAAAGGATATTCAGCATCGGAAGAATTGAAAACCGAACTGCAGGATCATGTAAAGAAAACCACAGCGCCTTACAAGTATCCGCGTATTGTGGAGTTTGTCAGCGAACTGCCGAAAACAATCAGCGGAAAAATCCGCCGTGTGGAGATACGCGAAGAAGATTCTAAAAAATAGAGAGAGGTGAATCCATGATGGAAGTTAAAGAACACCTAAGCGAAATAACCGGTAACGATTATATTGACGGCGACTTATACTCAAAGTTCAGCGTAAAGCGCGGTTTGCGAAACGAAGACGGCACCGGCGTACTTGTAGGTTTAACAAGAGTCGGCGATGTACACGGTTACGATGTAATCAACGGAAAAAAAGTCGCCGTTCCCGGCAAACTTTTTTACAGGGGAATCAATGTTGAGCAAATCGCCGAAGAAGCAGCGAGCCAAAACTGTTTTTGTTTTGAAGAGACAATTTACCTCCTCCTCTTTGGAAAACTGCCGACGCAAAAACAGCTTGAAGATTTTAACAAACTTATCGGCGAAAGCCGCGCTCTTCCCGCCCACTTTGTAGAAGATGTAATCATGAGAGCGCCTTCGCGAAACATCATGAACAAACTCGCCTCTTCCATTCTCGCGCTGTATCCTTACGATGAAGACCCCGAAAGTCAGGTGCCTGAAAATGTTCTGCGCCAGTGCGTTGAATTAATCGCGCGTTTTCCGAGCATTGCGGCATATTCTTATATGTCGATGAGACATCATTATGAACATGAAAGCCTTATTATTCATCAGATTGATCCGACTTTATCATGCGCTGAAATTTTGCTTTCTCTTATCAGACCCGATAAAAAGTATACTCAATACGAAGCGCAGCTTCTCGATCTTGCTCTTGTTCTTCACGCGGAACACGGCGGCGGTAACAACTCTACTTTTACCGTTCATGTTGTTTCTTCTTCCGATACTGACACTTTCTCATCAATCGCAGCCGGTATCGGCTCATTAAAAGGTTTCAAACACGGCGGAGCGAACGCTAAAGTAATCGAAATGATGGATGAAATCAAGCAGAACGTAAAAGACTGGAAAGACGAAGACGAAGTTTCCGCCTACCTTGAAAAAATCCTAAAGGGCGAAGCCTATGACGGAACAAGGCTGATCTACGGACAAGGTCACGCGGTTTACACGATCACAGACCCAAGAGCGACTTTGTTACGCGACAAAGCGAGGACTCTCGCAGAAGAAAAAGGCATGATAGAGGAATTCAATCTTCATTGCCTTATTGAACAGCTTGTACCTAAGGTTTTTAAGAAAGTTAAAAACTCAGACAAAGACATCTGCACCAATGTAGATTTTTATTCCGGTTTTGTTTACAGAATGTTAGGCATCCCCGAAGACTTAAACACGCCCATTTTCGCGGTAAGCCGCATAGCAGGCTGGTGCGCTCACCGCCTTGAAGAGATAATCGCAGGCGGCAGAATTATCCGCCCCGCGTACAAATGCGTGCAGCCTCAGCTTGAGTATACAGGTGTGGGGAAGAGGCAATAAATTTTCCAGAAAATCATCGTCTCGCTAAAAGTTTCCTGCTTATAATCGTGCCTGTTACCTGCACTGCTTCCACAAGAATCAATATTATAATTACGGCGGCTATCGTTACGTCAATTCTGAATCTGTAGTAGCCGTAGCGGATTGCAAGATCTCCAAGCCCGCCGCCGCCTAACGCGCCTGCCATTGCCGAATAGCCGATTAAGTTAATGATTGTCAGAGCAAGTCCTGAGATTAGAGCAGGAAGGGCTTCGGGTATCAGCACTTTAAAAATAATCTGCATATTACTGGAACCCATTGCTCTGGCTGCGGTTAATACGCCTTTATCAACTTCTTCAAGAGCGGATTCAATAACGCGCGCGACAAAAGGAGCCGCTGCAATTGAAAGCGGAATAATTACCGCAGTAGGACCTATGCTGGTTTTTATGATCATCCGCGTGAACGGAATTAGAAGAATCATCAATATAATGAAAGGAAGCGAGCGAAGCAGATTTACAATGCGGGAAACCACATTGTATGTAACGCGCCGCGGAACAAGACCTGCGGGAGATGTGACATAAAGATAAGTTCCAAGCGGAAAGCCTAAAAGAGACGCAAGAACAGCCGAGGCAAATGTCATGAAAACGGTTTCCAATGTCGCCTGAGGAAGCATCGAAAGAACTTCCATCAATCTTTCGTTATCCATGAATTAGTTCCTTTGCTGCTTGCGTTTTAGGCGCGTCAAAAATCTCAGAGACTGTTCCGTGTTCCACGGCAACCCCTTTTTCCAGAACCGCGACCTGCTGGCACACTTCGCGGATTACTTCCATCTGATGCGTAATTAAAAACACGGTAATTGAAAGCCTTGAATGTAAATCTTTTATGAGCGCCAGAATAGAGCGCGTTGTCTGCGGATCAAGGGAACTTGTCGCCTCGTCGCAGAAAAGCACCTGCGGATTTGCGGCTAACGCTCTCGCGATTGCCACCCTTTGTTTTTGTCCGCCCGAAAGTTCGCTCATCCTTGCTTTGTATTTTTCTTTTATGTCAACCATCTCTAACAGCTCATCAACTCTTTTTGCAATCTGCTTTTTCTGCATTCCGGCAATTTCAAGGGGATACGCGATATTTTCCGCCGCGTTGCGCGAACCTAAAAGATTAAAATTCTGAAATATCATTCCCATTTTTCTTCGCCGTTCAAGAAGGAGCCGTCCTTTCAATGTATCAACTCTTTCGCTGTCGTAAAAAACTTCCCCGCTGTCCGGTTTTTCAAGAAGGCTGGCTATTCGCAGCAGCGTTGATTTTCCGGCGCCGCTTTTGCCGATTATTCCAAAAATCGTGTCATCGGGAATTTCAATATCGACATTTTGCAGCACGGTAATGCCGGGATAAGCTTTGCAGATGCCTTTAAGAACAATCATTTATATAGAATACCATTAATTCAGCAATAAGGAAATAGTATAGGACGGGAAGAAAACTAACCGCAAAGTTTCACGGAGGAAGAGGAGAGTTAAAAATCTTTAACTCCGTGTCACTCTGCGGTAAAATTTTAATTTTTAAAAAATCGCAATTACTCCGCCTGAATAGGTTTTATTAATATAATCTTTCACTTTCTGGCTTAGAAGAGCGTTTTTAAGAGCGACGATTTTCGGATCCTGCTCTTTGCCTTTTTGAACGACTACGATATTAACATACGGAGAATCCGCTCCTTCTATAATGAGGGAATCGCCGATGGGATTAAATCCTGCCTGAAGCGCGAAGTTGCCGTTAATGGCGGCGGCGTCAACATCTCCCAATGAACGGGGAAGAAGAGCGGCTTCAAGTTCGCGGAAGCGAAAATTTTTGGGGTTGCTGACTACATCCCGGGAAGTGGCGTTTAATCCTGCGTCAGCTCTTAATGTGATTAATCCTTTGGACTGGAGAAGGAGCAAAGCGCGTCCGCCGTTTGTCGGATCATTCGGAATAGCGATAGTGGCGCCGTTTGGCAAATCGGCAATGTTTTTAAATTTTGACGAGTATAGACCAAAGGGTTCAATATGCACTCCAAAAGCCGAGGCGAGTTTGCTTGTCCAATCGGCATTTGATTCCAAATATGGAATATGCTGAAAAAAGTTCGCGTCCAGATCTCCTGAGATCAACGCTGAATTGGGCTGCACATAATCGGTAAATTCCACTACCTTCAGGGTGATTCCATCTTTTTTTAATTCGTCCTTTACCAGATTTAACAGTTCTGCATGCGGAACCGGCGTCGCTCCGACAACAAGAGTATTACCGGATTTATCAGAACCACCCCCCGCTGAAACCGCGTGAGTGACAGCAATCAACAGTACGCCCGCCATCAGTAAGCTGCAGCTCAAGCTGCCTAAAAATCGTCTTTTCATTTTTTCCTCCAAGAAGTTAAATTTATAAACATATATGTTTACTATGTATTAGAATATTCTTTAAATAATTTTTTGTCAATAGGGCGTTAATAATAATTAAGAAGATGCTTCCGCAACCGCTTCAATCTCCACCAACGCGCCCTTGGGTAAAGCGCGTACGGCTACGCATGAACGGGCAGGCTTGCTTGTAAAGTGCGCGGCATACACTTCATTAAACGCGGCGAAGTTGGTCATATCCGTTAAAAAGCAAACAGTCTTCACAACATGATCAAGATCGCTGCCTGCGGAGTTTAATACCGCTTTTAAATTTTTTATAACCTGTTCGGCTTGCTCTTTAATGCCGCCGTCTATAATTTCGCCTGTCGCCGGCAGAATGGGAATCTGCCCCGATGTGAATAATAAACCGCCCGCTTCTACAGCGTGTGAATACGGACCGATTGCCGCAGGCGCTTCGTTAGAAATAATCGTTTTCATAAAATTATTTTACCATATAATTAATTTGTGTCCAATCTATTAATACACCGGCATCGAATTATCCACGTCCCGCGCCCAGGCGTTTAATCCGTCTTGAAAAAACAAGATGACCAATTTATCACGCTGTTGAGCGGCTAGATTAAGAATTTAATATTTGTTAAATATTTCATCGATCGATAAATTAATTTGATTTTTTATTTTGTTCTTCATTGTATTAGGCAGTAAGGGATAGACACTTTCGTCATCTGAACTTTTATTTTCATTGTTTTTGAAAAGATGATATGGTTCAATTTTTAGAATATTAGATATTTTTTCAATCATTTCGGTAGAAGGGAATTTTCGCCCTATCTCTATTTCGCCTATATAACTGGGCGATGTATCACATTGTTCAGCTAACTTCATTTGAGAAAAACCCTCTTTTTTCCTAAAATTCTTTAAATTTTGGATAAAAATCTGTTTTAAGGTCATAACATATGCTAATAGCCAATATAAATTCTATACAATTTGCCGAAAGCCAAATATATTACTTGTTATTAATTGGCTATTAGCGTATAATAAATTGTTATAGCTTAAATATTAAAGCAGTTTCTTTGAATAAGCAGCGGTATTTTCTGCTATTTTACTTTTTTTAAAACATTTTTATAAGGGGAGATTTTTCAATGAAAAACGCAGTTAAATTATTTGAAGCTATGCACAGCATAGCAATTATCGCCATTGCAGCGATAATCGGGCTTGCTTTAGCCGCTTGCGATACCAGCAACGGAAACGACACCACACACTCGCACCAGTGGGGAGCATGGAAATCAAACGCTACACAGCATTGGAAAGAATGCAGTTGCGGAGAGGAATACGGACGTGCCAATCATAACGGCAATCCCTGCCCCGTATGCGAATATAACGACAGCTCGCATTCACATTCATACAGCGATACATGGTCAAAAGACGCAACACAACATTGGAAAGAATGTAGCTGCGGAGATAAAAGAAATGTTACCAATCATACTGGTAATCCTTGCGTTTGCGGCTATGACAATGGCAGCACTATTGCCGAACCCACAGTCGCAGGTCTATACAGAAAAACAAAAGACGCATATATCCTCATTGATACAATAACGCCAACTGATATTGACGCAGTAATTACCTATGTTAATGCAAACGCAGATGAAGGAGAGTATCTTCTTGTTGTAGGACAGAATATAACATTAACACCTGCCGTTTTAAAAACAAGTTTGCCGGGTTATTATGAACGTTCTCTTGCTCGGGATAACGCAAGACTTACCATAATCGGTACAGGCTCAATGCGAACAATCAGTCTTGACTCAACTAAACAAGGAAGAATGTTTACCATTGGCGGTGAAAAGCAAAATCCTAATGATTACAGCTATCATGATAACGATAATGTTAGCCTGACTATTGGAAACAATATTACCCTTAAAGGACGAACCGGCAATAACAATCAGGTAGTATATGTACAATTTGGAGCAAACTTTACCATGCAGGGTAATTCAATAATCACCGGAAATAACGGCAATAATGATAACGGCTCAAGCGTTAATAATCGCGGTGTGTATATTAGCAGGGGTAATAATAGTGACAGTACTTTTTTAATGAAAGACAATGCGTCAATTACTGATAATGCAGGCGGTGTTACTGTGTCTCGTAATGGAAGCGTTTTCACTATGCAGGACAATACAATTATTTCAAATAACAAAGCAAAAGGTCTTGGCGGCGGCGGAGTGCTTGTTACAGAAGGCGGCGTTTTCACAATGAAAGATAATGCCGCAATCACAAATAATGAAATAACAAACAGCAGCAACGGAGGCGGCGTAAGTGTAGATGAAGGCAGTACATTTACAATGATAAGCGGTACAATATCCGGCAATAAAGCTGTTGAATGGGATGGCGGCGGAGTATCTGTACGTTCAGATAGCACTTTCACTATGCAGGGCGGCATAATATCAAACAATGAAGCGCGAGCCGGCGGCGGTGTATATCATAGTAGTGAAACAATTTTCACCATGCAAAACAATGCGGTCATTTCCGGCAACAGAACTACACACACTGGCGGTGGAGTGCATTTCACTACCGGAGTTTTTTTAATGAAGGATAATGCTGCAATCACCGGTAATATAGCGTCAGACACTACTCAAGGCAGCGGCGGCGGAGTATGTGTTCTCAGCGGAGCTTTTACCATGCAGGATAATGCGGTAATATCCGGCAATGAATCAAAAAATATTACCGGCGGCGGCGGTGTTTATATATCTAACAGTTCTTTTTATATGAACGGCGGCGTAATATCAGGCAATAAAGCGGTTGGCGTTAACAACACCATCGTCGGTATTCTAGGCGGCGGCGGAGTGGCTATTATAGGAAGTACTTTTAGGATTTCAAACGGAATAGTGTACGGCAGTGGAGTAGGAAACAACAGCAACACTTCAACATACGGCGGAGCAGCTTTGTCAAACGAAAACGGTAACGCGCAATACGGCAGCGGTGAAAACTGGACAGATATACCTCTTACAAGCGGAGCAAGAAATACAACTATCAATGTAGTGAATGGAGAATTGCAATAACAATGGAACTGCAATGATAGCAGCACTGTCAGCAAATTTGTTGCTGTTGGAAATCAAGGAAGAATTGTTTATTGGGACGGGATTTAAATTAAATCATAAATCGTGTAAGCGGCAAAGGCGCTTGTTAGTGAGGTTCGTGGTTTATTCTTTTGCAAAATCTCAATACACAGGCATCGAATTATCCACGTCCCGCGCCCAGGCGTTTAAGCCGTCTTGTAGATTTAAAAGTTTTCCTTTGTAGCCGGCTTCGCGTAAGGCGTGTATTCCCAAAATGCTGCGCTGACCTATTTTGCATAAAAAAACTGAATCAAGAGAACTGTCCAATTCTTCCATCCGCCTTACCAGCTGACCGAGCGGCATAATTATCGCGTTTGGAAATTTGACGATGGCGCGTTCGTGCGGTTCGCGGATATCTATAAATTGAATTTTATCTCCTGCGTCCAAACGCTTTTTCAAATCGACGGCGGTAATTGTTTCAATCGGGTCACTGTCTTTATCTTTTTTTAATCCGCAGAATTGTTCGTAGTCGATAAGTTCTTTAATTGACGGATTTTTTCCGCATACAGGACAATTGGGATCTTTCTCCAAATTGAGTTCGCGGAATTTCATGCGCCATGCGTCAAAATGTAGCAACCTTCCGATTAAAGGTTTAGCTCCTCCGACAATCATTTTAATTGTTTCTGCCGCCTGAATGGTTCCGATAATACCGGGTAAAACTCCCATTACTCCGCCCTCTGCGCATGAGGGAACAAGTCCCGGAGGCGGAGGAGACGGATAGATACATCTGTAACACGGTCCGTCTTTCGCTCCAAAAACGCTTGACTGTCCTTCAAATTGAAAAACCGAACCGTAAATATTTACTTTTCCCAAGAACACGCACGCGTCATTTACAAGATAACGCGTTTGAAAATTGTCGGTTCCGTCCGCGACAATATCGTAATCTGCGATTATTTCCATCGCGTTTTTGCTTGTAAGCATTGTGTTATGCACAACAACATTCACAAAGGGATTGATGCCTTTGATTCTGTCTTTTGCGGACGCGACTTTCGGTCTTCCTATATCTTTGGAACTGTGAATAATCTGCCTTTGCAAATTTGAAGCGTCTACTTCGTCAAAATCAACAAGACCGATTGTTCCAATACCAGCCGCGGACAGATAAAGCGCAAGAGGAGCGCCCAAACCGCCTGTGCCTACAATTAAAACTTTGGCGTTTTTTAAATTTACCTGCCCCTCTACGCCGATTTCCGGTAAAAGCAAATGACGGCTGTATCTGGAAATTTCTTCATTAGTAAGTTCTAACGCCATTATTTCCTCCGGCGATCGCGGGAATTATCATTACTTCGCGCGGTTCGTTAGAAACGCAGTTATCAGCTATTGGAGTATCAAGTCCTTGCAGGGTATTGATGTTTTTTCCATCGATAAAAAGGTTAATGAAGTCACGAAGATTTCCGTTATCTGCAAATAAATGCGTTTTAATATCGGGATAAATTTTTACAAGAGCGTTTAACGCATCTCCTGCGGTTTTGCCGTCAACCTGCACTTCAGAATTGCGCTCTGTAAAAGATCTCAGCGCGTAAGGTATTAGCACATTAATCATTTTTCATCTCCTATGTTTATTTTTTCACTTTCAAAATTCTTCCTGTCTGCTGTCAATTCCCAACTCGTCAACTCTTTAGATTTTCCCTGCATAACAGATACGATTATATAGGAATAAAAAGGCAGCGCGTGTTCCTTGTCGTAATCAGACGGAATAGCAGGGTGATCCGGGTGCGAATGGTAAAAACCTATAACATCCTGTTTTCTTTTTCGCGCTGTCTGCTCCGCCTGCATCATGTCTTCAGGCGTTATTAAAAAACGATGGTACTGTTCCTTGTCTTCACGCGCATTGCGGATAGCCTCTGTGTATTTTACCGTTTTTACGCCCTCTCCGTCAATCTCGCCGATTAAAATGCCGCAACATTCATTTGGATAAGCGCTTTCGCTTTCGGCGCGAATAATTTTTTCGTGTTCGGGAAAAAGCTTAAGCATTAAATATCTCTCCACAGTGGTTCAGAAAGATATCGATATCCATTGTCGCAAATAATGGTAACGATGCGCGAGCCTGCCGGAAGCGTTTTAGCAATTTCAAGAGCGGCGTGTACATTCGCGCCCGAACTTATGCCGACAAACAAGCCTTCTTCCGCTGCAAGACGGCGTGCCATTTTATACGCGTCTTCAGTTTTTACTTCGATACGGTTGTCGGCAATAGCGGCGTCAAATATTTTAGGGTTTATTGTCGATGCCATGTGCTTCATGCCTTCCAATCCGTGAAAAGGAGAATCCGGCTGCATAAGCATTATTTTAATGGAAGAATCTGTATCTTTTAATTTTTTAGAGACGCCCATAAAAGTTCCCGATGTGCCTGTGCCGCAGACAAAGTGAGTGGGCTTACATTGTTTGTAAATTTCATCGCCTGTTGTGTCATAATGCGCCTGCGAATTTTCAAAATTGTCGTATTGATTCGGAAAAAAATATAAATCGGGTTTGCTTTTTGCTTCATTTATGGCGGCATTGTACGCGCCGTCCGAACCTTCAAGCGGACTTGTCTCGACAATTTCCGCGCCATACGCTTTTATAACTTTTTTTCGCTCCATGCTTGCGTTTGACGGCATAAAAAGTCTTACTTTATAACCAAGAGCCGCGCCGAACATCGCGTACGCGACGCCTGTGTTACCGCTTGTTGAATCTAAAATTATTTTATTTTTTGTCAGCTCTCCTGTTTCAATCCCATGCAGTATCATTGCTCTTGCAGCCCTGTCTTTAACTGATCCGCTTGGATTTAAAAATTCTACTTTCGCGAATACGCTGACATCAGGAGACAGAGTCCCTTTGATGTTATTTAATTCAATAATAGGAGTATTGCCAACCATATCCAAAATATTATATTTCATAATACCAAAATTCCTTTTGATCCAGCTCGATGTGCGTAGAAATATTATTATTTTTATACTGCAATTCAGGGTTCTTAACACTGACTCGCGTTTTTTCCGGTATCGATCTTACAACAAACGCATTGCCGCCGATCACAACGCCTTCGCCTATAACAGTATCGCCTCCTAAAATTGAAGCCCCGGAATAAACTGTTACGTTATCGTGAATAGTAGGATGGCGTTTAACACCCTTAATGCTTTGCCCGCCCTTGGTAGACAAGGCTCCGAGAGTCACGCCCTGATACAGTTTAACATTGTTTCCGATAACTGTAGTTTCGCCGATAACAATGCCAGTGCCGTGATCCATGAAAAAATATTTTCCTATAACAGCGCCGGGGTGAATATCAATACCGGTGACGTTATGCGCATATTCGCTCATTATTCTTGGTATAAGCGGAACAGAAAGCAAATAGAGTTCATGAGCGATTCTATGAACCATTCCGGCGTAAATGCCGGGATACGACACAATTATTTCCGCTTTACTGTACGCCGCAGGATCGCCGTTATAAGCGGCTTCAATATCCGTATCAAGTTTTTCTTTTATCTCAGGGATTTTTGAGATAAACTGATGCGTAATATTTGCGGCTTCTTCTTCGATTTCGCTTTCCCCGATGTCTTTAAAACGCAGATCGTAACGCAGCGAAAAAGAAATCTGAACGCAAAGATCGTTATAAATTTCTTCCAGCATGACGCTTATTCTATTTTTATATGAAAGACTTTGCGTTTCCAATGAACCGCGCAGCCCATGTTTATTTACATTTGCGCTTTCAAAAACACCGGGAAATAATATATGCTGCAACTGTCCAATCATGGCGACTATAACGGATTTAACAGGCTGTTTCGGCATTTCACGTAACTTGTCTTCGGCAGAATCGACTATTATGCCTGTTACCCATTCTATTTCCGCCATGATTTGATTATTTTGATTCATGCTAACCTCAATTATGCAATTTCCCTGATAGCTCTTACCAATGCGTCAATTTCATCCGGTGTATTGTAAAAAGCGATAGTCGGACGAACCGTTGCTTCCAATCCAAAGCGGCGCAATATAGGCTGTGCGCAATGGTGCCCTGCCCGAACCGCAATTCCGTGTTCCGATAAATGTTTTCCAATTTGTTCAACGGATTTACCATCCAAAACGAAAGACATTGCGCTTGCTTTTTCCTTTGCGGTTCCAATCAGACGCAAACCGTTTATTTTTTTTAGTTCGCGTGTTGCGTAATCAAGAAGTTCATGTTCGTAGGCGGCAATGTTTGGAAGACCTAATTGCATAACGTAATCAAGAGCCGCGCCAAGACCGACAGCGTCAGCGATATTTCCCGTTCCGGCTTCAAACTTGCTCGGCGGGGGGTTATAAGTTGTGCGTTCAAAAGTTACGTCTTTGATCATGTTGCCGCCGCCCTGATACGGTTTGGCTTCTTCAAAAACAGAAGTTTTTCCGTACACAGCTCCGATTCCTGTCGGCGCAAAAATTTTGTGCCCCGAAAAAACATAAAAGTCCGCGTCAAGTTCGCTTACATTTAACAGAGTATGAGCTACAGACTGCGCTCCGTCTATTAAAATTTTAACGCCGTAACGGTGAGCAATCTGCACCATTTCATGAACAGGCGTAATTGTTCCCAATGCGTTAGAAACATGAGTAATGGACGCAAACTTTGTGCGCCCGGTAAACAATCTTTCGTATTCCGATAAAATTATCTGCCCCGTATCGTCAACGGGAGCAACCTTAATAACCGCGCCTGTTTCCTGCGCGACTAATTGCCAGGGAACAATATTCGCGTGATGTTCCAAAATAGTCAAAATAATTTCATCGCCTTGTTTTAATAAAGGCTTCGCGTAACTTTGCGCGACAAGATTTATTCCTTCTGTGGTTCCGCGCACATAAACGATATTGTCTTTTGACGGCGCGCCCAAAAACTTGGCAACAGTTTCCCTCGCCGCCTCATAAGCGTCTGTCGAACGTGCGGCAAGTTCATGCGCTCCTCTGTGAACGTTGGAATTCTCGTGCTCATAAAAGTACGAAATACGGTTTATCACCTGGCGGGGCTTTTGCGTAGTCGCGCCGTTATCAAGCCATATTAATTGCTTGCCGTTGCTCAGTCTTTCACTCAGAATTGGAAAATCTGCGCGAATACGGTTTACATCAAATGATGAAAAATTTGATGATGATAAACTTGTACCGGAAGACGGGAGGCTTGTACCCGGCACTACTACCGGAGAAAAAGAAGACGGGTCAACATTATCACATCTTCCATTATTGGCTCTTCCATTAAGCTCCGGGAAATAACTCTGCGCCCAATCCGCCAATTCTTTTTCGCTTGGCAGACCATAAGAGGATAACTCCGCTTGCGTAAACTCCGACTGCGCGAAACCCGTATCGTTAGGTGTAATCATAGTAATCGCCCACTTCTACGTCTTCCAGAACAGCGATTGCATCGTCCGCTAAAATTGCGGCTGAGCAGTAGAGCGAGAGCAAGTAAGAAGCGATCCCTTCATCGTCAACGCCTTTGAAGCGGACGGAAAGTCCTCTGGATTGTTCGTTTTGTAAACCGCTCTGATGAAGCCCGATAACTCCGCGCTTGGATTCGCCTGTGCGAATTAATAAAATGTTTGTTTTGCCGCCCTTTCCTTTTGGTTTTTTTACGCCGTCCACAAGCAACTTGTCGGTCGGTACAATCGGAATTCCGCGCCAGAGAATAAAATTTCCGCCGTAAATATTTGTCGTACTTGGCGGAACGCCGCGTCTTGTGCACTCACGGGCAAAAGCGGCGATCGCTCTCGGATGCGCCAAAAAGAACGACGGCTCTTTCCACACTTTGGAAATCAACTCATCCAAATCGTCTGGCATTGGCGCGCCCTTAATTGGCGTAACGCGCTGGCTGTCCGCAACATTTTTTAACAAGCCGTAATCATCATTATTGATGATCTGGCTCTCCTGCCTCTCCCTCAAACTTTCAACAGCCAAATTGAGCTGCTCCCTTGTCTGATCGTAAGGTGACGAAAAAACATCGGTAACGCTGGTATCGACATTGATCGTGGTCGATATCGAGTTGAGGATATATTCGCGCGGTTTCTGCTGATACTCGACGAAGCCCGCCGGGATTTTCGTGCTCTTTTTTTCGGACGAGCAAAGAATATCGAGCGGAGTTTCGCCCTCCACAACCCTATTTACCCTATAAATACCCGCTTCAAGCCCCTTAAACTCCATAAATCGCGTCAGCCACCGCGGGGTCAACGCCCCGAACTGCGGCGGTGTTTTGGTGATATCCGCAAGCTGATAAGCCTGCTCCTTGCTAAGCGCGTTTAGTGTTCCTTCTTTTGACATATTCTGCTCCTTATATTGTCAATTATAGTATTAGTATACATATCTGTTTACTATGTATTAGATTAATACTTTTCAGAGAAGTTGTCAATAGAATTTTGGGGAATTTTTGACAAGTTCGGGGGGAAGGGAATTTTCATAAAATCATGGGAGATTTGTGCCATAACGGTGCAATGTCTCCCCCATTCAGTGGCGATCTGTCAGACTAAAAAATGTTCGCAGACATCTTTTATATAACTTTTTTCCTCATTTCTGTCATGCAAAAGTCATAAATACATAACTTTTTAACCTAGTTTTTGTCCAAATTTTATGATAAAGTTTGAAAATCATGGCAAAGGCGAAGGAAATAGCGAAAGAAAGGAATTCTCAAAATGCCTGATTACAGTAATATACAAAAAGAGGAAACATTAAAAAGCCTTGTATATACAGATTATTTTTCTAAATTTGGTTATGAACCTAATATTGATAATATTGATTTTGTAATTACCGATAAAAAAAACAGAGACGATTTATTCAGTGAAAGTCCTGGCAGTTCACGCCATTATTTATGGGCGG
>Ga0209755_10005716_pt1 | contig 14032 bp, 10 predicted proteins | sample TergutCo191P1_FD_187301 | JGI IMG/M metagenome (GOLD analysis project Ga0209755, IMG submission 187301) | Cornitermes sp. P1 segment gut microbial communities from Petit-Saut dam, French Guiana - Co191P1 (SPAdes) (version 2) | ecosystem: Host-associated > Arthropoda: Insects > Digestive system... | reverse complement strand
GGGGGGGGGGGGGGAGATAGAGAGTTTGACCAAAGTTCTTATATTAATTATTGTGTTGAAATTCATTTATGGTTACTCTCTTAGTGGATGTGATGCCATGTAATTTGGTAGGTAGTTACTAATGTTTTTGAGGAATATTCTGCCTTTAGGATAGTAAAGTACTCTTCTGCACCAAAGAGGGAGGCAGCAGGTTACTCTGAAATGTTGGTACACACCACATATTCCTCCAAAATGTCACTGCCTGTTTGTCAAACTACATAACATCATATGCTAGAAGGCTGACACTGTTTATAGTAAGAACCTCAAATCACATACAAATAAACTTACTTTTCTATGCTATTTTGTAATCACTTGGGTAGGAAGAGCTAAAATTTTCACATATCTTACATATATTTATCCACTTGTGCTTGCGTTTCCTTCTTGAGTTCATCTACGCGAAAATACAGTTTCTGTAGTCTTTCATGTGAGAAGACTAGAGTGTTTGACAGTTTCTCCAAATTATTGGTTCCCTTCTTGAAGTGCTGCATCTGACTAAGTTTGAGTATCACCACACATTCTACCTCATTTAGCCTATGTTGCTTCTTTCTCTGTAACACACACAGACATTATATAACAGGCACTTCAGTGTGACAAATGTAGGTAGTGTGCTTTTGAGCTCTGTGGGGTTCTTGCTGTATATTGTGATACTGCATGAAAAGAAATCTGTGCCAGTCAAAACAGTACTTTACTTATTGTTTATGAACCAACCTGAAGAATTTCAAATTCTACTTCGTTATTTTGAAGAGCTGTTTCCACATTTTTTATTTTCTTCAAATTTACTGCCAGTTGTTTGTTCAAGTTCTGTATTTGTTTCCTTATTTTTATAAGTTCTTGTTCACAGTCATGCCTAGAACATATCAAAGTCATTGATGCATAAGAATTCAGAACACTTGACACCAATGAATATACCAATATAAAATAACATTTCAGATTTTCATGGCAGTGAATATGTAGATTAGAGTATTTTGGTGTCTGAGTGAACATTAACATTGTGCTCTTCTGGGATGCAATGCCATGTTGTCTGTAAATAGATTCCTTGAAAATGTTGCCAACTATCAACCAGGCTCCATTGAATGACAAACCAAAGACTGTATTTTATATATATATGTATGGAAATGTGTATGTATATATTGAAGATGTATGAAGACTGGGAGTCAGGTTATTTAAGCTAGCTGGTGTATTAGGTACAGACAAAGTCACACATTTTGGTGCAGCATCTTTAGGAATTACAGTTGAAGAAAATATTTCCTGCCATGTGGAGTTCTGTTCAGCTGGACACACTCAGTGTCAGTATGTGGTCTGTAACTTGTAGATACAATAGCTGTATTGTATTCCTAACACAGTACATGGAAGCTAATGCAAAACTGACAACTTATAATATTTATGTTGATTATGGTCATGGTGTTAAGAATAAGAGACTTTTTTTTTAATCTAGACAGAACATACACACTTTAACACATATCAGTGGTGTATGTGAAAGCCAGATAATGTTTGGTTGCATATACAAAGGACATGTACCTCACAGAAAACACTTTTGTCTTTATATTATGCTTAGAGATGGCCTAAACTATATTTAACATAACAAAAGGGAGGAAAGGAAGGGAAAGAGAAAATGATATAAGAGAAAAAAATATGTGAAAAATGAAATACTGTAGAAAGTAGGAAAGGAGATGAAAGTACAAAAGGGATACATAATAGGAAGATAAAGGTGTAAGGGAGCTGTTCTGACATGAGGCAGAAGGAGGAAGGAAAGGGGAGAGGAATATTGATAGGACTGGCAAGTAAATGAGATGGAAGAGAAATAACAGGAGAACAGGAAAGTAGGACATGAGATAAATGTGCACAAAGAATAAAGAAAAGTAAGAAATGGTGTGGGGAATGAAGATGAAAAATAAATGAGAGACTAAATCTGCACATGCAATGAAAAGTCATGGCCATGTAATAACTATGTGTTAATGCACTCACAACCATGTGTTGATGTGTAGAACTTGATATTACATTCAGCTGCATTCAGTGGGTAACAATCAGAAACGAAAGTACTTCCTGCTGAATTTTTTATCAGACATTACACTTGTATAATATTATTCATACTTTCACCAGTAAAGCTCTAAAATATTGACATCATATCATTCAGTCAAATTCAAAACTGTACATCAGAAATGTGTACCAGTGTACTTTACTGTTCGCATTATTGTATAAAGCATGCTGTGTCATATTACAAAGTTTATATGCTATATTTATGTCATGTATACTGCATTGTTTACTAGTTTATATAAACTGCTCACTACTGGAATCTCACGAGAAAAGTTATATCATATAGCACTCATTTATAACAATCAGACCACATGTTACTATATAAGTTGCTGACCGTTGGGATCTCAGCGCTAAAGTTAGATTATAGAGATCTTGTTCACAACCATCAGGACACACATTCTTATCATATTTTATGAGATCAAGTTGTTCTTGGCTTAGACTGGCTGCTTCATCATCTGAGTCACTGCTGCTTGAAGATAAAGGTGATGAACAGCTGCTTGATTCTGAATCTGAAATAAGACACTCAGCTCTTAACCATATTTAACCACATACAAAAGTTATATCCTTAAACAGCATTATCAGGTTGGTGTTTACAGTGGACATGCAGAGTGTTTACTGTAAGGTAGACACTGAATTTTTAAATATTGTGTAGACGGTGTGATTCCTTAAAGGCTATTCCATGGCTTGGGTAGACACAAACCTTTCACTGTGGAGGCCTGGATGGGTCATGTGGGATTTGTGGTGGACAAACTGGCAGTGGGACATGTTTTTCTCTGTCACTGTCATTCCACCAATGCTCCACACCCATCTTCCTCTTCATACTGGTCTTATGAGAAGGAAAAGTAGGTGAAGCCTAGAAACTTTATAGCAACAGGGTGCTCTTTTGAAAAGTACAGATGTTTTGTGATGCTTCAAAGTGTTCATATTACCTGTTATACACTAAGAACTTTAAAAGAATACGTAACTGTTCACCCCATTTGTTTTAGAGTAATTGTTTGAAAGGTAAGAAAAAATGCTGGGGTAGTAGTTAGTACTATTCCAAAATGGGACATAATGAAGGCATGGGATTCATTAAGGATGCATAGTACCCATTTCCAAAGTAAATCACAGGCTTTCTTGAACTCTATGAATAGCTGCTGTACTGTGTGTGAGTGCACTCACACTTTTCATCCAGTACCTGACAAATACAGAATATCTGATCAGTGGTTAAAGTTAAATTTATTTATAACTCTATATAAGTCTCTAATATTTTCCTTTATACTTATACTTACCTCCAGGACTTCCAGCTTTTTGGAGTTTATACTTCTTATTGTACATCTTTCTCAAAAAATCAGAAAATGTGCTGTCATTTGTTGCTGCTTGAAATTTCTCTGTAATTTCCCTCTCCTTATGTAACAAGTCACTCGTTTCTTTTTCCTTTATTTGAATTAGTTTTTGCAGGTCATTAATCTGAAAAAACAGTAATGGTGAGAATTGGTTCCTCATGCATATGTAAAGTTTGTAATTTATATATGATAAATTTGTTGCCCAAGTGAGTCACATAGTGTTGCATAATTCTCAGGCTGCTGCTGCTCAACTGCATTTCAAAACTTACACATACCTGAATGTATTTAGCTGTTAACTATACAACCATAGCATTCAATTACTTCTTCATTGTATTAGTTTACAGAATTTATTATCAAATATGTTTTGAGATCTGAGGTTATGATGACATTGAATACTGAGGTTGTGGTCTTCTGGATATGAAGCAATGTAGTTTGACAGGCAGAGAGAAGCATGTGAGAGGGACCTGCTACATCCATTTTCTGAAGATTCCTTTACTCCTAAGATGCAGGTAGCAGTTTCTTGTGGAATACTGGTACTGATTTACAGTCTGTACTGACTCAAATCCCAGAATAACTTAATCTGAAAACTTTGTTCATTCTGCAAAATTTTATTATGTTCTAGACTTTTTAGCTTAAATTTCCACATTCTCATACATTATTAATGTTAGTTTCACTATATTATGTAACTTATTTTACCAACACAAAGACAAAAACCAACTACATTAATTCCCAATTAACTTAACATAGGAAGCTAAAGTTATAGTGTTTTGGTATGCCATTACCTGTTTTCAGAATTCAGCCACAAAAACAATTTATCTAGGGCTTCCACCTCTTGTTGTTGCATTCTGTCCTGCTTGCAAATAATGAAGATTGAATGTGTGAGAGATACCTGTGTAATTTTGGCATTTGGGATTTAGTTTCACCACATGCAAATGTTCGATGGTTTTGGTATACACTGCAGCTGCCATATTCATGGTAAATGCAATGAATGCTGAAACACTGGAGCAGCATCAGGATGTGGGGCAACTGAACTCCAAAATCCGAAGTTACATGTTAGGCACAGGCCACAAATTCCTAAGGAGAAGAATGACACATACCTTCCTTTCCATGTCATGTTTATCTTTTAGCGAATTAAGAATTTTGTTTGACACTTCTTCATCCACATCTTCAAAGTCTTTGAGAACAGTAAGTTCTTGTTGCAATGTGAGTAAGTGTAATTCAAGGAACTTTGCTTCTACATTGATTCTTAACTTCAGATGTGATAGATCTTCAACCTCTCTGTCAAAAGCTTCAGTTTTCGTTTCCATTTCATTCACTACCTGGTCCTGCTCATATAGTTTTCTATGGGGCAAACAACAAAAGACAGTTACATATAATTTAATATTATATTATCACAAGTGTACATATAGTGGGGCATTTTGAACAATTGTCAGCAACTTTTTTTTTTTTTCACACAAGATTTCAACTTTTTTCCCCTTAACATTTTGTTTTTGGAGGAATTACACATTGATGCTCTTTGTTAAACAATACATTTCACTGGCACACTAAGGCCAACTGCAGCTAATGACTAGTGAGATGTGACTAATTGCCTGTAGCTTCCCAGGTTCCAAGCACACTGAAAACAGTGCAGTAGTGCATGCCAGTACACCTACAAAGCTGAGACTTTATTTCCTACTCTTGGGGACACAATAAACCTACTTCATTGTGTATATGTGTATGTACATGTATATTTGAGAAAGACAGTAACATACCACATTTATTACTATGAAAGTTGTTGGGTAATTAGAGAGGATGCAAAACATTGAAATTTTAGTTACCAAATAACCACAAGATTTTTTACAAATGGAGCTCACCTCTTCAACCTGTGTTCCTTCAACTCAGTCTCCCAGGCTGTATCAATGTTATCTTCAGTAGTCAGTGCTTGTAGTTGTTCTGCTGAGACATTAGATCCATTTTCAAAATATAGCTTGGAAGTAATTTTCTCTAATGGATAATATGAACCTAGAAGTGCTTCGTACTCTGTGTCCATAGGTTCTGCATCATCAGTTCTATGTCTAAATGTTGGAGTATCAGAGTCAGAAGGCTCTAATGTTTGTAGTAATAATGCTTCTTTGTCCTCTTCTGTTGGCTGATAAAGGTTAGACAGAGCATATGATGCAGCTAGTATAGTAAGGTATGCCATGGCTCAAGATAAAATAGGATGCTATAAGTGTGTCATGTATACTGATGAGTTGTATTGCAGCTGTTCAGAAAATTAGTGTTTCTAACTAAAACATTCCTGCCATGGGACAGGAGGAAAAAATAAAATGGCTAATGCTAATTTTTAAGTGAGGTTAAATAAAGACCAGTGTGAGGGCCAACATCATAGCCATAGTGCTGAAAGACAAACAGAACATAACTGTGTTGAGTAAGATACATTATTCACCAGCAGAAGGTTACTTCTGTGATAGAGTAGCATGGATGGAGCACTCTGAAATCAGCCACAGTATGGGACTATAACAGACATAAGGCATGGGGACAAATCTGATTCCATTACATGTCATTGTCAGATGGGCCTGAAATTACATGAAGAAACAGTTACTTCACTCTCTACACACTTCTGTTCTGAGTAATTTTATCCTTCCCAACTTTTGTGGTAAAGAATGATTACACAGACATTTCAGACTTGCATTGGTCAGACAATACAGGAAGTGAAAGCTATCTCAATCTCTTTTATAAGCCAACTGACTTGGCATGACAAATGTCATGGCAAATATTAGCCCTTAGAAGGAAAATGATTTCAATTTTGTGTGTGATTCCTTGCAAAGTAGATATATAAGGTAAAATGCAAATGTCTGTAGTACAACGTGACATTTGTATTAGTTCTTGCTTGAAGCTATATAGGATGGGAGAGCGTGGACTGGATGTGGTTCAAGACAGGAACAAGTGGTAGGCCACCATGAACATTGTTATGAATCTTTGGGTTAAATAAAATGTGGGGAAATTGAGTGACTAACTTAGGAGCTTAGCTTCCCAAAAAGGATTCTGCTTCATGGATTTAGTCATACCATGTCCATTGTCAGTTCAGGAAACAGTAGGCCTTTCCAAAAGATTGGTTAATGTCTATCAATCTCCACTGTGTCACATGCCAGAAGATTGCAGCCTTAATATTTTCTGCCATGGAGACTTCAAATCTCAAATAACCTACCTTAAATTCTCTTTCAGGAAATTCAAGTTTTTCATCAAATTTTGGAATTTCTGATAGAAACTTTCTTTGTTTTGGGTCCACTTCTTTGTGGATATTTTTAAGTATGGTATCAAGTTCATTGAATCTCTCTATAAGTGCAATTTTTTTGTTCCGTAGGTCGTAAACTTTGCTGTTGAAATTGTCTTTGATCTTGAAGAGCTGTGAGAAAGAAATAAGTTACAAACCTTAATTACAGAAACAGACACATGTAACAACATCAAAATAGAAATAGAAGCACCATTTCCTTGACCAGAAAACCGCTGCTGTCCATGTCAGTATAAATATTATATAGCAGTTTAATTTTAAAGAATTAATAACTGTCAAATTAAGAAAGCTGGCTCGTGTATCCACACTGTAGAAGACCACTATGTTTACACCTGCCTCTGTGAAAAATTATCTGAATTCCCATAATTAAAAAAAATATCATGCATGAGGATGATTTGAATTGCATTGAAGAACTGTACTAATGTACATGCACACTGCTATAAGAGCTATGACTACCCTGCATATTGGCAAGTGTATGGACTAAATTGGGTAGTATCTTTGATGCTTCATATTAGGTCTGAGGTAAACAACAGGAAAAAGAACACATATACTCTTATAGTAGAAATCACCCCTGCATTGGAAATATAGTAGAATACTAGGAACTATAGTTGATCTTTCATTACATATTTTAACATCAGTTCTAAAGAGTTCTATCAATGGTATATTTATATTATTTGTTCCTGGATTTCTGGACTTGGTCCATTGTCTAGTATTCTGAACAGAAGAAGATAGAAATTGGTTTGTTTCCACAATCAGGTTAAGTGTTTGGGAGGCCCCTTCTAATTCAGGTCCATTGTAAATAGTTAATTTCAGTCAAGGAAAGTGAGGATGGAATTTTTCCTATTTGACAGGATTGAGACAGGGCTACATAGTACTAAGGATTGCTTAGTGTATTTCTTGTTGGCAAAACCTGATCTGGTTGCTTATACAGGCCAAGTGGCCTACTGTAGATATGAAGTGAATTAGATTAGCTCTTACTATTTGGACCCAATTGAGTAGGTGCCAACCATGCCATGGATGAGGTGATTAGTCACTAGTCCATAACTGAGGCTCAGGTTTAGCCACCCACAAGTCTGTGTGGTATTTATGGTGGAAGCAGCAATACTGGGGTGGGGGCTGTCCCCCCCCCCCCCCAAGTATTGTGGGTTTCAGTGTCAGCATCATTCCACCAATGCTTCATACCCATTCGTCCATCAGTCACCAATACTGTGTAATCTTAGCAATTGACAGTATCATTACATGACACTCTTGAAAAGAAGAGTAGGTGCCTCCTGAACTTTTCATTTGATGGTGGAAACAGATGTCCAGTTTCTGGAACACTGTGTTCTGTTTGGAATACTTGGTAATATGCAAAGTTTAGGATTCTAGTAATGCTACATAGAATTTTTGTGAGTGGCTCTGAATATGAGCACTATATTTAAATTGTGTATTTCTTAAAAATTTGATGTAAAATTTCCTTTTCAAAGTAACAGGAACAATATTTGAAACAAATTGCATTCTACTGTTATGTCCTTCTTTAAAAAACACAACTTACTCTTTCTCTTGCTTCAAGTAGTTGGTAATATTTCTTTGCTTTTGACATTTGTAAGTGTTTGGGCACCCTGTAATCTGCTGCTGATTTCAGCTTGTAATCTCCTATAGACTGTTCTGCCTCTGCAATAGCTGCTATGTCATCTGGGTGGTTCTTTGTCTCATCTGGTTTCTCTTTGAGAAACAAATCCCACTGCAAGACACCATTGTGTTATTTAGTCCAAAAACTTAAAGTATTGACACTTACTGCTTGTGACCACATATTGCACTAACTCTGTCTCGGTTAGTGTTGTCATCTTCCTGGTGGTGGAATGCCTATGTTATGATGAATGCTGTACATTTACTCTCTTCATTGAATGTTTTAGGACATCTTTTGACATTATTGCTATAGCATATCTAACGTTTTGGTATAGCTTAATCATATAAGCTTCCCAAGTCTGTTTAACTAGCATATTCCATTTCACTTTATTTGCAGTTTAAATCATCCACATTTCTTCTGCTCAGCTGGAGAAAACTCTTGCTTATTTTTATTTATTCTGATTTTAGGACATGTATGACACTCCTGTACAGTTTGGTGTACTTTTACAACATTAACAAGTATTGTGCGTGCATGCACGCACTATCATATGGTATTCTAAAGAAGGTTATGAACACAAAATGAAGGTGGGAAGACTGAACTCAAAATGGAAGCAGCAGGTTTAGAAAGATGACAAGTAGAAGCAGGCAAGAATTTGAGCAGGAACTTAAGATGAGGAGCTCTGAGAAGACAAAAATATATGGAGGTAACAGGTTATAAATGACCCTCATAAAACTACAAACACGGAAGAAAAAAGAGAACCTGTGTGAGGTTCTCTTTTTTCTTCTGTGCTTGTAGATTTATGAGGGTCATTTGCAAAACCACAATATGTGTGTGTGTGTGTGTGTATGTATACACACACACACACACACACACATATTGTGGTTTTACAGGTTAGAACACTATGCTGTAATCTGATGTTTCGGAGGAACTCACTGTCTGTTGTTGACTCCTGCAGCTGGAGGCAGTGTATTACTCTGAAAGGTACCTGTCTGCAAGTGTGAGTCTTCTCTGTGATGGAACCTTCAAATGATACATCTAACACACACACACACACAAGCACACAAAAACACACACACAAGCACACACACACATACATTTTACCTATGAGAAATAGGTCTTCAAACTTGACTTTTATACAGGTTTATGTGCATTTAAAATCATATTGATTGTCAGTGATCACATTAACCCATGCTAGTCAGTGTTGAAAGACTAATTCTGAATATACGTGATTATTTCACTGAAACATTTGATACCAGTAATAATAAAAAGACCCTTTCTCATACCTGTTGCTGTCTCTGCTGCTGTCTCTGTTTCCTCTGCAGGTACTTCTCTAGTAGCTGCTGCAGCTTCTTGCTGGTTTTGGATCCAGGAGCTGCCGTGAGGAAAGGTTCCCTCACAGGAGCTCTCTTTTCTGGTTCTGTTGGTGCTGCTTTTGTTACATGGATTTCATGTGCCCTTTACAAACAACATGAGGTACCATGATTTCAGTTGACATAACGTTATAGTTTCTAATGATCTGTACAACATACATGTGAATTTGCTTTTCATATTACCTTAAAGTTTCCTCCAGCTTGTCTGAATTTAAATGAGAGAAAAGTAAGTTAATTACATAAGAAAATAACAACAGCCATAATCATAACAATAGGAGTAATGCAGTGCACAAAGCAAATACAGTAATATACTACATAATATGTTTCCAACCTGCAGCCCACAGCCATGTTTGTAAATTATGTACATACTATAAAAATTACACAATAATTTAGGCAGTTATGTACATGACATTATTATTTGTGCATGTGTGGTTTGTGAATCATTCCTCTATAACCAGTGTAGCCCTTTGCCATAAAAAGGTTGGAGACCCATGCACCACATGTTCACAAAATCATTGCACTGTTGTTTATACAAACTGCATGCTTAATACCTCAAATTTACGTGCCTTTCCTTCCAGCTTCTTCCATCTGCAGCTGTGCTGATGGCTTTGCATCATCAAATTCCTTACCTAGCTTTCTCTGCCTAAAAGTGGACACTTTTCCATTTGTTCTGAAATGTAAATTAAAATTAGCCACAATATAAGTGAGACTTGAGGTTCCCAAAATGGCAGATATTAGGGTTATGATCTGGGATGTATGCAATTTTGTACAGTAAGTGAAAGTTCATCTTTTTTGGGACCTGCTTCCACCATCTTCAAAATCAGTGAATTTGGAGGCAAGATATTTTTATGTAACTTGGATATCTATCACATGACATAGCTTCCCATTCCAGAAGAGTGTATTCTTAATATCAAAAAAAAAAATTCACATGTGAACAAAAAAAATGGGTAGAAGGACCACATGAAAGTTAAAATCAATGGCAGAAATCTACCCTATTTTGAATAAAGTAAACCAAATGACTTCAGTTATTTGATAATGATATTTCATCCATATTGAAGGGGCTTGTTTTATTCAAAAACACATGTATAATTTTTTGCCAAAAATTAAATTTTGATTCCTTGAGACTGGTGGATAAGGAGGTGTACGAAAAATGTAGAAATTTATCTTCTAACTTCACCATAACTATACATCCCAATATACTTTGCAAGACATTTTTCCCTGCATCTGAAGCTGTAAGGGAGTTTTTATATATTATGCAGCCATGAGAGAAGGGCAGTTGCGACAACCTGAAATGGCAGCTCGCACTGAAAGATTTAAAAATGACATTTATGGGGTTAAATTCCCCTCTGATAATGAAGTAAAGGACAATGTAGGTCAAAACACAATTAGTTTATTAGCTGGGTGCTAATGAAACAATATGTTTCGGCCTACTCGGAGACAATCATCAGGTTTACAAATGTTAGCATGGTATGTTGCAGATGTTGAGATCTCATCATCATGCCTTACAAAGTAATATGAGGAAAATCTGCATGTAGGAGGGTGCTGAAATTGTGGTGACTGGAGTTACCTAAGCAGGTAAGGGGGGGGACGTGCGTGTGTGTGGTTGGTAAGTCGTATCCTTGGCGGGGGTCATCGCCCTTGGGGTCTGTTGGCCTAACATTGTTGGTAGGTAGCTAATAGTTGCAGATCAGTGTTTTATGCCTAATTTTTAAGCATCAGCATGGCTAATTGGATTGATTAGTGACAAAATGTGTTTACCTGATGCTACACACGTAGACTGTCAGAGAATCTAGCACATTTGTGAAGTAATCCTTCAGTTTTTGTAGCCCCAGTCTACTCTTCTCCACATCAAATGCATACTTCTGTTTGACAAGGTCAATTTCCTGCTGAAGTGCATCATCCAAATCTTTTGTGATGTCTGGATGTATTTCCAGGTCATAGATAGGAATCCATTGGGACTCTGGTAACTTCTCATTCCTGTAAACATTTGTAGCTGTGATGACAGAAATTTGGTTAGATCTGTCCTTCATACACAACAAATTTTTATACCCTCAGATTTTCGACCCAAAACTTTATATAGATTTCTTGTCGCTTCCATTCGTGCTATATTCCCTGCCCATCTCATTCTGCTTTATTTTATCATTCTGATAATTTCTGGCAATAAGTAGAAATTAAGAAGCTACTCATTCTGCATTTTTCTCTGTCATTCTGTTACTTCTTGGCTCTTACGTCCAAACATCCTTCTCTACCTCCTGGTCTCGAACAACCTCAATCTGTGTTCTTTCTTCAGTATTACTTAAGTGTATGGATACATTTTTGGACAAACTTTGCATAAACTCACCTAACAGAAAAATTCCATGAATAGAAGTTAGATGCATCCATAAACTACATGTTATAACTAACACAGTATTGGCAGCAACTTCATAACTTTGCCACAGCTTAGGCAGTTGTCACTAGCTTCTCTATCCCTATACATCCCTGACATCTGATCGATTTTTAACACATTGCATACACCTGGACAGCCAATGCATGGTGTGCAAAGAACTTAATTTCACCTTAAATTTACATTTGCCTTTCCTCCCTTCTGTTCTCAGAAAGTGTGTTAGATAAGAATTTGGTGTCATACTTTGTGCAATGACATATGGCATTGAAAATCTCACAGTTGGGAAGTGGATGGAATTTACCCAGTTGATGAGGGTTTTCTGGAATATGACACCTTGTACTTTTGTAGTTGGATTAGGTACCATTGTCTTGGAGTAATATTCTGATAATTTGATGATTGGGAAGTAGGCTGTTCTCAGACCTTGGAACTTATCAACTGAACAGCATAAAGGTGCATTCCAGTTGACCATAAACTTAGTATTCACCACTGTAAGAACCACAAACTCAGATGTGTATGTAGTTTTTTTGTTCTTTTCAACATCTTCACATTCTGTGTGAGTTGTGTCTCCTAACACAGAGTCTTTCTTCAAATGCTAGCAGTAACACTGCCATTAAAGACATTTTTGTATTTTAAGAAAACTAAAATTTCATTCTTACATTCAGTGGAACTTACCATTCACCAGTTCAGTCAAGCCCACATCTTTGTACTCAGCTTCTTGAAGATCCATTGGCTACCCTCCCATGTAAGCTGACAGACTGCATATAAACTTAGAGATTTATCTCATGCATGCAACATGTCCCACCCATTCCACCATCCTTTATTTAATCACTCTACCTAACAATATTTTAAAAAATAAATTTATGAAGTTCTTCATCATGTAATTTTCTCTATAACCTTTAGTATCTCAAATACAACCATATCCATTCTGTATCGGTTTTTTCTTAAATATGTTCCTTCCTAAGGTAGGAGGATTCAATGCTGCAAAATTGTTGTTTTCAGAGATCTGACGTGGTGTAGACTGGTAAAAGTGTTCCAAGCTTTCAGACCTCTATCATCAAAGAAAGGTGGCAGCAAGTATCACTGAAACATCAGCACATTTCTACCAGACTTCACAGTGTCACATTTGAGAACACAACTATCTTTGTAGTCACTGCTGCAAGAACCTCAAATATCCCAAGTTTTACATCACAGACAATAAAGTGTAAAATCGTGCTTTGAATATTCTGTTCTTCTTTGTGCATGATTTCCTCAAGAAAAGCATTTCTGTGTTATGACTACAGGAGTACATGAACAAATTCAGCAAAGTATCAGAAGTTACTTTTACCTGTGCATAATATCCCTGTAGCTAATTCTTAGTTCTTCCAATCTGTCAAGAACCTTCTGTTTTCTCTGATTGGCCACTGCCATTCTCTTGTCATATTCTGCTTTGGCTTTTGTTTCTTCTAAACTTAGGTGATTTACATCTTTGATGTCTTCAACTTTCTCTTTGGTTGGCTGAAATGTATAAGGAAACTCCTGAAATTTTTATGTTCATAGTTGAAAGGTGAAATAACGAATTACTTTAAATGTAATAGACTACTTATCACCTTTCCAATGGATACTACCCATGTTGTCATACTAGGATAAGAAACAGCAGATAAACTTGCCAAAAGAGCAACAACTAAAAAAAATATCAACACACAGTCATTAGATTGATAAAGAATTATCCAGGACATACCAAAACAGGTGTGGAGGAAAAATATTGCACATCATTGGAACTGAGGCATAGAGTAGCCTCAACCTACTGGTATGAGACTCACATAGAATTAATTACAATATTTACTGTAAACTATATTGTGTTTTATTATTGATATTAATGTGGGCCAGGTACCTCAGTCAGAATAGCGACTGACTATGGGCTGGACGGTCCGGGATCGAATCCTGGTGGGGACGAGATTTTCCACCCATCCAGACTGGCCCTGGGGCCCACCCAGCCCCCTATAAAATGGGTACCAGGTCTTT
>Ga0209755_10005715_pt1 | contig 14036 bp, 9 predicted proteins | sample TergutCo191P1_FD_187301 | JGI IMG/M metagenome (GOLD analysis project Ga0209755, IMG submission 187301) | Cornitermes sp. P1 segment gut microbial communities from Petit-Saut dam, French Guiana - Co191P1 (SPAdes) (version 2) | ecosystem: Host-associated > Arthropoda: Insects > Digestive system >... | reverse complement strand
GGGGGGAACTCTACCATCAGGATAAGTCTCTCAACACGAATGCAATAGGCTCCTCTGAACTGCTGGTACCTTAGCTACTAGACTACAAGTATCACACTCCAGAATACCAGAATTATAATGCAATTTACTGCTGCGAGAACCTCCTCTCATAAAGTCACTGATTCCTCACTACAGTCACTAATCATGTAGTTAAAAGGAACTCAGGTAATCTATAAATGCACCACTCTCTTTGGATCTGATGGACCCTGACCATCACCACTACAACCAGTTAGTATCTACACAGCCATTTACACTGCACAAATTATAACAAAGGAGAGGAGGAGGAGAACCAGCAGCAGTGTCAGTGGTAGCAGTGGCAGCAGCAGTAGCAGTAGTAGTAGTAGTGGTGGTAGTAGCTGCAGCAGCAGCAATAGTAGTAGTAGTAGTAGTAGTACCAGTGGCAACAGCAGCAGCAACATATTGGTGGCAGCAATTATTCTTTGCTGCATATACTGACATTAACACCAGTGGGGCACATTTCTCAGACATGAAACAATCTTCTCATGTAAGATTTTGGATGATAATGATGAGATTGAAGACGATGATGGTGGCTGCCACCACCACCACCTCTTAGGTGCCATCCAACTGCATTTTATTAAGTCAAGTGAATTATACATTCCAAACAACTACAAGAATAGCTTTTATTCTAACATTATACTATGATGTTTTGGTCTATTTTCTGGCCATCACCAGACAGTGTTGACTTACAGCTGCATAAAAGGAACTGGCAGCTAGCATCCTCTCCTGCACATGTAATGTACACAATATCCACAAATTAAATATTATTCCCAATAGCAGAACAATAAAAATATTAAAGTTAGTTACAACAAGAACATATTCATAAAATTTTTTTCCTGCACTCTGTAGATCGAAATAAGAATAATCTGCTTAAAGATGTGTAGGTGTGTGGTAGATAAGAGGGGTGTGACTGTGGCTGTCTTATGTGTGCAACTTAAATTGTAGTACTAACCTGTAAACATAATAGGAGTAAGACTAAATTTGATAACAAATTGAATATGTACAGAATAAATTAGGTTATATGTATCAACTAGTGACTTATATTACAAATCCATAAAATACAACTCACTGCTGTATCTAGTACATATATGTATCAGCTTTCCTTTCTAAACCCCCTGTATCACTTAGCTCCTTTCAGGGAAAAATTAGCCTTTTCCCACAAACTCTTCGCCTACCAATGATTACCTTCATTACTATGGTTAAAATCAAACTATGTCTACAGCTTTATACTAAATCTAAGTTGTACTTATAAGCCAGCCACAGTCATACAACTACATATCATTAAGTAGATTCTTCTTTCCTCGATCTACTGATCACAAAAAAAAAAAAAAAAAAATTCTAATTTAAGTAATTCTAATCATTTTATTATTTGTTTGTAGGAAATAATATTTTATGTATCTTGTATAAATTAAATGTGAAGGAGTTCCTTGTATGCAAATGTAAGCCAGCTACCTTATGATGGCCAGAAAATAGGTTGACCCATGTTGTAATGCAAACCTAGAATAAAAGCCAGTAGCAGAAGCAGCAGTAGTAGTAGTAGTAGTAGTAGTAGTAGTAGTAGTAGTAGTAGTAGTAGGAGGAGGAGGAGAGGAAGAAGACCAGCAGCAGTGCCACCACCACCACGTGAAATGAACAAGATTTTATAATATTCTGTAGTGAGTTAGAAACATCTGGCAATCAGAAAAGGTCTACAGACTCTGTGCAGCAATTTCCTAACAATAAACTTCAAACATAACAAAAATTATGAACACACTACTGTATTAAATGTCTAGTTTGAAATACACTTAACATCAATCACAGTATAAAAACTGGAATAATTCTGTCCTCTCCATATATTTACCACAAGTTTTTCTTTGTATTAACCTTTAGATAGTGGGCCATTTAATTTCTGTAGTTCTTCCACTGTACTAGGTTTTCCTCATGTGGTACTTAAATTCCAGCATGTGTATTACAAAACATATGAAAATTACATGAACTGATACAGATAAAATTATGAAATAAACAGTATTTTGTTGGAAAGAAGTCAATGATGTTGCAGCATGTCTTAAAGTTCACTACATGCATTGCCAAGATATCCTACGTAACAGAGTTCGTGATACTTCATCTACTTGAAATGAGCTTTGAATTGTATGTTTACATCTGGGCTAGGTTATTTGACATGCACATCATCAAAGCTGTATAGGTTGTAGTAAGCCAGTGCTTCCTGACATTGCATTCTATCCTACTGACGCTGGTAGACAGTACTCTACGATGTACTGTGTAACGATTTTCATACACGATCCCAAATAGGAAACTTGATGTGTCCAAGCTCTGAATTAGTCAAAAGCAGTCACCCTCTTTTGTTCTTTTTCATAGTCAGAAGGAGACAGAAATGTGTAACAACATGTCACAAATGCCAGTGCTGATTTCACAAGCCAGTCAGTAAGACATAATCACTAATCTCCATGGATCTTTTCTTGTCATCTGGCACATAGTACTTCACAAGGTGCCCACAGTGCTGTGTTATATCTGGTATTGGTGTTGTGAGCAAGAGTAACTGAATGCATAATGGACACAAATATAAATTATACTCCACAAAACAGATACAAAAACTTGCACCTAAGAAATAATGTAAGAAGGTAGCCACTGCAGTTGTTTTGTATTTGTTTCTGTTTACTAAAACTTAAAATACAAAATTTACAGAGTACTGAAAGAAGTTTCTCCTTCTTTATTGGAATAAAGAAGATGTCTTCAGCCCCTTTTTCCAGCAATCACAGAGTACAGAAATTAAGTCACCCAGTATGTGAAAAGGTATGCATGCATTATCAAGTGGTCTGGCATACCAAAGCTCTATTATCATAATTCAGTTTATAGGAAGTATACATTCAATCAAGGCAGTATGCTCATTTATATTCCTTTTTTTCAACACAGTATTGTATTCCCTTATTAATGTAACATGAAAGGTAGCAAATTTAAAAATTTTTATAAAAAAATTTATGCAACAGAGGGGATTATTTAAAAAATTTGAAATGGGTAGAATGATCAATTCTCAACAATGTACTCTTTATTTCAAGATTTCAGCTTCAAAAATTTATAAAATACAAAAGAACATAATATGAACACATACAGATATGGACATTTAAACAAAGTGATGCCTCAGCTGTCAGGGATTGTGTTGGCATTTAAAAAGTCTGACAATTCAAAAGGTTAAATTCGGCCTTCTTTGGACATGAGTGCACAACCTACCACTCCTCACATTCCTCCTATGGGGAGGAGGCTCCAGTACCACATGAATAGAAGGCTAGGAGAAGAGACCTTTCGCAGATACCCTCCTACCTCCTGCTGGGAATTGAACCCAGGATTGTCCAGCCCAAATAGCTCAGTCGCTATACTGACTACACTGTCATGACCCTATTGTGTATGTACACTTTAGAAGTGGATGTGACACTTAAAGTTTTATTTATAAGCCATGAGTATAGATAAGTTCCAGAGATTGAAGCCATTTCAAGCGAAGTATGGCATTTAAAAATGCCAGATAATAAATGAGGTTACCTTCCGTATTCTATGGACATTAGCAGTCAACCTATCACACTTGGCATTCTTCGCATGGGAAAGGAGCCCCCAGTACTCATTGAATAAAAGGCCAGGTGTATGGACGTTTTGGAGAAAATTTCGTAGCTCCTGCTGCAAACTAAACTCATACTGTCCAGGCCAAACACCCTAGTCACTATACTGACTACATTACCTTTACTGTGTATGTATACTTTAAAAGTTGATGTGACAAGAAAGCTTTCATTTATAAGCCATGAGTACGAATCTGTTCTTGAATGGAAGCCATTTTACGAGAAGCAAGTTTTCTGTCACTCATCTGATTTTTCATTTTGGTAACCATAACTTCTTGTGTAATGATGCTCCAGACTATGCTTTCAGACATACACATTACAGTATGCACAGATGAATGCAGAAGAGAAATCCTCTTGTTAGCTTCCTATATGCAGTATGCACATATGGATACAAGCAGAGAGATATAACCTACATGTAGTATGCAAGTACCATAAAGGTTAACAATTTTACCAATATCTTACCTTCAGACTAAAATATTTACTGGAAATCTAAACAGCAAATCATAACTTTTGGTTTGAACACAATTACTGAAGCATAGTGAAAATAATAAATCAAAAAGGAACATCTACACTAACTTCCCCATTGCAAAGGACAACCATTTTTCTGGCCCATCTTAGTACCAAAACAGTGTTTTCAAAAGATGCTGGAACAGACAAAATTATCTAACAAGATGTAACTTCAAAATAAAACATACTTAAAGACCAGATAGAATTAATTGCATTAATTGAATATACCCAAAAGTAATACACAAAAACCTATGATGTAAATCAACAATCATCAAACCATCAGATGAGCTATTCCAAACAAACAGTAAATACTAACCTTACTTCCCACCAGATTACAATTACGTTCTGATCAGACCAAAATGTCATCCACATGAAGCAGACTACTCACTACGATAAAACTTGTAATCTCACAATTCTCTTATTTTATCTTACACTGCATTATATAATTGAATCCCTATTCATAGAAAACCTCTTATCATCAACAGCAGTCTACCAAACTTGCATTCAAGTACTTAAATATAATACTTAATGACACCAAAGCATTTCGAGTATCCACAGCTCAGGCAGTCACCTTGCAATCTCACAGTACTTGCAGTTATTAATTATATCTATGACCACACCTGTTTTAAACCACCCATCTTCTGTGAACACCTCCCGTGTTGCTTTAGGATTCTTCCAATAACCTTTAAAAACATTTGGACCCTTAACTTGCAGTTCACCGCTTGTATACTTTGTTGACTGTGTGGTTGTTCCTCTACCAGCAGAGCCCTCTATTAGAATTTCATAGTTTTGATTCTGAGAAGCTCTGGCAATCTGTGCCTGCACTCCTGGCAGTGGAGTTCCTACATAACCTACAATCAACAACACACACATATTACATTACAATAAAACTTCAATTATATTTTAAATTCTGAAACTGTTCATCACTGTCATGAGACTTCCACAACCAACTCTGAAGTCATTAATAATTATATGTTTTCAGTCAAACATAAAAATATTTTATTATTTAACTTATTGGCGACAAGTTTTGGTCCTTAGACCATCATCAGGCCATCTTTACATAAAATTTAGAATGGGTTACATGTAATGCATGTTAATTTCATGTTGCATGGGATCCCATAAAACTTACATCAATGTTAATAATATGTTAAAACCTTGAGTTACATTGCCTGTGATATAATATAATAAAAGTTGTGTGAAGATCTGAAATGGAAGTTAAGACTGATACATAATATATAACATATTATGTATCAATTCATGATGTTTTCCTCAACAAATATCATTAGGGCTATTGAGATGAGGATGATGAGATGGGTGGGGAACTTGGCACACATAGGGAACAGGAGAAATGGATACAGGGTTTTCACTGGAACACCTAAAAGAAAAAGACCAAATGGAAGACCTAGACATATAACTGAGGATTAACACCAGAGTGATCTTACAGGAAGTTGACAGGGATCGCATGGCCTGTATTCATCTGCTACAGGACAGGGACAATTGTGGGATTCTTGTGAACAAGGTAATGAACATAAGGTTTCCATAAAATCTGATTAACTTCTTCGACTAGCCAAGAACCTACTGGCTTCTAAAGGACTCTGCTCCATGGAGTCAGTCAGTTCATACTACAGTAATCAAAATCATTCCAAACATCTCTGAGATGGTTTCTATTACAATCTTCATCATCACTCATCCACTGTCTTCAAAATTAATGCAAAACTTCTTCACTCTAAAATCTCAGCTGGATGTACAGAAACCGTAACTTCTTCACCTTATGCTTCCACAATTTGCAATGGTATATTAGACAAATGAAGCTTATTGAGGTATTCACTGGGCTGTTACTATGAATCAGATGCACTTCAATCATCATTATCTGCAACCTCAGCTTCTAAATTAAGTTGCTTTCCCAGTTCAACATCTTCTCTATTTACCTACAAAAGGTTATGTTCAATGCCATCAAAATCTGGAAGAAATGGAAGGCCTTTCCTCCAAGATCCATTTACTGTTCAACTGCTCAATCCCAGCCTCACAATCAAAACTGTTATTCACACCGTTCTAAATGTTCCTGCTCTTCTAAAATTTTTTTATGGCTACACCAGCTTCCTTACCTGTTGCAGCAGCTGTCTGGATCACTATGCAACATACAAAGTCAAGCTAGGTCACAGACGAAGAGACAAGATTATGTCAAGCGCCACAAACTTCCAGAAATAAGTCCGCTGTACAGTGAGGATGGCCTGATGCAGTGTCTAACACAACACCTTTCAAAGCCAACTCTACTGGTTGAACAAAATCAATGCAACAGCTATTTTGGCATACTTGTCATCCATGCCTTAGAGCTGGATCTCCCAAGAGAGAAAAATGAAAGCTCTTGGGGAGTGGCAAACAACATGAGGCTAAGCCTTAGTCATCTCCTGCACTGCTATTAAGTCGCAAGGTGAACCGGTCCTTTGTTGGCTCATATCCCATGGCACTCTTCTCCTCCTTAGCAAGGAACACTCTCGCTGGCATTTTCTTCCTGACAATCCTGTTTTGTCAACTTTAAAATATTTCCAAGAACAGTGACAGCTATCTTAATTTGATTCAGTCAATTACATTGCATCAGCTGAGGCAGCATGTGTGTCAGCACTAGCAGCCTCAGCCATGGCTTTATGCAAAAAAAATGATACATCTTGAATGCTTTCCCCTTTTCCCCTTTTTTTGTTAATCATACTTGAGTTCAAATAATGGCCTGACTTATTGGTAACTTTCTTCACTTGATGATCCACCCATATTTTCAATATTCCATTTCTTCAACCAATACACTGCATTTTGGATTCATCCCACCTCACTTTAATTTTGTCTCTACTTCTAACAACAACACTTACTGTAGAATATGATCTCCAACATACATACAATTTCACCACATCTTTCTCTGTTCTCGGTGTGTTTCAGAATGTGAATTTTGAATCAAAAGTGTTAGTCTTGTAAACTATTTCTTTCCTACCACCACCATCACTGCCACCACCACCACCACCACCACCACCAGCATTATTACTATTATTTTTTCTTGCTTCAGCCCCTTATACAAGGTTTAAGTTATGTATTCCACAACCAACTCTAAAGATATTCACTCATAAATTCTGAAATACTGTATGCAACAAATAATCAAGAGATCCAATACTGTGTAATACAATGACACAATGAACAATAGCGATGTTTCAAGTCTGCTGCCCAAACTGAAAACAACACTGTTAATATCATGCGCAGTTCAGCATACAAATAGGTCTGGAGTATATCTACGAAAAATGGTGGTACTGGCAGGACTGTTGCATTACTGAACGCTATCTCCACGCATAATTCTGTGGTTCTCACCTGGTTTTCGAACACCTTTAAGGGGATTGGAAAGAACCATTCCAGTTTCTGTCATTCCATACCTCTCTAGAAGCCTGTGTCCAGTGATTTCCTCCCATCGTTGAAACAGAGGAGATGGCAGAGGAGATGAACCACTCACCATTAGTCTAGTAAAACACAAAACAAATGTTTTAAACATAGCACAATTTGTGGGGTCATTCAATGTCTTTATCCTTCAAGTCAATATATCATGGTCACTCACAAACAAGACAGGTATGCATCCTTTCAGATAAACTCAAGAAAAGGAAATTAAATAATGAATCCAATATACATGATGCCTGAAAGCAACATGCTGATATGATTTGTTGACAGTACTCAACCTCTTAACTGAGCATGACGTATATGTACGTAGTCACATTGCATTATTTCAAATTGGTATGACGTAGTATTATGTCCTCGATCTTGCACCACTAACATCTCTTGAGTACGATGAGATATGACTTGGGTATTTGTACTGTTACATAGTCTACGGTTTTTCCACTATGAGGCACCACCACCACCTTCTTCGTGGCAGCCACCGCCATCCAAGACAATTATTTGAAACACTGTACACTCTACAGTCTACAGGGATAAAAATGGCAGCGTGTAGTAACAAGCAAAAGAAGGATCTGCTGACAAATGATGATATCTCCAAAGTTTTAGACACTGAAGACGAAAGTGACGTATTCTCTGAGGAATCTGATGATTTTTGGTTTGATACAAGTGAGGAAGATTCAGACAGAGATTCGTATACAAGTAGTGTTGTGAATGAAAGTATATCGCATAAAGAAGTGTCAGATTTTTTGCAACCTTTTGTATCTCACAGCATGGCGCGTCCAAGATTTGCATTTCTCGGTGTAAGTGGAGTGAATGTGGACTTTGATGATGAAATTAACGTTCTGGAATATTTTCAGAAGTTTATTGATGAAGATATGAGGCAGGTTTTTGCTGAACAAACAAATATATATGCTAACCAATTTTTGGCAGCAAATCCTAATTTGAAACCACGATCCCGAGCTGTAGGCTGGATGGATACAAACCTGACTGAAATGAAAGCCCTAATTGGACAGCTCATTCTTCAAGGTATTGTACAGAAACCCGAGAATGGAATGTATTTCTCCAAAAGGGAAAGTATTATGACACCGTACTTCTCACAAATAATGACAAAGAAAAGATTCCATCTCCCCCTAAAGTTCCTTCACTTTGCCGACAATTCCAAATTTGACCCTGATCAGCATCAGAAGAAACTCTATAAAATCCAACCAATCCTTGATCACCTAAAATCCAAGTTTTCCTCTGCATACACGCCAGAACAAAGTGTCCGTGTCGACGAGTCTTTCCTCCTCTGGAAAGGACTGGGTTGGATTCAGTACTTACCATCAAAGCAAAGCAGGTTTGGAGTGAAAATCTACAAACTCTGCGAAAGCAGCACGTTTGGAACTTCATAGTATACACTGGTAAGGATACCATTTATGGTCAGAGACACTCAGAGGAACAGACTTCGAGGATTGTGCTGGAGGTAGCCTACAACCTACATGATAGGGGCTAATGTCTTTACATGGGCAAGTGGTACATGAGTCCAAATCTTGTTGACACCTTATGTACCAGAAAAACAGATGTTGTTGGAGCCATGAGGACCAACAGAAAAGAGTTTCCAGACTTTGTGAAGACGGCAAGACTAAAAAAGGGGGAAACAGTAGCAGCATTCCGCAAGAAACAGATGATCATGAAGTGGAAAGACAAAAGGGATGTCGTACTCGTCAGCTCATTTCATCATGATAGCATGGAGAACGTGACAACTAGACAAGGAGTAATCCAGAAACCATCTGTCGTCCTTGACTACAACAAAAACATGAGGGGAGTGGACATGAATGATGGCCAACTTCAACGCTACAAGTTGGTTTGAAAACATCCAAAGAAGTAATACCAGAAGATGTTCCGCTATCTCCTCGATGTGGTCTGCGTGAATGCATTCATCATACACAAGAAGAAGGATGGAAGCATCTATAGGTTGGATTTCCTGCCGACATTAGCAGAAAGCTTGTCTTCAATGGGTGGAGTGGTGGAACCTGCAACTAGGGGTCACCCATCAAAATCACCCAAACCCTCTCGACTCCTTGGACGCTGCTTCCCAGACATGGTGCCAGGGACATCAAAGAAGAAGCCTACCAGGCAATGTGTAGTTTGCTGGGCCAATGGAAAGAGGAAAAAGTCACAATATTGGTGTTCTGTGAGAAGGCCCTGTGTGTAGTACAGTGTTTTCAAGTTTACCACACAGATAAAAATTTAAAAATCTAAAAAAATCATAAAAGTTACAAGAATTGTGAATAAAAGCTGCATTTCATCTTTACATCAGGTTTTCATTACATACTAAAAGAAACCGCCATTATGTTTGCACTGCTCCTCTTGCTTTATAGAAACAAGGAACAACAGGCATTTAAATTTAAATACCCAGGGCAGGTTACACCAGCAGCCCAGAAAAGACCCAGTTAAGAGGTTAAAAACTGAGGTGGAATGTGGAGAAAAGCCAACCCATTACATTTATTTTATACAAGGGTCAAAGAGTATCTACAATCAATTTTTAAACTCTTTATTCTGTTGGCTGCACAGTTACTTGCACATGCATATGTAAGTGCTGTTCATTGTAGTTGTGACTCAGCTTCAAATTAGTCTCATCAGTTGCTGGTGTGTTATGCCACTGTTAACACAGCCAAATCCCATTTCTGTACACACCAACTAGAGGATGATGTGATCCACTATTTGTGGGCTGAAATGTGTATCAGAGGCAGAAATCTATAATCAACTGCCAGCACAATTTCAAAGCAATGTTTTGCATCAGCAAAGCTTGTACGGTTGTAGTGAGAATATCAGAGACATTCACACAAGTGTCATGCGTGAATAATCACGCTTCCCAACCACATCTCATATTGTGGACACTTCTGAACATGTATGTGATATGGTTTGGGCAACTAGGCATGTCCCCAGTGATGAGGTAGCAGCCCATCTGCATATTAGTCATGTTTCTGCCCATGAAATCACTCATGATAAACTTAGGCTTTTGTAAGGTCTATGTGTGGCATGTTCTGAAACAGCTTACTGAAAAACACAACTGTCATCATTTGGAAGTCTGTCAGCAACTTCTGAAACAGTATTGTGACCACAGTGATGCCTTCTTAAGATTCACTACTGGAAACAAAACATAGATCTAGGACTTTCAGCTGGAGATCAAACACCAAAGTTTGAATTGGAAACATCTCGCATCACTTGTCAGGATAATGGTCAGGACACAAGCAACACCAGGAAATGCAATACTTACACTTTTCTGGGATATACAGGGGACGACAGCGGAATAGTATGTAGAGAAGGGCTCAACAGTAGAGTGCTTATTACTGTCACATGCTGCAAGACATACTGAAGTCAGTAATACACAGCAAATGTCAAAGATTATGGTGGGCAGCTGCAGTGTTGCTGTATTACCCACACTCTGCAGCCACACTGTCGAAACACTTCACTAAGCGAAGTTTGCAGTTTTAGAGCATCCTCCGAACAGCCCAGACCTCAATCCTTCAGACTACCACCCTTTTGGTCCACTCAAGACACTGTAAGAGGCCCCAGATTTACCACACACCAAGCAGAGATGAACATAGTATATGCATGGCTTGTTGCTCAGCCTAATACCTCTTGTTTATGAGTGCAAACTGAAGTATGTCAAATGGTCAACTAAGTGTGCTGATTAGCCATGTGACTGACACGGAAAAATGACACCTAAAGTGATTTCTCTGTCACTCCTTAATTTTTAAAAATACACTTAGGATACTTTCTAACATATGTACGTTTAAAATAACCCCATTCCCTTTTTGTGGACTCGAAGCCATCCCAGGAGTTTTAGTAAAACATCAGTGCCATTTTTGTAATGAGTCCTGTCCACTTCCACTCTCCCTCCCCCTGAAGGCACTTGTGACAAACAGTGGGCAACAGCTTAAATAAGTTGTCAAATAGGTCACATGCACAGCAGTCATCCTCTGTCATGTACTCATGCTTTTCATCCCAATATGGCACTTTAATTACCCTTTTAAAAATGGACAGTAAATGTTGAGTGCAAAAAAAAAAAAAAAACCAGATAGAGATACAGAGAGAGAAAATTAATCATGTTCAAATCCGAGTGAATTATATTTCAGCTGGAATGATCCATGCTCTGAGCTCACAAAAATGGGCAGCCCATTTTTCCTTGTTACTAGCTGGAGGTTCAATGACATGAAAAATTAAAAACACTGGAAGGCTAAACTTTGCAATGCCATATGCACACACTTATATGCCAAGCCTATGATACACCGCAAAACTAATGGTTACTACCCTGGTAAACATGAATTATGGATTACACTGATGTGAATAAGACATCCACTGACATAAATACAAACACAAAACAGAGACTAAGAATACTACATTTACCAGCTGTAAATACGTGTATACAACAAAAAAGGCACAACCACTTGCTTTACATCATGTGCAAAATCTTGTGACCGCAAATAACAAACACATATTTTTAATATTATCAACTCAGAAAAGGAAAGCTTTTAAATGTATAATATATATTCAATTTTGTTCCAGTATCTGACAATTGCACAGGATTACACAACATTTTGATAGATCACAGGCTAAAAACCAGTCATTTTATATTATTTTAATATTTTAATACAGTTTGTAAGTTTTATGGGATCCCATATTACAATGTGTGCTATTTGCACTACATACACCTGATACAAAGTTTTGTATAGATGACCTGATGAAGGTCAATTGACTGAAACATGCTGTCAAGGTGAAAATAAAAATAAAGGCATATATTGTTGTGTTTGAATGAAACCTGAAAGGATCTGTTTTCTTTTAGTGCAATAACACACTGGGATGTCCTCTGCAAAATTTAAAAATGGATGCAAAACGAGTGTCCATTACATACCAGAGAATTATACAGGATGTATAGACAACTATCTTTAAACTTTACTTGTGAATAAAAACTTTATGAAAATGCAGACATTGTGTTTCTTATCACTTTAGACTGACTGCAGCAAAGTTTCACTGCATACCTGGTAGCTGAAGGTACTCCTGTTTGCTACTGCACTGCATCCATATGTGTGTGGGTGTATGACTTATCAGCTCTCTGCCATAAATTTGCAGAAGGCAGCACAGAGAGTGGAATGGTTTATTAAAATGAAAGTAGATACTCTGGATCAAGGTCACTTCAGAATAAGTACTGTATGATGGTAACAGGGATTATGGAAGCTAAACAGGAGCAACAGCAGTTCATGACAGACATATCAGAGTGGCAGAACCTGCACTGTGATGATGTCTCACACCTGCCAGGTTGATGAACTGATACGCAGTACATCGTGTTGCAACTGATGAATTATGCTATATACTACCTACTGGAAAAGGCAGTATAATGGCAATAAGTTAAAAGCATGGCTATTCCAAGGTCTACACTCCTTCATTGCCACTCATCTCACGCTGACAGATGCATTGAAAGAGACAAGACAATTACAAACAACGAAAGCAACTGCCACTTTTTTTGGCACCAATATGAAGCTGGAGGTGAGGGCTTCCTCTCACAGACTGTTATGTGGGATGAAACCACAGTCCACCACTTGGAACCTGAATCCAAGCAGTAATCAATGGAATGACCAAAAACATTCCTAAGGATGAAGAAATTCAAGAGTGCATTATAAGCTGGAAAAATCATGGTAGTAGTGTTTTAGGATGACAGACGTGTTGTTGTTGTTGTGAACTTCTTTTCTTGCCTTGGAGGACAATGACGAACTCCACCCACTGTACTCAAACCTTAAGAAGTCTGAATCCTTGCCCTCAAGTTCAACCCACAAGATAAATGTCTGAAAGGTTCCTCCTCCATGGCAACAGTAGGCTGGACACAAGTCTGTGCATCACAGACATCATCACAAACTATGGACAGACAGTGCTGCTGCATTCATTCTACAGACCTGACCTTGCACCATCAGATTATCACCTGTTTGATCCTTTAAAAAAATTATGCACTACAGAACACTGTGTGCTAGCAGCTGCAGAAAAGGGAAGGAAACTTTTACCAGGTGTAAGTACAAGCTCTTGTTCAAAGACAGAAGAAGTGTTAACAAAGACAGAGAATACATTAAAAATTACTATGCCTTCAGTTAGGGCATAGATCTATGAAATCACCAAATGTCCAACTTAAAAATGGCATTCAATTAAAAAAAAAAGGAGGCATTACTTTCTGACTACTCCCAACAATTTTGTCAGAGTTCAACATAAAATACCAGAGGGTATCTCAAACATGATACTGGTAGAATCAACCATTCAAGTATACATTATAGGTCACTGCTGTTATACTCAACTACAGTGCAAGTATTAGGTGTAATGCTTGAATGCAACTCTGTTACTACTAAGCAATATATGGCAGTAACTGTCCAAGAGCCAGAGACATGTGCTTGAAATACATGACAGTAGGGAGAAGGGGGG
>Ga0209755_10005714_pt1 | contig 14038 bp, 12 predicted proteins | sample TergutCo191P1_FD_187301 | JGI IMG/M metagenome (GOLD analysis project Ga0209755, IMG submission 187301) | Cornitermes sp. P1 segment gut microbial communities from Petit-Saut dam, French Guiana - Co191P1 (SPAdes) (version 2) | ecosystem: Host-associated > Arthropoda: Insects > Digestive system... | reverse complement strand
GTATGTACCCGAAACATGTGGAGCTAAGAATACATTAATAAAATTACCTTGTTGCATCAAGCTGGCCTTTCAAGTTATTTCATGAGGAAGATGCACGGTCAAACAACCCTCAAGTCACCTTCATGTTTACTACGATGGGAAAACTCAAATCTAGAACTGCCTGCCAGGATGATTAACTGTCGTCATTTCAAGAAGGATTCCACTCTAAGAAATATCTCAGTTATCATGAATTCCTTTATGAAGTAGGAATTCAAGAAACAAAAATGTTCATGTCTTAGGTCACAAAGTTCACAATCACAACCAAACCTAATCTCATGTTTTGAAATAAACATACTTCAAAGTGGTGACTGAATCTATGCAACATGGTTTATTGTGAAATGATTCAGAAACCTTTTCTAGTGCCACAAGCAGGAGATGAGTCATAGCAGCCTTCAGTTCAGCAACTTGAGCTGTAACTAGACTGATGTTGGTACTGCCTCCAAACTGCAACGTGCACAAGTTCTCAAGAGCAAAGTTAACACTCTGTAAAGAGATATTGGTTGCCGCTGCAGAGATGCCATTCAGCTCTGCTCCACATAGGTTTCTCAGTAGGTCAATCACCAGGTGAAAGAACTCATAACAATGGATCTCTGCAGATAAAACCTCTTTAGTTCTTGAATCCTGAAAATCCATTGGACTAAGACACCTTCTGGAATCTAAGGATCTTTCACCTTTCCCTGTCAAAAAAAAATAAAACAAAAAGTTTTCTTCAGGACACTTTCCAGAAAATAATAATCTCGTGCAAATCAACAAAAAAGAGCAATAACTAAATGTCACAGCTGAGTGGATATCACGTCTGCTTTGTATTCAAAAGTCCTGGGTTGCAATATCAGATACTGGCTACTGTGACTGGGATTTGTGTAGTTGTCCAGGTAAATGCAATAACACAAAAAGAATTCAATAAGCAAGGTTCCCTAGGTTATAAAAATTAAATGACAAGTGATTACAATGTTGCACACCCTCAGCCAGTGTTCTTGATTAACATTTATCCTACTGGGGAGGGTACCTAAATTTTTCTGCATAATCTATGACAAATGTGTTATTTGAGCAGAAAAAGATAAACTTATAAAACAAATGGATATTTGTGGAAAATAAAAAAGAGATTATGCAGCAACAAAGAATTTTGTGTATTACACGTACAGTCAAACACAACTATATTTTACCTATTAGTACAGTAAGAATACAACTACATGTTTCGGTCCTATATGTGGACCATCTTCAAGATTATGCAGCATGTCTTAAAAATGTGGTAAACTTCCTTGTTGCTTAAATGTATAAAAACAATTTCTACGGCATTTTCTTACATATATTTGCATGTGCAAATGCAGGTCTTTGAAAGGTTAATGTTAAAAACCAAGCTTCATACCTACATAAAACAAGACATTATACAGTGGTAATTAAGATATGTGACATATACAAAAGTAGTGCCACAAAAAAAGTCATTGATAATAACTTAAAATATGGATATGTGTGTGGCAATTAAATTAAAATAATGTAACACATAACTTTTAATGTCCTACTTAATAGAAGGGAACACCTGAAGATATGTATGTCCTTTGCATGTTAGGTAAGATAACAATAGGTTCTGAACATACATCCTTTGACAACCCTGTGTTCTAAACTAGCACCCCCACCCTCACCCCAAAAAAACTCAATGTAGAGTGTTAATTAAATAGAACACAACGAAATGCTGTAATAGCCACTTTTATGTAGTATCATACACAATATTCAGCAAATGCCTACCTCCAAACAGACGTCTTCTGTTGGGAGTATACTCTGGTCCATCCAGTTTCGCCTCGTCTTCACTCCGCACCACTGACGTAAAGTAGTCAAAGTCCATTGGGTCTAGCCATATCCTAAACAAGATAAGAATGCATACTTGCAGTGTCAGCAGGACATTGCCCTATGCACACAATTTATTTATACCAACATAAAGAATAACCATAATGTCCCCAGGGCCAAGCAGTGCAAAAAGACTTCTAACTATTTACCAGTCAACATGCATCACATCCCGGAAAACTTGAATCATAAGAAACACTGCTGTGAGAACAGAAAATCTTGCATATTGAAAACAATTTTACATCTGAATTCCTAACACAATTCTAATCATAAAAATGCAAACATACTAACTGGCTAACTGACTAACTTAAATAACTAACTCTATGAGGCAGAGTCCTTCTTGAGAAGCTAAGAGCTCCTCAGCTAGTCAAGAAATTCCCTGCATTTTGTGGTACCCAGAGGTTCTTTACTTCATTCCCTCCACTTCTTGAAGATCCATTTTAATATTATCCTCCCATCTATGCCTAGGTTTTCAAAGTGGTCTCTTTCCCTCAGGTTTCCTCACCAAAGCTCTGCATGCACCTCTTTTCTTCCCCTTTCATGCCACATGCCCTACCCCTCTCATTCTTCACTATTTGATGACCTGAATAATATCTGGTAACAAGTACAGATCATAAAGCTCCTCATTATGTAGTCTTCTCCACTCCCCTGTTACTTTGTCCCTCTTAGGCCCAAATATGTTCCTCAGCACCCTACTCTCAAACAGCCTCACCCTATGTTCCTCCCTCAATGACCACATTTCACACCAATACAAAACAACAGGCAAAATTAAGTTCATGTATATTTGAAACTTTATATTTTTGGATAGCAAACTGGAAGACAGAAGATTCTGCAGTGAATGATGGCAAGCACAATGTAAGCTAAAATCCATTAAAACATCAGGCTTAAATGCAACTGCTGACAGGTTCTCCTTACCTTAGTGCAGTGCTGGATTTGTTGAGGTCATCCAGATGGTTCTCAGAGCCAAGGCAGTGTTCAGAATCACTAGTAGCTGTTGCCATCACCTCGCTCACACCACCAGCTGTCACTGCTGGTGATGTTCCACCTTTCACAGGTGTCTTAGTTCGACGACCTGATCGATTTGTTTTGGTTGATGTATTACTGTGACTCCGGTGGAATTCAGCTCTTATTGGGGGACACAAGCCTTGTTGTAGTGTATGAAGAAGCTTTGTCTTTGGAGGAGTTCGTATCCTAAGAAAAATCCATGATAAGAGCTCACTATAATAAAGCAATGTGTTATTTGATGATTATAACAGTTGATAAGAAACTAGCAAGTAGGTATGAAGTCAATAAGACAACTATTGTTTAATCAGATTTTATATTCTAGGTCAACAGACTACATGTTTCGGAAGGTAGTGGCTGAAACATGTAGTCTTTTGACCTAGAAAATAACATCTAATTAAACAATAGTTGTGTTACTGACTTCATACCTACTTGCTAGTTTATACTACACAATGGGGATGGCACAGTTCAGAGTTGATAAGAAAGTTATACATTTCTTGCCATTATTATGGTTTCTTCATTTTAAATGTAGACACAGAAAATTCACATAACCATACTTAGGATAATAAAATCCATTTTTTATCAATGGACAGGGCTTTATTTGAAACACTTGTGTCTGACCTATTGTCAGTTCATTAAAATCACAACAGTGATATCAAAACATTAAAACATTACTCACGAGACAGATGAAAAGGTAAACCTCAGGGAGGTTCTGGATATGACTGATAACTAGGAATAAATATTTACCCCATCAGAAATCAAAGCCTGGTCATCCACTCTAGTCACTACAAGCAGTAAGATATAACTATTGAGAGGCCCTAACTCATTCAGAAAGCCTAAATAAATTCCAGCTGAAATTCTGAAATAAATATATTTTTGTGGTTCACACCACAATATCTACATATTTCTCACCATGAGGTGTTGTAATCAAGGACGAAATTTTTGGGACTAATTTATGGACAAATAATGGCTTAAAAATAATGCTTAGAGAATGAAAAGTAGTGTTTAATAACCATTACTTCAGCACTTGCGTAGTGTTAAGATCACAGTAACATAAAAAACAAAATACTTTCTTATAAAATCAAACAAGGAGCTTTTCTCATTGCATTAGGCTCCACAGCAAAGAAAATTATACTACCTGGGCACATCATCTATGCTGCAAAAGTCCTTGTGAAATGTAATAAAGGGGTTTCTCACAGGCATATCTTCTTTCTGTTCTGGGCCCAGTTCCTCGAGGCACACAGGATACAGTGAAATAAGCAGGCGTGCCAACTCTTGCCCACATGATAGGTTCTTAAAATAAACATACAGTTAACAAAACAATAAATTTTATGCCTATCAAGATTATACTGGCAATCAATCAACTCTTTTTTACTACTGTTTTCTTTTTCAATAATATGTTAACATTACTTACTTACTTACTTATTTACTTGCTTTCTAACTCCATGCAGCAAAGTCTTTCCTGAGAAGCTAACTACTGTACATTCTCGAATCTAATCCGCACCCTTTTTACAGTTTCAGAGGACTAAAAAATCAGATGCAGTTTAGAATCGCATGCGGATTAAATTCACAGTCGTGAGCTGGATTTTGGAAAAATGATAGAGCTGCTGTACATGCCATAAGAACAATACAATACAATAATTTATTATTTTATTTATTATTTATAATATTATATAATATATTATATTTATAATTTATTATTCAACAGACTCGCCATCATCACTCATAACTGAATCGTCATCTGTCACCCAGTCACCATCATCTTTATCTTCACCATCGTCCTCCCATAGAATGTCATCTTCGGATCTGTCCAAAGCATTGCTTATGCAACACTTCTTGAAAGATCTGACAATAATGCTTTCCGGGATGGCTTTCCATGCAGCCAACACCCACCGCACGACTTCTGAAGGTGGTTGAAGGAAAGGTGTGGATTAGAACCGCGAACTAACTTTTTTTTTCATTTAAGAAATCGGCAAAAACTAGTGCGGATTAGATTTGGGTACGGATTAGATTTGAGAATATATGGTAGTTCTCAGCTAGTCAAGAAATTTCCTGCATTTCATGGAACCCGAAAGTTCATTACCACATTTACAAGTGACTGCCAGCTGTCCCTATCCTAAGCCAGATCAATCCAGTCCAAGCCCCCCCATCCCACTAACTTGGAAACATTAAATTTTTAAAATTAATTCTTTAATTTGGAATGCTAAGTTACTTTATTTTCCCCAGTGCACATTTTTATTTCATTTCATACACTCGTAATCTTGCTATTGGTCTCAGCAGCGTCCAATTTAACAACCAGCCAAACCAAGGTTTTTCTACCATTAAATTTCCACTAAATTCATTATTTGTATCTGCATGATCACTCTGACTGACCCACTACTTCATTAACTGTACACAGTCAACTGAAAACACAAATAAAGTTCAGCCATAATAACCTTATTATTTTGTCACTACAAATTTTAGTTTCTTGGAAAAAATAATCAGCAGAACAGCGTAAGAGGTAATAACCACATTTACCTCCAGATGTATAATAGCTTCAGAATTATGAAGAAAAATTACCTGAACCCCAAGACACTGTAATGCTGCCAAACTACGCCAACCACGTCCTTGAAGAAGGTGTCTGCGTAACACAGACAGATCTTCATCACCAGGTACTAGGCAAATTTTGTGAACATCAGACAACAACTCACAACCAATCAAAGTTGCTACACGTCCAGGTACACTGAAAAGTATTGTTAAAAATTAAATTAATACTTATCCGTGTAGCAAAGCTTCTTACAAAAAACACGTGAGTGTGATATCAGGTTCCTACTCTAAAAATGAAAAAGAAAATTACAGTGACAATGAGATGTAGGTCTGTTATATTATTCAGAATAAAACATTTATACGTATTAACAGAGCAGTAAGAAGAGGTCAGAACATTCTTTTTCACAATCTGACAGCCAAACGACCATTTTCAATAGCAGAAGAAGAAAAATCAGTATTTTAGAGCCTGTTGCTGTGCATCTCATACCCATTCAGTGAATCTGATTAAGTTATTCCTGTCCAGTACTTGACACGGTCAACAAATTTTTCTTTGTCATGCAGCACACAGATTGCAAAGGTGCTGCACCATGAAACTCATGACTCACTTCCGTCTATTGATGAGGTTAAGATGGATTACAGCTACACCTCTAGTGCCTCATATATCTTCATGGTGCAAAGCTTAATTAAATGGATCAACAACTTCAACTTTTCATGTATCTCTTGTCATACTGTATGTTCCAATCACTCAAAATTAAACTTAATTTAAAGCAGAGCTTACTTGTTATGACCTTGCACCTTCTGTGCCATTAATGACCAGGTGAGACTACCATAACTAAAGAAGCCAAATTTTGAATGCTGCGTAGATAATTACACATCAGTCAAACATTTCTGTTATCAGTGTCGATCAGGCAACAGTGTTTTTCAACCCCTGACAATGGGTATAAATCAAGAAATTAATTTGTACTAAGGTGCACTCACCTTTTTCAAAACACGACAAACCAAAACATCTTACTACACATCCACCAATCACAAATTGTAGTGTAATCACACAACAGCCTGAATGGGAGCTTTGATCTGGTAACAAATGGGTTAAAATGTGATTTGAACTAAATCAAATCTGTAAAATACTTCAATTCAATGAGGCCTTCTTGAAATCTTACACATTTTAAATTAACTGGCAAAACTCTACAGATTTCACTTGGCAATATCAACTGATAGATTCCTATGCCATTTAACTATTCTGTTACACAGCGCCTAATGAGATGGGAAGACACTAATAAATAAATACACAGAATGTAAGAACTGGAAGAAAATATCTGTTACTTTATTTCACAGTCATCATCCAACATCAACTCTGTGGAAAACCATGAAGATACTAGACACTGCCCAAACACAACTTCATTGCAGTATTCCCAAATGAGACACTGCCCTAATACAACTTCATGGCAGTATTGGTAAATGAGACAATGCCATAATACAACTTCATGGCTGTATTGCTACATGAGACACTGCCCTAATACAACATCATAATGGTATTGCTACATTAGCTCAATTAGCAGCATTAATGTAAAATACATATGATTAGACGCACAAAGTAGAGGTGCTTTTTCTGTAAACAGGAACTTAGAGTAAGCCTGAAAAGGGAAATTTAAAAAGATCAAGTTAGTCCAAACCTAAAACCATGGATATCTGCATGTCCCTGACATAAATGACATGTATGGTAAATTTTAAAATATCTGATGAATGAAATATCATTATACCCACCAAAATGACAATATCTCTTCAACGGTTTTGCCTTCTTTTATTTGAGCCAAAAATTCTGCGAGGAAAATATCCAGCCATGTTTGTTTCTGAAAACAATTAACATTCACTGTTAGTATGTGGTACATATAAATGAACTTAAAACAACTAAAGACACTAAATATTCTTTCTTTCTATTCCTTCTTCTTTCATTAGAACTCACTGGCTGGGTAACCTATATCAAGTAACCAACTCTAAAACAAATAAGTTTTTACCAAAATTAGAGTTTAACTGACCCTTTAAATATGAGCATTCTATACAAAGTAATAACCAAGTGTCTGTCCATCTCTCCTTTCTCCAAAATGGCATGTCATAGAACAACTCGGCAAAACAAAGAGAAATGTTCCTCTTCAAGAGACACCAAAAAAAACTGAATTTTCGCATTATGAAAACCAGGGACTGCCTGCTCAAACATCAAAACTACAGCACTTAGCTCTGCTCAGGGAAAACTCCAACCAGTAACATTCCTGAACAGAGAAACTCCACCGTTTTTTACCATGACACACCCACCACTCATATAAAAATGACAAAACATGTTCTCTATCCAGTAGGAACCACCATATATGGAAATCCCAAATTGAATGGAGCCCCCCACCCCTCTCTCCCTCCACCATTTTCTGGGTAGTACAAACTCATCACTTAGGAAAAACCAGCAAGGTGGTGTTCTTATGTCATAGAACACACAAGTTGCATCTTTCTTTTTGTAGAAAGACATAACAATTGAAAATATACACAATGTGTCTCAGTTACAAAGATCAACAGATTAATGCGGTTTAGGAAAGTAATTTTTATTGTAAAATTCATACGAAACATCCTACGCACAAAATACTCAGTTTTCAAACGTCAGAGCGAGTGGTACATATGCTACCACACAACAAAGATAGGATACAGTAAATTACAAAAGCCAGTCTGCATGTACAATGTAAACTGAAAACATCTACAAGATTTTTGGAAAACTCTTAGCACTGCTGTTAGTACAACAATGCTCAGTTTATCCCACCTAAATAAAGAACAAAACGGTCAATGTTCTCCAGTTCTACCCACCATCTGTCTTGCATTCACCTCGCTGGAGTATTGTGATAAATATTTTGTTTTAAAGGGTATATTGGTAGACTCTACTCACCTCATAAGATGAATGCTCTGCCTGGATAAAAAGTTCCCACAATTGTTGAATTTTGCTAGGTGAAGACATTTTAATATGTACATGAAGAATATGCTTTCAACTTCCTGGCATTTCTACTATGAACACCTGAAAAAATAGTAAACAAGGCTCTGAAATAGAATTAATATTAACAAATAATCATATTACACTTTTTGTTCATAAATAAACATTTGAATACTTCATGGATTCATTTTAGCTTCAAACGTCTGTCGTGTTTTATTCAGTTCCTCAGTTTCTCTGAACAGAAATAAAAAACACAATTAATCAATAGGAAAATATAAAATGTTTCAGATTGTTTACAAATCAGGGGCTTGCTGTGAAATTTAAGGTTCTCATGGCACTGACCATGAGAACCATCCTCTGGGATGCAACACCACATACTTTGGTACAGAGGTACCAACAGTTTGGAAAAAAAAAATGTGCTGAAGAGTAAACCAAAAACAGAAAATACACTCTCTGTATCAGAGCTACTTTTATTCATTTCTGACTTATTCTTCTCTAAAGATTAGAGCAGAACATTTATCCAGAACAATGGGAATTTGATATCTACCTACCAAACTACACAGCATTATATTCCACAAGACAAACATCCGTGAACTGGCTGTTCCCCAAAACAAGTTAATTTAGAACAGCATTACAACACCACACAAATACTCTTTTAATTTATTTTCAAGCAAGCAGTCTTTTCACGTGCCTCTTTTGTGGCTGCCTGAGCACAGTAGGTGGTACAGGATGTCCCAGCATATGCAGGCTTTCTATGTGATAATGCTGCCATGTTCGCTGAGATTACACAAGAGGACCTGTATAATACAATGACAATAATAAAGGAAAAATTACCAGTATATCCTGCAGACCATATTGTACTGCTCTTCTTAGGACTTCCTTCCTAAAATAAAAAGAAACTAAATTGTAGTTGCTAAGTATTTATTCACATTAAACAGCTACATGTTTCAACTGAAGTGCGGTCATCTATAGGCTGTACACTGTAACAAGGTGGTAATTTAATTCTGTGCAGAAAATTGACCTACCATCTTGTAAAAGTGTACAGCCTGTAGAATACCAGAACCAATATTATTTGCTGATGACAGTAGTGACATAATTTCAAGCAAACATTTCAAAGATTTTGTTCAGTATCAAATTCAGTTCTCTCTCATATGATTAAATTATTTTCTGCTAGTACATTAGTCCTAAATCTATATAAAACAAATATAGTTAAATTCATAACATAAAATGCATCACATTCTACATTACATATTGGTTATAAAAAGAAGTATATATTAAAGAAAAAAAGGTAAAGCAATCCCATTACAGGCCTGGGCAGACCCTGAGGGTTCCAGGAGGTTGAGGTTCCCAGAAAGAAGTATATATAATGGATGATAAATACAAAAGTTGTTGGTTTACAAATTCATAGCCATCTAAATTGGAAGAACCATACTGAACAAATGATTCCTAAGGTAAGTAGAGCATGTTATGCCATTAGGTTTTATATATATATATATATAATAACTTTTAAATCAATTTACTGTGTGTACTTTCATTCTATTATAAAATATGAATTAACTGTCTGGGGTAACTCTTCTAAAAGTGGGAACATTTTCACTTTACAAAAGAAAATCATCAGAGTTATGGCTGGTACACAACCCAGAACTTCATGTAGAAGTCTATTTAAATAGTCAGAGATTCTTCCTGTTTCATGCCAACATATACTTTCCTTAATGAACTTCATTATCAGAAATCAGGAAAAGTATCAAACAAATTCATCTACACACAATATTAATACAAGGTCTAAGCAGCATCTTCATAGAATAAATGTCTTGTTTAAAAAAAAAAAAACATTTTATGCAGGCATAAAAATTTTCAGCAGTTACAACATAGTCTGACAATCCTCCAGAATGACAAGGCAAAATTTAAAGCAGCCTTAAGAATCACAAATATGGCAGACATACTGTCAAAACACAACTATATTTATTGTAGCTCCAGGTGATAATTAGCTATCAACAACTACATTTTTTGGCCTCTATATTGGCAATCTTCAGGTTGTACTCCTTCTTGTTATAAAGTAACTATACACTACACAATGTGTCCATTGCTGATGATGAGAATCTCATTAACAAAATTTTGTAGCATGGACTAACATTAATTCTAGTGGGTAGGTTTTTAGGAGGGTGTCAAAGATCGCAATCTTTGACACCCTCCTAAAAACCCACCACCCATACCTCCCTCCCACCCTCCACTTCCCTCATGAGGTCAATACCACAAATACTCGAACACAAGGCACTACACCCACATAAGAAACCAGGCCACCTCAAAAAATTAGTGCACGCACACACGCACACACACACACACACACACACACACACACACACCATCTCTACACACCAAAAGTGACAGTTTGGATCCACACTGTGATCTAGTTGAATTCAATAGTGAAATGTGGATGCTGATAAACTAAAAGCTGTACATACAACGGTTCTAAACACCATCATTAGCACCAACCAGATCAGCATCTATATAACGCATAAGTATTATCTTACTGGGTTCACCTGATATCTAGAATGAACTTAATTTCATATAATTCTCAAGGCCAATACACTGTTCTAACTAAATTTCAAAGTAACAAAACTGAAACCGCCAAAAAAGGGGTTTCTCTCAATACTGATATATTAATACACTTACAACTGGAAGTAATTCAATCCGCACAAAGGAATTCTACAACTCAACTGCATACAGCTATAAGCCCTACCTCATCCATGGAGCTCTTCCTCCATGGTATAATGGCCATGAATTATCCACCATGATGTCTGTCTACCACCTCATTATGGAAAAATGCAGAATGCAGTGTATCCAATGCACACCCCTGGTGGGCACCATAAACATTGGTCCAGTTCCACAAACCAATTGCAGCCAAGCTGCATTACTTTGAACATTGTTATCAAGAGCACTTTGTATCTGTATCACTAGAAGTAACGTCAGTCCATGCTGTAAAATATTTTGTGAACGAGATCTCATCATCAGCAACAGACATATTATATATTGTATAGTTACTTTATAACAAGAAGGAGTACAACCTGAAGATCGCCAATAGAGAGGCCGAAACATGTAGTTGTTGATAGCTAGTGTACCACCTGGAGCTATAATAAATATAGTTGTGTTTTGACTGTACGTCTGCCATATTTGTAATCTGATTAACACAACAAGGATGTCTCACCTCAAAGCCTTAAGAAAACGCTTAAGTACACACCCCTATTATTCTGTAGAAGAATTTTTATGAGTAAAGATGATCTATAATACTGTTTTGTAAAATGTTTATAGTATTTTACATTGTAAAAATTGTGTATATTTGTGTATTTATGACACATACCACATCCTACTGTCTTTGCGGCATATTTATGGATCCATGGAATATATGTGCATATGCACGTATGTATGTATGTATGCATGTATATATGTACGTTATGTAGGTTTGTAAAAAGAAACCAGCCAAACAGTTGTCTCAAACTCCCTAATAACTTTCAAAGTAACTGTCACTCTGAATCACATTTTATCTTGATAAAACTGACAACATATTCACTTGACAACCACACATGGATCATAATGATTGATAAAAAATAATAATAGCAGAGATGCAACTTTAAACTATACAAAGATAAATTTACAGATTTGATACACATCCAAAACAATTTAATCTTATTAAAGGCAGTGAATGTAAAGCTCAAAGCTCAGTGAAGATTCATATTATGATCCTCTACATCTTGAGGTGCATAAATCCTGGGGTCAAGTTGTCCACATGACTTCGCTTTGTACCATAGTGCCTAGAATTTTCAGATGGCTCCTACATTCTGACACCTTACTGTGGTGTATGGTTACCAATGTTTTGGAGGATTATATTGCATCCAACTTCAGAGCTGTGTTCAACCACAGACACAGAGGAACTTAAGTTCCAGCTGCAGAACATAATATACACTCCAGTTCAAACTGCACCCAGGACGCACAAAACCTTAGCCTATAAAATAATATACACCTAACATGCTACACTCACATCTACTGATCTAAAGTTTAATGCTGTGAGTTCTGGGCTTCCTACACTTACACCTCAAAACAATACCAGAAGAGACAAGTTGGTATAAATTTGTTACAGAGAAAAACCACAAAAATTATGTGTATCCAGACGCATGTAGTTTAATATGTGATGCTTATGTCACTTAATTCATCGCATCCAACATCATGTTTCCTGTCTGGCAGGTTCTTACATAAGTGATTTATGCAATTACCGGTTTCATACACAGATCTTAATATTTATGTTCTGCCATTTAATCTGACACATTGTTGGTCACGACTATCTTCTTCCTTTATACCGCAGTCAAACAACAATTTTCTTATATACCGTAATGAAAACCAGCTGATTTCAGTAGGAACTGTAACATCCATACAAATTAATTTTTTCGTCATGAATAATTACGAAAACGACATTGTCGTTCTGTACCCTTAATTAAATGTATCTTAACATACTCTCCCACATCCCCGTGAAGAATAAATTTAAATCATATCAGATTCTTAATTTTTAATAACTACCACCACCTCCACCACAGCGGTCATAAAAACGACTGTAACTGTTGTAAACAGCTGGATTAAAAGATTTGTTCCGGTATTCTGCTATACATGCTGAGTACTAGCAGTGTTAATTACTCGTCTTCACCTTCCTGTCAGTGCTTTTTCTTAAAGATGAACACTCAACCTTCTTCTGTGCATCTGCTGGTCCCGAAAAATACGTTTTCACACCAACATTTCTACCAGACGTCACACACCATTAGATTTGAGCAGACAGAATAAACAGCTGAACATACAGCCCACGCACAGATTAATTCCATATTACCCCACACACTAGATGATCTGAGCTGGACGAACAACAGGAGAGGGAAATTCAAATTAATGACATTTCCTGCATATAAAAATACAGAATGCTGGACGCTACAACTTTAGGCTTCTTCGCAGAACTGCGAAAAGCTACTGCTATCTACGTCATTCCGTCTGTCCATCTTTCCGTCCGTCCCCATGCAAAAACTCAGCTCCCTCTAGACGGATTTTCATGACACTTGAAATTTGAATATTTTTCGAAAATCTGTCGCGTAAATTCAACTTTCATTAAAATCCGACAAAAGTAATGGGTAAAGGGCACTTCCCATGAAGACCAATATACATTTTTGATCATATCTCGCTCATTTCTGCTTAGAATGAGAAATGTTTCAAACAACAGATGTAGAAAAAATCAAAACACACATCATACGTTCAATAATTTTTTTTTTCCGAAAATCGTACGGTTTATGAGATAACGTGGAAAATATTGTACAGCCGGCCATAGGTATGGCGCATGCGCATTGCCTGCTGGGTACTTAACACTACACACACTCAGAATACACTGCAACAATGGTTGCACCAAAATCCGTCAAGGTTTTGTTATATGTACATTGCCTGTCTTGTTTTAGGGGAACAGTCACTCATATCTCTCTTGTCTAATTCTGTTTTCCCTACCGCTATATATAAGCCTGGGTTATAGCATGAATAATCCAGTGGCGCTACAGCCCTACAGGGTCTTGGCCGACAGAGCGGCCGCCGCCGGTCAGCGAAACTAGTGCCAACTTTTGCCGATAGAGGGGTCTCACGTGGTCAGCG
>Ga0209755_10005713_pt1 | contig 14038 bp, 12 predicted proteins | sample TergutCo191P1_FD_187301 | JGI IMG/M metagenome (GOLD analysis project Ga0209755, IMG submission 187301) | Cornitermes sp. P1 segment gut microbial communities from Petit-Saut dam, French Guiana - Co191P1 (SPAdes) (version 2) | ecosystem: Host-associated > Arthropoda: Insects > Digestive system... | reverse complement strand
ATATCAAAAAGATGGACAATGCCTATTAGGAATTGGGGTGAGGCATTAAACCAATTTGCGCTCATCTACGGAGACAGAGTCCCGTTATGAGATATTCTTCGTTTTACACAAAAAAATTTAAAAGTTCAAATTTTCACATTACTTTTACCGCCCCACCCTATACAGTACCTCCGCGTCGTACCTACCCTGATAAATTAAATTCTTTTCAACCCTGCCGAAAACTTCAGTGCCATATCTGCCGATGTAGATTAAATTATTTTCGATGCGATAAGCGACTGTAGCGCCGTATCTGCTTTGATAAATTAAATTGTTCTCTTTTCGATAAACTACATCGGCACTGTATCTGCCGTTATAGATTAGGTTTCCTTCTATGCGGTATACAACATTTGCGCTGTACCTACCTTCGAAAATGTAGGTGGTAGTATTGGTTTCAGTGGAGATGTCACAGGAAAGGATAAGGGAAGTTAGAATAATCGTGAAAAATAGTCTTCTCAAGATTTATCCACACCTTTCAATTTTTTTTGCATTTCTTTCAATGTATCCAAATACGCCTTTTCAACATCGGATAAATCGTCAGTTAACGAAGAGAGATATGCTTCATACTCGTTATGCGCTTTTTCTACAGCCTCAGCGTGGCTGACAGAACCTGCGTCTTCCAAAATACCTAAACCGAAATCGCGGGAAAATTTATCCAATGTTTCCAGCCAATCACGCATATACATTGGTTCGTGTGTTTCCGCTTTTAATTCTGCCATATCAAAGAAGGCGTTGACCATGCGGCGCAGCGCAAAAAGTTCTTTTTCTGTCATGTAATTTTTTGCAACCGTTACTTCACTTTTAGCAGGACGGGAACCTTTAAATACTGTCAGCCCCATGAAAGGGAGTTCGGCATTGGCTCGTTCAAAGATTATTTCACTTGCAGTATGCCCGCTCGCGGCATAATGCAATTTGTTCTGTACGATTTTAAAGAACTTCACGGTCTCGGGCATCGAAGTGTTGTAATCAAGGCTTGTAGCATAAAGATCCAAGACTTGGCGGTACATTACTTTTTCACTGGCGCGAATGTCGCGGATACGTTCTAAAAGTTCTTTCCAGTAAACGCCGTCGCCCATATTTTTAAGGAAGTCGTCATTCATGGCGAAGCCCTTTTGCAAATATTCATGTAAAACGGCTGTTGCCCACTGGCGGAATTGAGTGCCTCTTTGTGATTTTACGCGGTAGCCGACTGCTAGAATCATATCGAGGTTATAGGAGATAACATCTCTGGATACTTCACGATTACCTTCAAGTTGAACCTGTGCAAAATTTGCACAAGTTGATGTTTCGTTCAGTTCTCCTTCGGTATAGATATTCCTAATGTGTTTTGTTATAACCGTTCTATCGCGTCCATATAATTCTGCTATCTGCGCTTGAGTAAGCCAAAGGGTGTCGCTTTCAAAACGGCAGTCTATTTTTGTTTTTCCGTCTTGAGTTTGATAGATAATTAATTCTGAGTTGTTGTTCACATAATTAGAGTACAGTATGGGTTAACAATTGTCAAGTAATATGCTACAATACCCAAAGGAGCCGTCAATGCTAATGTTCTATTTCTCCGGTACGGGCAATTCAAAATATATCGCAGAGCTTTTTTGCAGTGTGATGAATACGCATTTTTCTCAAACTGCGAGTGCTGGTTTGCCAGCGCAGTGTTGCTCTATCGAAGAAAAGCTCGACTTTGAACAATTGATTTCTTCTCATGAAACAATCGGTTTTTGTTATCCGATTTATGGTTCTAGGGTGCCGCGAGTTATGCGGGAATTTGTTGGAAAATATATTAATTTTTTAAAAGAGAAAAAAGTGATAATCTTTTGCACCCAATGGATTTTTTCCGGTGACGGGGCGAGAGTATTTACCGATATGTTTCCGCGTAATTTTATAAAAGTGATTTATGCGGAACATTTTCTTATGCCGAATAATGTTAATAATTTATTTATTTTACCATTGGAGAATAATAATAAAATTAAAAAATATCTTGTTGGCGCTGAGAAAAAAATGCAGATTGTTTGTAATAATATTATAAACGGGATTATAAAAAAGCGCGGGTTCAATGTCTTTTCACGTTTTCTTGGGTTGTTTCAAGGTGTGTTTATGCCGACATGGGAAAAAAAGGCGCTGGATTTGGTTAAAGTTTATGATGATTGTACGCAGTGCGGCTTATGTGTTTCCATTTGTCCTATGTGCAACTTTGAAAATCGAAATGGGAAAATTGTTACCAAAGGTAATTGCACGATTTGTTATCGCTGCATTAATAAGTGTCCTCAAAAGGCAATTGCTGTTTTTTTAAAAACGAAAGTTAAAAAACAGTATATGGGATTAAATATTTAATAAAACTGTGATACAATAAAATTGCTTTGAAAAATAAATTTGGAAACAACATCGAACTATTAGCTCCTGCAGGAGATTTTTCTCGCTTAAAAACCGTGTTTTATTTTGGCGCGGATGCGGTCTATTTAGGCGGGAAAGAATTTAGTCTGCGTGCAAAGAGCGGTAATTTTTCTGATGAAAAAATAATGGAAGCTGTTAAATATTCTCACGCGCTTGGGAAAAAATTGTATGTTACCGTAAATATTTTTGCCGGAAATGATGATTTTGACAGGATAGAGAAATACGCAAAGTTTTTGGAAAGAGCAGGCGTTGACGCTGTTATTATTTCTGATCTTGGCGTATTAAAAATATTCAGAACGCTGACAAGTTTGGAAATCCATATATCTACTCAGGCGAATGTTTGTAACTCTCATGCCGCAATGCAATATGTGGAGTTAGGCGCAAAGCGAATCATTCTGGCGCGTGAGCTGCCTGTTAAGGATATAAAAGAGATTTGTGAATCTCTGGAAGGTAAGGCAGATGTAGAAGTTTTTGTTCATGGCGCGATGTGTATGTCATATTCGGGGCGTTGTTTAATGTCGAAATACATGACAGGAAGAGATGCTAACCGTGGTGATTGCGCGCATCCGTGCCGTTACAAATACTCTTTGCAAGAGGAAAAACGGCCGGGAGAATTTTTCCCTGTTGAAGAAGATAATAACGGCACTTATATAATGAACAGCCGTGATTTATGTTTGATCAATAATCTAAATGAATTGGCTGACGCAGGCGTTGCGAGTTTTAAAATTGAAGGGCGGATGAAAAATGAGTATTATGTCGGCGGTGTTGTGAATGTATACAGTCGCGTAATGAACGGAGAAAAATTTGATTATATGGCAGAGTTGGAAAAATTGCCTCACCGTCCGTTTACAACAGGATTTACTTTTAATGATAAAAACAAGGAATATGAAAAATCAGCGGCAACTATTTCTACCTATATTGTTGCTGCTGTTGTAATGGAGAATAATCAAATCAGAATTAAGAATAAAATTGAAACGGGAGATGAAATAGAAATTTTATCTCCTTCTGCTTGCAATGGTAAAACATTTGTGTTTAATGGTGATACTGTAAATGTTCCAGAGCAAATTATTTCTATTGATTGTCCGTATAAGTTAGAGCCTTGTGATATATTAAGAAAGAAATTTCGCTGATTTCTTACGATATTTTATTTCCCAAACTCATTAAACCAAGCCCTCTCCTCAAATGCCTTGTAATCAGGATGTGTGATTTCAGTTTCCGCTGCGCCAACAGGCAGAAAACCAACAGTTATGTAATCGGCGGGAAGATTAAGCAGCTTTGCGATTTGCCGCTGGGTTTCCGCGTCTTTGGTAACTTGTCCTTCAATCCAGCAGCTTGCGTATCCAAGAGATGTAATTGCGAGTAACATGTTTTCAATTGCGGCGGAATAATCCTGAACGTAAAAATATTTGTCGGCGTATGCTGGCGTTTGTTGTGTTAAAACGCAAATGCCGGCGGGAGGGTTTGTATCTGTGCCTCTGAAGCCATTTTTCTTTACAAGGCTTATTAAAGCATTAACGAGTTCGGGATTATCAAGCGCGATGAGAGATGTTGTTTGCTTGTTGCAGGCGCTCGGCGCGGCAAGACCGGCTTCAAGGATTTTTTTCAGGTCTTCGCGGGGAACAGGCGTGTTTTTATATGAGCCGCGAAAACTGTGGCGGTTTTTTATCGCTTGTAATGTGTCCATCGTTTTCTCCTTGTCTTCAGTTTTCATTAATACGCAATATTTGTCAAGTTAAGTGATCGAGTTTAAAACAATTCTATTTGATTCTTTTCCTTTTCTTCGAATGTGCGCATGTATTCAAATAATTTGTCAACGCCGGTAACGATGTTGTGCTTTTCGCAGGTCGAGTTAAATATTTTCATTAGTTCATTGTTGTGAGGACTGGTTACCTCATATTTAAAACCATAATTTTTTTGATATTCAGCTTTTAATCCGGGAAAATTTTCATCCAGTTTTTGGTAGAAATAATCGCGGCTGCCTTCTCTTAATGTCATTCCGATTCCCCAGCAGAGGATTCCGTAAACTCCAGCGTCAACGCAGTAGTCTAAAATTCCGCGCAAGTTTTCTTCGGTGTCGTTGATAAAAGGCAAAAAGGGGCAGAGCCATGCAATTGTTTGTATGCCGTTTTCCTGCATGATTTTAAGCATTTCATAGCGGTGTTTTGTGCCGCAGACATTGGGTTCGATTATTTTGCAAAGTTCTTCATCAAAAGTGGTGAGCGTTGTTTGAACGATGCATGTTGCTTTTTTGTTTATACTGATTAGGATATCCAAGTCCCGCAAAATTAAATCAGATTTTGTCTGAATCGCGATGCCGTAGCCGTATTTATCAATTACTTTAAGACAGGCGCGGATGTTGACAAGATTTTCAGCAATTGGGATGTAAGGGTCTGTCATTGCGCCTGTGCCAATAACGCATTTTTTTCGTTTTCTTTTCAGCGCGTCTTCCAAAAGCATAGGAGCGTTGGATTTTATTTGCACATCTTCAAAGTCATGGTCAATCTGATAACACTTGCTTCTTGAATCACAATAAATACATCCGTGAGTGCAGCCGCGGTTTATGTTCATGCCGTTTGACGCGCTTAAGATTCCTTTTGCTTCTTTAAAATGCATTTTATTAACCTCTGCCGTGTTCACGAGTCTTTGCACAATTCATCAGCGCGTTTCATAAACTCGTTGGAAAGCCGCTTGTCCCATTTTATCGAAAAGCTAACGGGTAACTGTGACTCTTTAAATTCTTTTAAGATCGATTTTATTCCATTGATGTTTGGATTTTTAGTTACGTTTACCATATTGCCGTTTATTTTTGCGATCATTGCCTGCGAATCGGTGGTGAGTATGTAATTATCAGGGTGTTCCTTTGCGTATTGTAACGCGCGGAAGATGCCTTCGGATTCTGTGTCGTCGTTACTGGTGGACGCGTAAAGCCCGAATACGCCGGATTCTTCGTGGATAATTTTTTTGTCTTTTACTATGACAAATGCCCATTTTTCTTTTCCGCCGTCTGTGTAAATGTAAACGTATTTTTTTGAAGACATCTATAACTCCAATGCGGGAATCCAATAATTTATCAGTTCCTTGTAATCGATTTTTTCAAATATTTTTTCCAGGTCGGCGTCTTCTTTTACCGCTTCAAAAAGAAAAGTGGAAAAACTTTTTTGTTTTCCCATAACAAACATCGCGTATTGTTTTTTCGCTTCTTTTGGGTCGGCGTCTTCATTTTTACATTCCCGATAAAATGCGGCTCCTTTTTTACAAATTTCCAAAACGGCATTTCTAAAAAACTTCCATTCCGCCGTTATTTCATCGGTTCTTTGGCGGATTTCCGGCCACGCGGCAACAGCGTCATCAATACTTCCCTGTTTTATGGATTCAAAAATTCGCGAGTCGGAAAAATGATCTTCGCCTTTCAGGTAAAATAAACTGCGGTAATGTTCTGTTTTTATTTTTATCCGGTTAAAATTTTCATCCTGAATAACAACGCCTTCACGGTCATCAGAATCCACAGTCTGGCAGTATGTAATAACTTCATCTATATTTTTTAAAGAGAAAATTTGCGGAGTTGGGAAAGTTAAGCGAAAATTTTCCGATGCCCATTCGGGAGTGTGTTCGTTCCCATGAGGATCGCGGCAGCCAAGCAAAAATAATTTTGTTTCACTGTAAGGAACAATTATTCTATTGTACGGCGAAATAAGCTCAAACATAAATGTCCAGCCTTGCGGCAGATTTTTGATTTCTTCTTCATGACCGCGAAGGGCATAATCGCGCAAACCGGCGAAGGTGTACGGCGGGGAAAGGTTTTCATCATTTTGCGCCGGGATTAGTTCGGGAACTTCAACATGAATGTCGAAACTGCCGTTTGTTGTCCAAAGATCGCTGCCATCGGCTTCTTTTAAAAGTTTTAAAAGAGAGCCGTCTAGTTTATCACGAACGTACAAAGCGCCGTTCCAATTAATCGGATCGGCTCCGTTTTCGCCGTAGTTCATGAATTTGAAAAAAGGCATAAGATACGGGCGCACTGTTACAGAACCGTGTTCAGTATCTTTTTGAATATCGTAAACAGAACCGCGGCAGCATCGGACAATTGGGTTTGTAAAATCAGAATCAAACTGACTGTACTTGAACATAACCAGATTGAGGCGGCTTGGATGTTTTTTAACTTTTACATTGTACGGCGGTTTGGATAAGACTTCTTCATAGTTATCTATGTTTTCGACGAGAAAATCAGTTAATGTTTTCCAGTTGTCCCGCTGTCCCATAATAATATTTATATCTCTTGTAGTTAACATTTGTCAAGTACAATGTTATGCGCCAATCAGATAATGTTTTATTTTCGGCTTTTTATATATCCGCCGATTCTGCTTGCGGCTTCTTCGAGCCTTTCGGGATGTTGAATTAACGCGAAACGAAGCCAGCCTTCGCCGCCTTCGCCGAAACTTGAACCGGGAACGCAGATAACTCCCGTTTTTTCAAGCAAGTCCATGCAAAACCGTTCGCTTGATACGTTTATATGCTCAGGAAGAGGAAACCAGGTGAACATCGAAGCCGGCGTCATCGGTACATTCCAGCCGTTTTTTACAAGCGCGGTGCAAAAGGCGTTGCGTCTGTCGCGGTAAGCGCTGCGGTTTTGCTCGACTACGTCCTGCGGGCCTGAAAGAGCCGCAATCGCCGCAGCGTGATCGAGAGAGGATAAACCGTAGTCAATATTGGTGCGCATTTTTCTGAACGCGCCGATGATTTTCGCGTTTCCAAGAGCGAATGAAATTCTGAGTCCTGTAAGATTATAACTTTTTGAAAGAGAGTTAAACTCAATACCAACATCTTTGGCGCCGGGTATCGCGAGGAAACTGCCGGCGGGCGGACCGTCATGGACAAACTCGGAATACGCGTTGTCATGTATAATCACGAGATTGAATTTTTTTGCGAAAGCGATAAGTTTTTCATAAAAGTTGTTATCGGCAACCGCGCCGAGAGGGTTTGACGGATAACTTGCGATAATTACTCGGGCTTTTTCCGCGACATGCGCCGGGATTTTTTCAAAGTCGATCAGAAATCCGTTTTCGGGTAACAAAGGTACGCGGTAAATCTGCGCGTTTACCATGAGCGGACCGTAGAAGAATATCGGATAACCTGGCGTGCCCGCGATTACCAGATCGCCGGGATCACATAACGCATGAAAAATGTGCGCGAAGCCTTCCTGCGATCCGTAAATTGATAAAATCTCTTCCGGGGATAAATCAGTATTGTAGCGTTTTTTATACCAGTTTTGAACAGCGTCCGTAAGAGAGGGCGGATCTATCAAAGTGTATTTGTAATTTTCAGGATTTAATGACGCCTGCGAAATTGCCTGCATTACATGCGCGGCGGGCGGTCTGTCCGGCGTTCCGGCTGAAAGGTTTATAATGTCCATTCCATTTGCGGCAAGCTGAACTCTGCGCGTTTCCAGGATTTGAAGTATGTTCGCGCCGGCTGCGGACGTCAGTTTGGATAAATACATTACGCGCCTTTTTTTAATTCTTCATCAATAATGATTATAATATTTTCATAATCGCTGTGAAGCAGATGTTCAGAAACAGCGTTTAACAATTCCATTACGTTGTATGACCATGTGCTTTCGTGTAATTTTCTAAGGGTATTTTTAACGCTTCTTTTATCGTATACCATACACGCTTCTTTAATATCTAGTAATTTTTCGCGTAAATAGGAAATATCGTCATTTATATATTCGGCTGTTTTGGAAATGCCGTTTACTTGTCTTAAATAATTTATAACAGCGCGGAGAGATTCTATAAATTTTGGAGTATCTGACGAAATTAAATCCAGCCTTTTATCTCTGCCTGCCTGTTCCAGTTTAAAAGCAAATTCAGATAACGCCGGTTCATCAATGTTTGCGAGAGCGCTTTTCATGGAATGGGCAACTATTGTATAATCTTTTATATTTTCATTATTGCTGAAATTATTTTTAATAATGGTTTCAAGAGATTTAATCGCATTTTCAGCGTCTCTTATAAAAATTTCAGATAACTCAACGCTTATCGTCTTTTGCGGCAAATTATTGTCGCTGTACAGCGAAAGCGCTTTTCCGATTACTTCCGCAGGCTGTTTGTCGCGCACAAATTTATTAAGAAGATTGTTCAACTGACGTATATCAATCGGTTTTGATATAAAATCATTAAAACCATTGTCTAAAAATATTTCCGCCTGTCCTACCAGCGCGTTTGCTGTCAATGCAATGATAGGATGAATATATCCCATTTTGCGTATTTCTTTCACGGTTTCTATGCCGTCCATTTTCGGCATCATATGATCCATAAATATTACATCGTAAACATCGCCGTTTTTAATTTTATCTATTGTTTCAAATCCGCTTGCGGCAAGGTCGATATTTAACTTGTACGGAGTCAGAAAACCCTTTGCGACATATAGATTTGTTTCCACATCGTCAACAATTAATACGCGCCCGTACGGCATTGGCTCGCGTTTTATTTGCGCGTTTTTATTTGAAGGAGCGCTTTCATAATGAAAAGTTTTTAAATTTTCAGATATTTCTTTCCCGATGATTGAAGAATCCACAGACTTTTGAGGCAGGCGGATTGTAAATGTTGTCCCTTCGCCGACTTTACTGTCTATATAAATTTCTCCGTTCATCAAGCGTATTAAATGTTTTGTAATGCTCATGCCGATTCCGGTGCCTTCGATTGCGCGGTTTGTTTCTGTGTTGAAGCGGGAATACTCATTAAACATAATATTAATTTCTTCATGAGTCATACCCTGACCTGTATCGCTGATTTTAAATATCAGAATAACATCATTGTTGTTCTTTTCCATGTCTATGGATAAAATAACTTTCCCGCGTTCGGTGTATTTAAAAGCGTTTGACAAAATATTATTCAATATTTGTTTAATTCTGATTTCATCGCCGAATAATATTTGCGGTATATTTTCATTTATATTCAGAGAAAACTCTATTTGTTTATTATTTATCCGCACAATGTTAATATGGACAATATCATTTATCAAACTTGGAACATCATATTCGGCGGGAACAAGTTCCAATTTTCCCGCTTCTATTTTTGAAAGATCCAAAATATCATTGATAATGTGGAGTAACAGATCGCCCGCGCTGTGTATTTTTATAAGAGCTTCTCTTGTTTTTTGCGCATGCGTCTGATCCTGCATTTCGATGTCAGCGATGCCAAGAATAGCGTTGAGAGGCGTGCGGATCTCATGGCTTACCGTCGTTAAAAAGGAAGACTTGGCTTTGCTTAACGCTTCGGCATCCATTTGTTTTTTCGACATTTCTTCAAATTGAGTGACATCCTGCACCATCTCTATATAACCCGCCGTGTCACCGTTTATATCTTTTAAAATTTCGACATCAACTTTATATGACGCGCCGTTATGTGTAAAGTACGTTTGTTTTATGCCGCGTTTTGCGCATTCTATTCCGCAATTCGGAGTATTGCATATATGAGCGCCCCAATTACTGCAAGGCTTTCCTTTTATATCGTCAAATTTTACGCCTAAAAAATCTTCTACGCGGGTGTTAACAAAAGTCCAGCATGTATCAGGATCTGTAACAGAAATCGGCAGCGGAACGGCGTCAAGAATAGATTTATACCAATACGCTGTAGATTTAAAAATTTTCCTTTCTTCAGTCAGCCTTGACATCATAATTTTTGAATTTTCTTCAGATTTTTTTAATTTAACAATGATTAAGAAAAAGATAATAATGAGTATCAGGATTATTATTAGTAATATAACTGATAATATTGTCATTTTAATTTTTGTATTTTTCAACCAACGCGGAAATTTCGTCAAATTCACTGTGTAATAAATGTTCAGTAATTGAATTAATCAGTTCGCCGGTTTTATGAGACCATGTTTTTTCTCTAAGTTCGCTCAATGCGAGTTTGGCTGACTTTTTATCCATTGCCGCGCAAGCCTCTTTTATTATCTGTAATTTCTCCTTTAAAAATATTATGGTTTCTTCCGTATCTTCTGTAATTATATTCTCCTGTTGTTTAATTTTGATTTCGTTTATTACCATTCCAAGTTTTTCCAGAAAATCGTTTGTTTCCGATAAAATTACATTAATATTTTTTTCACGGCCTGCCTGTTCAAGCCTGAACGCAATGGAAGAAAGTTCGTTTGATTTAATATTCGCGAGAGCGCTTTTCATCGCATGAACATTGATAATGTACATATGAAGATCTTCTTCGCTGTCAAAATGGTTTTTCATGCTGGCTTTTATTGATTCAACAGCTTTCTCCGCGTCACGCGCAAATATCAGCGCCAACTGAGCGTCAATTTGGCGGTGTCCCTGATTTGAAACTTGTTTTTTATCTAATTCAATTTTCTCTTTTTGCGCCGCTTCAATAACTTCAGACGATTGTTTGTCGCGGATTAATCTGTTAAGACAAACATTTAACTGGCGGATATCTATCGGTTTTGAAATAAAATCATCAAAGCCGTTTTTCAAAAACATTTCGGCTTGTCCTGCAAGAGCGTTTGCCGTCAGCGCAACGATGGGATTATTATATCCCATTCTGCGCAGCTGCTTTGTCGTTTCTATGCCGTCCATTTTTGGCATCATGTGATCCATAAATATAATGTTGTAAACTATGCCTTCCTTAATTTTATCAATTGCCTCAAACCCGCTTGTGGCAAGATCAATTTTTAAACCGTACGGCGCCATTAAGCCTTTTGCGACGTATAAATTTGTCTCTACATCATCAACAATAAGAATATGTCCGTAAGGCATATATTCATGCGTTATCTGATTTTTCTTTAGTTGAAGAGAGGCACTGAGCCTGAATTGACGCAGACTTTCAGAATTTTCTTTGCCTATGATGCCGCGGATGCCGATACCGTCTGTTTTTTGCGGAAGGCGCACTGTAACAGCCGTGCCTTCATTAACCGCGCTCTTTACGCTTATCTTGCCGTACATCAGGTCGACTAAGTTACGCGTAATGGTCATACCCAATCCGGCGCCTTCTGTTGTTCTGTTTGCCTCAAGATTGAAGCGGGTATATTCGTCATAAAGTTTGCTTATCTGCTCAGGAGTCATACCCTGCCCTGTGTCTTTTACCTGGAAAATAAGCGTAACAATAACGGCGCCTCCTCCGCGCCCTACGCATTCAGCGTTAACCGCAAGAGTAACCTGACCGCGGTCGGTATATTTAAACGCATTTGATAAAAGGTTATTTAAAATTTGTTTTATGCGAAGTTCGTCGCCGACAAGCACGGAAGGAATGTTTTCGTCTATTTCTATTTTAAATTCAATCGGTTTGCTTTCGTAGCGGATATAATTTAATTGAATAATATCATTTATTAAGCTGGCAACATCGTATTTTACGGGAACAAGTTCAAGTTTTCCGGCTTCAATTTTTGAAAGGTCTAAAATGTCGTTGATAATATTGAGAAGAAGGTTTCCGGAATTATTTATTTTGATAAACGCTTCGCTTGTAGACGGAGGATGACCGGAATTTTGCATTTGAATTTCCGTCATGCCTAAAATGGCGTTTAACGGCGTACGGATTTCATGGCTCATGGTCGCAAGGAAGTTGCTTTTTTGCTGCGTTCTCATGTCCGATTTAATTCTTGCCTGAGAAATGTAGTATAACATTGTGCATAATCCCCATGCCAATAAAGAGCCGAGAACTATCAAAAACGCCGCCATGTTATTTACGCTTCTGTAATATTCATTAACGGGGATAACGATTCCCAAAAACCAGCCGTATTTTACTTTTATAAAATAAACGATGGAATCTTCGTACATGTAATTTTTTACTCTGCGTTCATAAATATTCTGTCCTCGCTCCAATTCGTTGGAAAGCGCGGCAATGCCGCTGTCAATGTTATATAATTTATCGCCGACCAAATATGGCTGAGGGTGGGCTATAATTTCCATATTATCGTTTATCAATATTCCGTAACTGCCGTCCGTAAGGTTTATGGAAACAGCGTTGTTATAGATTCTATTCAACTCGATATCAAGGCATATAACGGCAAGAGGTTCGCCGTCATCGCTTGCGATGTAACGCGAAAAGGTTATTATATTGTTACCTGTTAACGGATCTTTAAAGGGATCGGAAACTATAATCCGTCCTGAGGCTTCGATCGCTGAAGGATGCCACAAATGATTTTCAAGCTGAGCATCTGCGGATGAGTCTTTTCCGGATATATATATGCCGCCCAAACTGATAAAAAAACCATGGGAATTATTTAAGCCGACCATCCGCTCCCTGTCTCTGATTAACAGACCGGTTAAAGCCGACATATATGACGCTATAGATTTCGCATTATCTCCCCTTAACAGCATGGTGCGGATTGTTTCCGAGTAGCCGCTTAGAAATGTCTCCGGTTCTAAAAGATTGCTGACTACTTCAGCTTCTGTAAACGCAAGGGCGTTTTCCGCGTCATTTATAAGATGTCTGTGTTCAATACGGCTGGCAAAAAGGAAGCTGGAAATGCCCATTATTACGAAAGCGATGACAATTATGAACATTTGCGCATAAACTGAGTTTATAGCCCGGCTTTTATCAAAAATTGACCGCAAAACGACCCCCCGTAATACTGCCCTACTATAAAGTATAATATATTTTCAACCAATATTTTGGTTAAATGTGTAAATTTATTATATTTTGCAGTATTGACGGCGAGAACGGCTTGGTAATAATGCCTACAGCCCCGAGTTCAGCGCTCTTTTCCTCGATAGAGGCGTCTTTTGTCCCTGTCAGAAATATAATGGGGATATCCGCCCAATCGCTGTTTTTTAACCTTTCCAATGCTTCAAATCCGTTCATTTCAGGCATTTCTATATCAAGCAATATTATGGAAGGTTTTATTTTTTCCAAAAGAGTGAACATTTTCGCCGCAGAAGGAATGGTCATAACATTGAAGTTGTCTTCTAACGCTTCCTCTGCCTTTGCCAGATTTGTGTCGCTGTCATCAACTACAAAAACCGTTTTCAATTCGTTTTTTTTCCTTATATAGTGAAGATTATTTACGCGGTAAGTCTTTGTCAAGAGGAAAGATGAAATACCTTTTGCGTTTATTTTACCTCTTTATTTTATTCGTATCTTAACCTAAGTGTGAATGGTTTGTAAGCATCAGTAATATACCAACTTCCAATCCATATGATATGTATTCAAATGAACCATTTTCTTTCATTATTAATTTATCAAACATTATTTATTAATTAATATCATTATTTTATGGTGTTATGGTTATAGGTAATATAAGTTGTATTAAATATTATTGTTTAATAATTGCATCCGGACAAATTTAATCTTTCTTTTTTGCCCGGATGCGTTCATTTTTTAATTATTGTCGGCGTATTCTTAATGGAGCAACACGCCGTCGTTCATCTTTTGTTGCTGTAAATAAAGGAAATACTAGAATTAATTTATCATTCTTAATTTCCAATCGTAATCGACCTTCGGGAAATGAAGATATCGTTTCAAAAACATTTTCTTCTATTTTCCTGAATTCAAGAAGCAAGTGCAACGAAAACCTGATAAGGTGTTTTGAAGCGTAACAGCTTCATAGGTCTATTATTAATGTAACGCGCTACTTTATTCAACTCCCATTGAGAAACCTTTTTCCAATC
>Ga0209755_10005712_pt1 | contig 14039 bp, 11 predicted proteins | sample TergutCo191P1_FD_187301 | JGI IMG/M metagenome (GOLD analysis project Ga0209755, IMG submission 187301) | Cornitermes sp. P1 segment gut microbial communities from Petit-Saut dam, French Guiana - Co191P1 (SPAdes) (version 2) | ecosystem: Host-associated > Arthropoda: Insects > Digestive system... | reverse complement strand
GGTTGATAGTTATCATTTGTCCTTTTTCCTGATGCTCTATGATGGCCCTGGTTCAAAAATATTGGTGATTGGATGACTTCAACAATTTATTTACTTACTCCATAGAGCAGATTCCTTCTTGAGAAGCCAAACGGTTCTCAGCTACTCAAACTCCCCGAATTTTACAGTACCCAAAGCTTCATTACAAGAACCTGCCACCTGTCCCTATCCTGAGCCAGATCAATCTAGTCCATGCCTCCCAATCCCACTTTTTGATAATCCATCTTAATTTTATCCTCCCATCTATGCTTGGATTGTCCAAGTGGTCTCTTTCCCCACCAAAACCCTGTGTGCACTTCTCCTGTCCCCCCCCAATACATGCTACATGCCCTGCCCACCTCATTATTCTCGATTTGATCACCTGAATAATATTTGGTAAGGGGTACAAATCATCACGCTCCTCATTATGTACTTTTCGATACTCCCCTGTTACCTCATCCCTCATAGGCCCAAATATTTTCCTCAGCACTCTATCCTCAAACACCCTCAACCTATGTTCCTCCTTCAGTGTGAGCGATCAAGCCTGAATGAACATGGGGTTGAATTCTGGGTAACAGCTGAAGGTGGGATGGAGCTATTACAATGAGGGACAGTGGTGTGTTACACCGATCAGTCAATATGTAGTGGCTTTCTGTAGAAAATATATACCATTTAGTAATTAGGCTTCCTCTTTATTAGTGCACTGGAGACGGTAAATGTTATCCACATATGACATATTTCAAAAAAGATACAGGATTTAATTTAAGTTTTTTCTGTGATATCTGACCATGAACATGCTTAAACAATGCAGAGCCACTGAAAAGTGACAGAGTGCCCAAGTTAAGCAACATGGACTGTAACAAATGATTGCCTGATTTTAGCCACTGTTCCCCAAGTGGTACACACTTTGAGCAAGACACTGAAAACTAAGATTAAATCTTGCATGGGAATACAATATGCATCTGTGTCTGTCATCATATATCACCATCCTGACAGCAGAAGGATTGTGAAACATGGAAATTAGGTGCATGTTCTAGTGACATTACCTGAGGAGACTTCATTGTGTAGATATACTTCTCTTGGAAAAAAAAATATATATATATATATATATGTGATAATTTGTATCTATCTTTTTCCAGATCTTCCAGGTGATAGAATGTGTGTGTGATATGTGTTCCTTCTCCATGGCCAAATCTTCAAGTGTCTGCCGAACTACCTTCTCAGTGCAATAATATATGGCTTTTACTTCTTTAGGATATTCACTTCATGCTATCAAATGTCCCTATTTTCTCTATGCAAATATGGTGAGTTGGACGTATTTCTCTGGTAATTGTTGTATAATACTCATATTTCAGTGAAGGAGAATGACGTACGGTGGCTCAGTGATCATGTTCAAAGACTGTTTTAGCTCTACGATTTCACTTGTTACAAAAACAGTGGACTGTTTTTAAATGTGTAAATTACCTGAATATCTTCACAAATATGAAATTAAAGAATTGAGCAATGTAAATTCTGTTGCATTAGTATTATTTGTAAATCCAACCTATAATAAATCCCTTCTATAATATTGACTATGTGTTGTGGGTCCACTAAATGGGTATACATTTGGTGAAACATGCCTAAAACATATCCTGGATTGAGCAGCAGTCTGGTCCTTGGCAAATGCAGTGAAAACCAATGTAACATTCAACAGGCAATCTGCTTGAATGTTGATAGTTCCCTGCTCATATATTCTTATTTTGTGCATATTACCTTGTATTTATCCAAGAAGGAATATTTCTGCCATATATGGAAAACACTTCAAACCAGTGCACGAAATACAGGTAAAATTATGAAATTAAAACTTATATGTTTGTACTGGTGGATAATTGTGTGTAGTACATATGTAGCACAATTTCTGATCTGCTAATTTGACCATAAATGCATGTTTTTTATGTAATTTTTTTAACAGTATGTATCTCTGTCAAACAGAAACTTTTCTGAAGTGGAAGGTACTTTAAATCCTTAGTATTTTGTTACAAGTTTGTTTTACTGAGTTTGAGAAACTATTAATTCGAAGAGTGGTCAGGAAGTAAGGTTACACAGTAGATAATATGTAAACTATCCAACTCACAATATGTGGAAATTATTTTAAGAATGACTGGCTGTTTTACACCAACTAGTGAACATTCCTCTTTTGAGAATTATGACTGCCTTTGTGCTTCTGCATGGCATGTTTTTAGTTATTTGCAACCTAAAATGTTCTGAAGCAGAGGTTTTACAATATTATTTTTAGCTGCTACTGAGTGATAATCAGCTGTTTCCAGTGACAAGGAACATTTTGAAGGTCACAGATTTAAAATTGGTCATGACAAGTCAACGACAGTCACATAACAGTGTACTGAATACACGCTGCCTCTTACAGACATGGAATAAAACTCATGAAGTGTAAAAAAATTTTAAGGGTCAGAAATTGTCATTCATATTTATATTCATTTATTCAGTATTCCAGAGATCCACCAAAGTGGACATAGAGCTTGTCAGTAACAACAGGCACAGTACAAAGTGAGTCTTGACAATAAAATACAAATAATAATAATTTATGAATACAATACAGAAATAAGACACATCAGACTTATACAAGGAAATGTCTGTATTGACAAGTACCATATCTGACGGGTCACAACCCCTAAGGATCAAATGAATGCAAAATAAATCGAATTGAATTGAGATCAGATCATAATAAACAATCAGTGAATACTTATATAACGTACAAAGACAGTACCTCAGAACTAATACCAATATAATAAGGAATTTTGTGATACAGTACATAATTCATGATTGATGAAAGTACTCTTCCAGTGAATAAAATGAATAAGTATATAAGTGTATAAAAATTGTTTCAGAGCAGTTTTAAACCTTTTTTGGTTACCAGCGATGTTTTTAATCTCCAAGGGTAAATTATTAAACATTTTTATCCCTGAATAATAAGTTCATTTTTGATAAATGGCTAAGTTTGCTTGGGGCAGGTATGAGTTATTTCTTTGTCTAGTGTCTGTATTGTGATTTTTAATGTTTGTTGAGAAAAGGTTTTTGTTTTGAACTACAAACATTAATAAAGATAATAGATATTGTGATGTCAAAAGCAAAATTTGTAATTTCTTAAATAAATTTCTACATGAAACTTGATTCCCACAACGTTCCATAATACTAATTGCTTTTTTTTTTTTATGCTAAAAATTGTGGAACTATGTGACGAATTTCCCCAGAATATAATTCTGTAACTCATAGCTAAGTGAGAGAAAGCATGATAAATCATTTTTAATGATGAGGCAGACATGTATGTTTTGGCATTTCTAATTATATAGCAAGCTGTACTTAATTTTTTCATGAGAAAATTGATATGATTATTCCAAGACAAAGTATTATCCATTGTCACCCCCAGGAATTTTGTGTGGGAGCTATGGTGTTTAAATTATTGTTAATGCCTATCTTTAAGTTGACTGACATATTTCTCTTAGTTGTAAAGTGTGCATAATTTGTCTTATTAAAATTTAGAGATAACAGGTTTGCTCTGAACCATTTATTTAGAGCTGCAAAGACTATGTGAATGTTTTTGTTGAAATCTATTAGATTAGAATGATCAAATAAGATACTAGTCTCAAATCATAGTATTTTCCATACAGATCCCATAAATCACATCAGGGGTATAAACTTGGAACTTTGTGACTGGATATTGTTTTTAACTAACTCTTGTTTCAGGGTCTTTCTTGAGGAGTTAATAGTTAAATAACCTGGTCAATAGATGCCGTATTCTCATTGACTTGACAGGTTCATCACCATGCTCACCAAAGCCCAGAACTAACCCCTACTCTAAACCAGTGCACAGCTTCACATCCTTTATCTGTAAGTTCCATTTTAATATCACAGTCCCTCTCTCCCACAGGGTCTTTTCCGCTGAAATTCTGAAACCACTTTCCTCATATAATTAAACTTTTTCTATTTAGTTTACCTTTGGTGCTGTAATTGTTCTCAGCTCCCCTGTCATGACATTATTTATACATAAGGGGTTACTCTTTGCAAGCATTCATGGAATGAGTGCATGAAGAGAATACACTCATGCATAACTAAACACTACAGACATTATAGAATTCAGTTTTGCTAGCATACTGCTCAGTGTTCGCCACATCCCTGTTGTAGATCTTCATAGATCCTATGGACACATATGCCATGTAGCTGTCTTTTGTATGATGTGTCCCTTCTTTTAGAAAAATATAAAAGGAAGGGTACCCTGACACCGAGTAGGGTTTGTATTAGACCAAAATGAACCAAAATAAAATCTCATTTCAGCTTTTAGCATGCACTTCCAACAACAAATTACATCAAAATCAGTTAAGTAGCTTCAGAGTACTTGACACTTTGCAAACATCTGGCTGCTTGGTATCAGTTGCAGAGGGGAAATTTTGATCACACTATCAATGGTAGGCAGGATATTTTCAGTTACACAACTTTTATAGCAGTCTTAATTAGGTTTGTCAACTTGACAGACACGACTTTGAAACTTGTGTAATAAAGACCAACAAGATGCATTTTTCTTTCTTAATTTACTTCAAAATCATTCCTCTACGTGTTTCGAATAGAGTAACTATTGATCATCAGGAGACATTTATTGTATATGCAGCATATGGTATTTATCATGCATCTACGTTGACTACCCGCTAACATGATCACTGTGATCATGTTAGCAGCTAGTCAACGAAGCTGAGAAGATTATCTTGTTGGTCTTTATTACGCAAGTATATCACGATGAACGGTCCACAGAATGTAATTAAAAAAAAAAACTGAAACGTTGCCCTCTTCAACTTTCATGCAACATATCTTGTTGAAAGAGCTCCCCATTTTGTTCAGTTTTGAATTTCTGGATATAAAAAGACACATCATTTGATGTAATAGCATTTAAATTTGACGGGACGCACACTGTGGAGCAATAATAATCACAAATTTCATGTCCGACTGTTGTATGACAGAATTTGTGAACCTACGAAATGATACGCACAGCGCTCCTTCGCCAACGGAAGTTCTATGAACCAATCACGACGCAGATGGCCTGCCACAGCCATAATGTGTGTAATCCGTAATATTGGTCTACAAGTAGTAATCTGTGATATACATGGCAGCATTTTTATTACTACTTTTTTGTGTTTTATTTTTTCGTTGACGGTGAGTGTACCACGACCAGTTGCATGTGTGTGTTGTGATATGTGCAATGATGTGAGGTAGCGCTGGCTGTTTTTAGTGGTATTTCAGTCAATAAAGTAACAGTGTAAGATGGCTGTCACGAAAGAAGTATTCGTTTTGGACAATGGTGCATGCACAGCAAAAGTTGGGCTTTCAAACGCAGAGCTTCCAAGGTATGTAACGTAGTACAGCGACATCTATCTGTGATAGTACTCAAGCCGGAAAGTCTGAAAGCGTTATGTAAGAGACACCATTCGACCAACTAGTACTGCAGTTTTTATTATGCTAATTATGTTTCAATTAGTTATTTATTCGTCGTAATTGTGGTTCACCACAATCGTATGATCTTTACATTTTAATTAACTTTTTTTATATAACATTTTTAACTAGCGTACTGTAAACCACGGGATCCCGTAGGTAGCCACAGCTGAAGTACCCTGTATGATACCATGTTTTATAAGCCTGAAGATGACCCCAAGGGGTTGAAACATGCAGCTTTGTCAATTGTTGCATAACTTAACTTTGCACCACTGTGTTGTGTATGACGGACAATAAATAATAAATTGTTATATTGGCACAAAGGGGTGGAAAACCTTCAATTTATAATTATGTTTTGTTGTTTCTGGTGTTAAAGCCATTACTTTATTACACTGTACTTTAAACATCTAATTCCTGAAATTGGTTGTTAACTTCTGAGTATAAATTACAGTTTTTATGATCACTTGCAACCCTTATGGTGAAAATGGTCATTCATATTTTCTTTAGGGAGCAGTTGACTTGGAACATTATAAGGAAATATTTCATACCTGTCATGTGATTACTTTGTATACATGCCCACAACAATAAAATGTGCATTTCTGAAGTTTCCAGTTAAGATATTATATGCATTTCTCACTTCTTCCTATATGTTCCAGACATCATGCTGTTTTCTACCATAACATCAGATAAGCACAGATTCAGTTCTTCATTCTTTTACTTCTTTCATCCTCCTCTTACTTTCTGCAGTGAGGGATACAAAATTTTATATGGAGATAGATCATAAACCTACTCAAAATAATTTATGAAATATTTCATTTGTTATAGATTATACATAAGTTATATCTGACTGCTTTGTCACGAAACTAGTGGGTATTATGTGTAGAAACAGCTTACTGAATTTGGTAGTTATTAACTTATGCTTCTGCTAGCCTTTGTATAAGGATGTTTTGAAAGGAAAGTAGGTGTCCAATATTGTTTTCACAACCTTTTGTTGTGTGTTGTTAATACATTTTTCCTCTTTTTGTAGGGTCATCCCTAACTGCATCATGAAGGCAAAGAGTGAGAGGAGACGGCCTTTTGTTGGTGATCAGTTGGAAGACTGTAGGGATGCATCAGGGCTGTTTTATATACTTCCATTCCAGAAGGTTCAATATTTCTCCTTTTGTGTAGAACTGTCCATGTATATATTAGAAGTTGTACTGAAAAGCACAATTTATACGAAGTAGGAATTTGTTTATAAATGCCAAGAAAGGTGACTTCATTCATGCCATTTATTCAACCTTTGGCATTGGAATACAGTGCCTATGTACTCTGCAAAAGACCAGAGTTTGAATGACTTGGTCATTACTACCCAATGACTCTCAACGGTCATTTTGCATTCTGTGTATGCCACTGCTCAACGACAGTAGTCTTCCTATGGCACCAAAGAGTTAACATTTGTTATTTGAAATTTTCATTCTTTTAGTATGAAACTGTTCTCAAATACCACTAGATCGTATACATGTAAGAGTCTCATGTTCATCACTAAAAATTCTTATGCAAGTGTAATATGTACAGGAGTGGTTATCATGAAAATCATGTTTTTCACATTCAGGTTGTCAGTGCTAGAAGCTTCATGAAGTAGACAATAAATTTGGTATGGGTTTATTAGTGTACAGAGTACATGGAATAGTGATGAAGCTCCTCAGGTGTGTGTAGTTTGTCAGCGCAACCCAATGTTTGTGCCGCTTGTTGCTTATCATATATCCCAACTGTATTCAGTCTCTTGTCTAATGTTGTCCATCATTTTAGGAATGATCTGTGCTACTGAATTTGTTATGCATTGCTCATTTGTGCAGATTTTTAAGTTTCTGTTGGTGTGGTATTGTAACTCTACTGCTGGAGATTGATGTCCATGGCACATTTGTAGTTCCTAACTGCCAGCACACCTGTGGTTCAAGTTTGAATGCCTTTATCATTAAGGTAATGAAAGAGGATGGGATGTAGGCAACTTGGAGTCATTGCCGATCAGTAACACCCTTGCTCTTCTTGTTTGGTCAACCAGTAGGGTGGCAGTTATGCCAACTGAAATCAGTTGTTTGATCAAATTTGAAACACTTTTGACTGACTAATGTTGAATCATTATTTTTAAACAAACTGATGTGACCCTGATGCAACAGTTAAAGTTTGTTTGCTGTCACTATTTCAGTTCCAGCCAAGTTTTTGACAGGGTAGAAGCCAATCTGATTCTTGAATATGAGAAATACTTGGCTAAATTAACCACAGGGATTTGTAAAGAGCGATTTTTAAATCAATCTGAAATTTAACTGTAAGTGTAAGTTTGTACATAATTAACTGCTAGGTTGTGTCACAATAAAATCAGTGCATAAATGTGTGCATTTGGACTTGTAACCTGTGAAATTGTAACGTTCTTAGTGCTACTCCAGCAACGTGATTCGTTGTGCGTTCTGCTCAGTGCCATCCTCAACTCTGTACCATGATGTTAGGGGTAACCAGCCTTGAACTGTAGGCAGGCAGTTGCTGTTAAGAACTGTGACTGTGACGTGGAAATCAGTTTCTGTCAGTGGAATATCATGCATATATATCTTTATGAATCTGTGTAAGAAGTTTAGTAGGGTGAGAACCAGGTGGCCAATCCACATTTAAGCAAATGTGTTAATTCAGGAATGTGTGAACTTCATTATGGCAATGTGTAGTGGGGAAGGCTTGTTGAAATGTTGATACATGGAGGGTGCAGTTGTTCATCAGGCCACACCACACATTCTTTTTCATCTGTTCATTTCTTTTTAGAAAACATTAGGTATTTCTGACCCCCATACGTGGCAGTTCTGCCTGTTGAGTGTACCGAATGTGTGGAAGGTTGTCTTCTACACCTATTCCTGCACACTGTGCCATATTTCCAACTTATGTAGTTTCATTGTCTCATTTTATGTAACCAAGCTCTACTGCACATTTGCATAGATGCTGGCAGCCTTGTATGTTAGAATTATACCTGATGAGACAGTGCACTATCAGTTATTTGTTTTTGAAGATTCTTCTCTGGATTGTGGAATGGGGAACATTTATTTATAGATACCAATAACTCGAAAGGTACTGTTTTAATCATTCTGTTTTATAAAGGCTAGTACACACCTGCAGACATTGTCGGGAAATATAAACTCTTTTCAAACAAGTTTAGTTCCTGTTCATTCTCTGTTGGTGTTATGTGCACAACAGTCCACAAACAAATATTCCATGTTCCTTGTCTCCCATTTGAAATGGAAAACAAGGTTCAGTTTGCAAACTTGCTATCAGCTAATCCTAGAAAGTGCTGTGGCAAGAATGTTATAGTCCTTTTAACTTTTCCTTGATCTTTCACTTCCTTTATCCAACTGGCATTCATTATTAGGCTTCTCAACAATAAGATTTTTTTTATGGAGGTGAGGTTGTTAGCCTCACACTTCAACCCCCCGACATGGAGGACCAGGGTGTCCCTCTTTCTCTGGATCATTTGACCACACAATCCCCACCACTACAATAAAGTAGAGATACCTTTGGGGAGAGGTAAGTATGTAAGCATAACAGTTAATCAAATGGACACAGGACTGTTCATGATACTTTGCAACTAGCTACATGGCCTGTCCAAGAAGTTCGTGCAGTAGGTTAGAGGAGGAGTGAGATGTTAACTGGTGGTGCACCCCTCCAGCTCTCCTCACTCTACAGGACCCAGGTGCCTCAGTAGGAGCCAGACCACTGTAGGAGAAGGACAGACTTGGTGCTTTAGTTTTTTGTGGAACGCGTATTCGCTCATTGTCAAAATGGAGATCGATCAACAGCTTGAACAACGAATTAACATCAAGTTTCTTGTGAAACTGGGCAAGAATGGTCCCGAAATCCATCAAATGTTGCAACAGGTTTATGGAGAGTGTGCTCTAAAGGAGAAAACTGTTTTCAAGTGGGCCCAGCGTTTTCGGGAAGGCCGTGAAGACCCCAAGGACAATGCCAGGTCAGGACGCCCCTCCACCTCAAGTGGTAATGAAAACATCGATCGTGTGCGTTCTCTCATGCTCAGTGACCGCCGATTGACTGTTAGAATGATAGCAGAACTTGGTTTGGGAAAGTCATCCGTTCACACAATTTTGAGGGAACATTTGGACATGAAAAAGGTTTGCACCAAGATTGTACTGAAACTGCTCACTCCTGAGCAAAAGTTGCGACGAAAGGAGTGTTGCACTGACCGGAAAACCTCAGAGGAAAGCGATGAATTCTTGGAAAGGGTCATCACAGGTGACGAATCGTGGATCTACGATTACGACATCGAGCTGAAGTCGCAGAGCAGAGAGTGGAAACACAAAGAATCGCCGAGACCAAAAAATCACGGAAAAGCAAATCAAAAATCAAAGTCATTTTGCTGGTTTTTTTGACTGCCATGGAATTGTGCACCACGAATTCACATCTGAGGGTCAAACTGTCAACGCAGCTTTCTACGTGGAGGTTTTGAAGCATCTGAGAGATCGTGTGCGACCAGAATTGTGAGAGGGGAGGCGATGGATTCTTCACCACAACAATGCACCCGCGCATTCTGCATTAATTGTGCGTGAGTTTTTGGTGTGCAATTCCATCACCATGCTCGAACATGCCCCTTACTCGCCGGATTTAGCCCCCTGCGATTTTTTCTTGTTCCCCAAATGCAAATTGGTGCTGCGGCGGCAGAATTTGGGTGATGTGACAGCAATTAAAAGTGAAATGACATAGCTGCTGAAGGGCTTAAGAGAAGCGGAATTCCAAGGGTGCTTCCAACAATGGAAACAGAGGTGGGACAAGTGTATTGTGTCAAATGGGGAGTATTTTGAAGGGGACCACATTGATGTATCCTAAAATTTGTAAAATAAAGTTCTTATAAACATACTGCACGAACTTCTTGGACAGGCCACGTATTTGTAGCAACATTTCAAAATTGGAAGGTGTCATTCTGACAGAATTTCTGAAGCCAGCTCATTCTTTGAGTTTCAAATCTCCCAAAAGTTTTCTCCATACAACATTCCTTCATTGATCTAGTCTGCCCTCTTCTCCAGTTTCTTCACGGGTGCCTTTTTTTAAGAGAAATATATAGGCAGCACAAATTCCAGCCATAAATTCACTGTATGAAATGTTTTGAACTGGCTGGTCATTGGGATATGTGGACATGAGAGTGTTTGTTGACTGCCAATGTTCCACAAACATGGTATGAAAACTGTTTGTAAACAGGTTGTGCCAAACTTTGCAAACATTGTTTGTGGGTGTGCACGAGCTCTAAGGAAGAACAGTTTCATGGGATAATATGAATATTGTGCCATCCCACATTTCTTCTTACCCTGGGCAGTAGCAACATGACCACCTTGTGAACTTCCAAAGTGTGATTAAAATAGTACTAGTCTATGTAAGGTCCTGATATTTCGTGTTTTAATAGAACATTATAAACCATACAACCTATGTTATTTATGTAGGTCTCAAAACAACTGATGACTGCATAAAATTTATTGAATTTCAAGATAAACATGTGAAAAATGTTATGTAGTCTGAATTTGTATAAGGGAAATTATGCACAGAAATGAATCAGTAAGTTGTACAGAGTTATTTAAGATCCTGTGAACCATTTCAAATCTGTATTGAACAGAAACCATAATTTCTAAAAACCTTGCAACACATAACATTTTATAGGCAATATATGATTCGAGTTTCTATCTATAGATCTTTCGTGTGTGTGTCACCTGTTATTTAGCATACATCAAGGTGGTAATCAGATCTGTGCAATACTTTCTTCAAAATGTTAGGCATCACAGCAGCTGCAGTGGCCCAGAAGTATACTTTTAACTCTTAGAGGGTTTTTGGGTATGCAGGGATATATATGCCATATTTCATGTAATACCACATATGTAATTCTGATTGATTCAGTTCAGGGGGTGTGGGGAGTGTCAGGGTATCAATCCTTCACATTCAGTCCCCATGCCTGGTAAGACTTTGTTAAGATAAGTACAAACATTCAAATACTAGTACTTTGACACTCCATCATGTTGAGACTAGAAGGGGTGTGGGAAATTATCTGATGACTGTACCATTATCTACTTTTGAAACATGATTCAAACTGTCAGTGACTGTACTTTCAGCAAAGGAAATAGGCACATAAACCTTTGTTAATGACAAAATACAAAGTACCTCAACTTGTTGGCTCTTTGTAACCTGTCTGACAGAAACAGAAGACTGTTTGGTACCCCTGTACCTCATATTTGTTCACCAGGCTTGCTGCACAAGGGTAGCCATTTTTCAAGAAACAGTGCATCATTGTCTCTACTGAGCACCACAGCTTTCATTTTTAGTTATGTGTGCACATATTGTTGGTACCATTGTTCTGTCAGTTATGGTTTCTGTGGAATATAAACAGAATATAATTATTGGTTTTTAAACAGAGAAGTTTCTTAAACCTTGAAACCTGCACAGCATTGGTTTATTTCTGTAAAACCATGAATCATGGCATAGTGTTCATGAAGTGGTTTTACATGCAATTAAAAAGTAATGCCAGTGGAGACAGCTTCTAAATACAAACAGCATTCTCTGTGATTCTATTCACATGATAGTAGAAACAAAAAATTGCTGAGATTGTGGGCATAGAAACCTTTTCAGACAGTCTCGGCAAATTTATATTGTCTGGAATCCAGCAACAGTGGAGGGATATTTGCTAATTTGAAAGGTATTTTCTGTTTTAGGGATATTTGGTGAATTGGGATGTTCAAAAGAATGTATGGGACTACATCTTCAGTAAAGAATGCTGCCCTGTTAATTTCACTGAGACATCTCTTATTGTTACTGAGCCATATTTCAACTTTACCTCTATTCAGGAAGCCATGACAGAGATCTTCTTTGAGGAATATGAATGCAAATCATTACTCAGGATAAATGGTAAGGATATAGTGACCATACTTGCTAGTGTGTTTGTCTTGTATTGATTTGGGTGGGCCTTAGAGTAGTGTTGCACTGGTCATGTTGGTTCAAATAGTAACATGTCTGATTTTCATTCAGGAGGCAAGTGGTTCATATCTTAATGATGCCAACTCTTCTGACTGAGGTTTTTAATGTTTTTCCTCAGTCCAACCCAACAAATACCAGGATCATCTTCATCTTTTGGGCTGCAGCTTATCTAGAGTCCTAGCCTCTAAGCAGCATCTTCTATTCATACCTGTCTAGTGCGGTACTGGGTGCTGTTCCCAACATAGCTGGTGCATGAAGCTGACTGCTAATTATGTACTGACACAAAAGCAGAAGAGTGTTTCCCCCCCATAGCAGTTTGTAAACTAAAGTTTATCTTGTCTAATATGTATTGATGTGGGCACACATTGGATTTTTCATCAACACATATTAGACAACATAAACTTAACAGCTATAAAAAAATTGTGCGGGTGATAAAATCGAGAAGAATGAGATGGGTGGGGCACGTAGCGCATATGGGGGAGAAGTGAGGCATGTACAGGGTTTTGGTGGGGAAACCTGGAGGAAAGAGACCACTGGGGAGACCCAGACATAGATGGGAAGATAATATTAAGATGGAAGTGGGATGTGGGGGTATGGACTGGATCGAACTGGCTCAGGATAGGGACAGGTGGCGGACGCTTGTGAGTGCGGTAATGAACCTTCGGGTTCCATAAAATGTGGGGAAGTTCTTGACCAGCTGCAAACCAGTTAGCATCTCAAGAAGGACTCTGCTCCATGGAGTAAGTAAGTAAGTAAGTATTGGTGTTCCACCAAGGTTGGTGATCTCATGGCCAGGCCTCTCCATTCCTCTGCACCATGTTGTAAGTTCTTCTCTAATATCCATGCAAACTCTTTCTGCAGTTTATCTCTGTGTATACATCACTTTGTACTTAGTCTTGCTATATTGTCCTTGCCCTTTCTAGTGCTTGTCATTCAATGGCTTTGTGTTTTATACTGAGAGGAATCCTTGTTTCATCTGTACCACTGTCTTGTTAATTGGACCAACATTTCTTGTAGTGTTTTCCCATACTTTCAGGTCTTGCCTGATGTCTTGGTTTTGTATTTAATGTTTTCTTTTCATGTCCTAATGCTCTGTACAAGCTTGCTTTCTTTCCATCTGCAATCTGCCTGTACTTTTTCCAAGTCCATTTTGAGGTTCATTCATGAAATTGTGAAAATAACTGTTAGCTACATTGCATGTGTGTCCCTCTGTCCTTTAGTCTGCACAGAAAAACTCGACTCCCACTGGGCACATTTTTGTGAAATTTTTTTATTGGGATGTTTGTATTAAAATCTACCAGAAATCACACTTGGCTAAAATTGGGCAAAAATAACCATCATTTTACGTGAAGACCTACATAAATTTGTATTTTGTTAAATTCTCCTTAGTGCGAGAAACGTTTCAAACAAACAGATATACGTAAAATAAAGACCCATGTTCCATTCCAAATATGTTTTATATGAGGTAATTACAACAGAGAGCAAGCGAGGCCAGAGAAGTAATTATGTAAGTATATATTTGTTGTGATGTGACATATAGATTCAGTGACACAGGATTTGTG
>Ga0209755_10005711_pt1 | contig 14042 bp, 15 predicted proteins | sample TergutCo191P1_FD_187301 | JGI IMG/M metagenome (GOLD analysis project Ga0209755, IMG submission 187301) | Cornitermes sp. P1 segment gut microbial communities from Petit-Saut dam, French Guiana - Co191P1 (SPAdes) (version 2) | ecosystem: Host-associated > Arthropoda: Insects > Digestive system... | reverse complement strand
AAACATACAAAAGAAAAAAACATTTAGACACAAAATGGCTACAAATATATGCACCTTGAAGCAACGGGTGATATGACACAATCTTGCACACATGACAAGAAACTAACATATTCTCCCACATACTATCAATACAAACAACACGGCATGGAATTAACAGATTATGTCAAGCACACTCACCTTGGAAATAGTCTAAAGTTTCTTTTGACACAATTGGAGGCTTGAGCTGCAGTTCAGCCACCTCAAACTGGCAAGTTATTGGAAGGTGCTGAAGGTAGCGTAATCTACGCCGCAGTTCTTCAGTCATGGAACCAGACTCCTTTTCAATGATCCGACCCATTAAAGTTGGAGGACAGTGCTCTAGGGAACCATAGCAATGCTCCAACATGCGCACATTCAGAGCATGCATATATATATGCTGGCCATCTGCTGCTGCAAGATCAATTTACAACTGATTAGGCAGGTCATGCAGAAATTATATTAACTGCTGCAGATTATAATATCTGAATTCAAGATCTCAAATGTCCTGTGCTCTGGCTTCTGCTTCTTGTATGCTTTTTAGAGATCTTATGAGAGTGAGTGAGTGAGTGAGTGAAAAGCAAATGTGATGTGCAAGAAGGCACCCACGATAAGAACTGTAGCCAACAGCCCTGTCATACCCAAAAAGCTACCCTTCCACTCTACACTACTGCCCTTCTATTGTGTACTTGTCTGTACTCTTACACAGAATTTCCTTCATTACAAGTTTAGGACAGGTGTACTGTTGTTGCAATAAGTTCTAGAAATTGAAATATCCCAGGGTATTGTAGAAAAAGAGTAAGGGATGCAGGGGGAAAAAAAAAGAGAGAGAGAGGATTCCAGCTTTATGGGATGTGACACGTTGCTGGGTAAGTGGTTCTTGACATCCAAAAGGAATATCAGGAACCACTCGTCCAGCACAGCAGTGTCACATCGTAGAAGACTGGAATCCCTGACCTTCAAAATGCACACTTTTCAAAAATATTTAGAGTAGGTTAATTTTGTTAAAAATAGTAAATGAACTCTTTTGATGTAACACAAACAAACACACACAAAGCTCTTAATTAAAACATAATGTACTCTGCATTCCTGCATTTCAGAAACATGTACTATGTTACATGAATGCCTGTATCATTCACTTCACACTTCTGTCTTCTCATTTGCTGTCCAGTAACAAGAAGACTAAAGTATATAAAAACGCAATTTTATGTATGAAAAAGGCTTCACATGCAATGCTGAATATTTTGATCTGGAAGGAGGACCAAGAGGAGAACTGCATAAACAGGACCTTTAGAATTTGCTCATCATCATCATCATCATCCCCTTTATGCAGGGTATTTATATTTATATTCCTGAGACAAACGGTATTTATACTTATATTCCTGAGACAAACTATGTCCCTAGGGAATACAGTGTTGCAGCTATTCTGTTGTTACTATTCATTCGTTTCAGTGTTGAATCTATTGTAATTTTACATTAGTACTTTCCAAAGTATGTGTAAAGTGCCCAATATGGCTATTTTCTGTAGTTCCTTGACTTCATGGTTTCCTGGTATGTTGCTCACGTACTTTCTAAATGACTGAAATAGTCCCAGACACCCCTATTATTACTGGTATCACCTTTGTTTTTACATTCCACATGCGCTGTATTTCTATTGTAAGGTCTTTATATTTTAGAATCTTCTCAGTTTCTTTTTTAATCACATTTCTGTCTCCTGAGATTGCAGTGTCTATTAACATACATGTTCCCTTTTCATTATCATACATTACACTGTCTGGTTTGTTGTTGGGGATAGTTCTGTCAGTTTGTACTTGTTGGTTCCACAATATGGTTACCTTGCCTCCTTGACTTGTTTCTATTGATTTAGGAACATGTTCATACCAGTGTTTTTTGTCCAATTGTACCCCTGTTTCCTTGCATATGTTGAAGTGTAGTTGTGCACATACTCTATCACGTCTTTTTGTGTACTGTTCTTTTGCCAGTATTGGGCATGCTGATATTATATGGTCTATTGTCTCATCAAATTGTTGGCAAAGTATGCACTTGCTGTCTGTTTCTGTGTTCAATAATTTTGTCACATAATATTTTGTTTGTAACGCCTGGTCTTGTGCAGCCACTATTTCACTTTCAGTTTCAGCTTTTAGGTCTCCCTTCGATAGCCAAAGGAACGTGTCTTCTTCACTAATAAGCTGTCTGTCTGTCTATCTATTTATCTATCTATATTATTATTATCTTATTATTATTATTATTATTATTATTATTATTATTGTGTCAGATGATGATGATGATGGGCAGTGCATGTACCACACACAGCAGAGATCAAAAATAGGCATAAAATACTGCTCTGAAAACTTGATTGCATGATGCTACTTCAAGTTCCGAGAATAGGTGAGATGACAATACTGAATTACATCTTTAAAAAATGATATATAAACTGAGTTCTTTGGATATTCAGCAGTGGCAAGCTGATGTGCATATGGTAATGAACAAGCATATAATTTCTGGACTGTACGACAGCTTCCCAAGAACATATTCGATGTACTAAGTACTACATTACATAAAAAAATATATACCCCACAATAAGTGCATGTGGTAATGAAGCAGCATATAATTTCTGGACTGTACGACAGATTCCCAAGAACATATTCCATGTACTAAGTACTACATTACATAAAAAAATATATACCCCACCAATGAGCACACAATGTCTGTTGAATAACAGGAAACAAGAGTCCATACCTTGATAAAAGTAGAAATGTTTCAGTGGTGGTACTCCTGATTGTCTGCTATCTGTGAGAGTCATTGCGGGAATCTCCAAGTCTTCGACAGATATGGCCATGTTACCATCATCACTCCCCATCCCTTCACTGCTCACACTCTCATTGCGACATCTATCCATATTTTCTTTTGACAGTTCCAAGGCTGACTCCTTGGAAATCTCTCCATTTTGTTCTAATAGCACCACTGGTGGTTGCTCCTTTGAAGGTAAAGATGGTGCATCAGGAGAATTATCCAATGAAGAATACAAGTTATCAAATGCTGAATGATAAACCACATCCTGCAACCGAACAAGAAGTCCAGCACATTACACATGAATGCAATGAAATTATACAAACAAATCTGCACAAACCCTTTATATGAAGGATGGAAATAAACTTAAATCCCACTTAAAGTTCAATTTACAATTTAACCTCACTTATATCATTTCAGAATGAGTAATTCGACTACCTCTCTCTTACTGTATGTCAATTCAGCATGCAAATCTGTACCTATCAAACTAATGTGTTACTACTATGTGTTTATCTCATTATATTGCTCACTGAATGCAATGGTGGCATAATCCAAAAATTGCCCATTTGCAGTCAATACTACAATTGAGCTCAAAAATATAGAAACTACATCCCACAACGGCATCTAGCAGGTTATGCTGCGACTTAGTAGTGTGCCGGTATCGTCGGATATAGTTGTCACATTTTTCAGCTTAATCATAGTATGAACCCCAAATGGCAATTTTTGGATTGTGCCTCTCAGTAAGCGATATGAGAGCTTCAGCTTCTCTTTGCACCAGAAACTTCTTGTAGAACTATAGTTTTATTTCCTGTTCTCATAGTTTCCAGTGAAATTTTAAGGTACAAACCTAGGATAATTTCAAAACGATCCATTTGAAAGTGTCTTGGTAGCAGTACTGGAAATATAATTCTCCCTTCAAAAATATCCCCATTTATTATGGTACACGAATATTCAGTTGTATGGATACATCATTGTTTCCAACCATTTATTTTTCAACAAATTGGATTTGCACCTCACTTTTATTTTCTAAAATAAATCCCACACACATAAAAATGGTTAAGTGGGAATACGGTAATGAATGAAAGGTATGGAGTGTATTATACAGCCGAGCTAATCTAGCCACGGATAGTGAAATCCATAATCTGCAAATATGGAATGGGATTGGCACATAGATAGGATGGAAGAAGTGTTTACTAATTCCAATGGGGAAAGCACGTGGAAAGTGTGTACCCATAAGATAAGATAAGAGGGAGAGAATTTTCATCAGGGAGCTTAGAATAACAGGATCTCAGAATGGGAGGAAGGTACACAGCTGGCTGAAGAGGGGAAAGGGGAGTAGCCCTGGCCATTTTTTTTTGTTTGACAGTTTTACTGTAGTTAGTAACATAAACCTAAAAAACTAAACTTAAATAATCAACAAGACTTGTATTTCTGTAATTAAGTACAGACAGACAGTAAGACATAAAAAACTTAAACAAAAAAACTACTTCAAACTTAGTCTACATTTCAGCCTGTTTAGAAAAAAGGCGGGTAGCTCTGGCCGCTGTATTATTTAATGACCAAATCTTTTTTGGTAACACAAACATCATAGTTATAGTATAATCTGCTGGATTTATATCCACACACGCCTCATGAGCCCAGTCTTTACGTGTATTGCACTGGATCCATTCCTCTTCAGTTCTCCACAAATGATGCATTCTGTTTCCTGATCACGAGAACGCGGTTCAGGTATAGGATTTTTTGTTATTCGATAGGCTCTTAACAGTTTTTTGTGGTCTTTGGCAGCTCTCAAGAATCTTTGGTCTTCTCTTTCAACTCACTTTTAAATGGTGATGATGTCAAAATCTCACTTTTCTGGGTCCTTTTCTTTCTGACAGACATTCGCTTCTTTGAGGTATCTGGGAGAGGCGACAAAAACTTAAGCACGTCAGTAACTTCTTCGGTATTGACTGAAGACCTTGGAGTCTATGCAGCATACTTGAGGCAAAGTTGAAGCACTAGTTGACGGTTCCGGTTCATTCTCAGTGGCTGCTGCATTACAACAAACTTGGGTTGTGGATTGGTCAGCTTGATTTTCAATTGGTGGGATTTCTGTCAAAGTAGAACCTAAAACGTCTAGGTCTGAAAAAATTTCAAGGTCCAAGGGTTGAATTCTGTTGCAGCGGAAGCCGTTTTGGGCTATTTCAAGTCTAGCAACTTTAGTGAATGCTGTGGTAACTAATACAGCTACATCATATTCCGTCAGCCGAGCACCAGGATTCTGACACATCCACAATGCGCTTGCTGATCTGTACGCTTGCTTGAAAGGTTTAAAAAATACCCGTTCAAGTGGCTAGAGTTGGTAAGTTGTGCACGGAGGAGTGCTCAGCATGTGGATGTCTTGAGCATATTCAATAACGTTCAGATTTTTATGGCTACCGTGCCCATCCAATATCAAGAGAACCGGACGAGCTGCAGAAGAATGCCCATGCTGCTGGAAATGTTGTAGCCACTGAAGGAATGTCTTAGCATTCATCCACCCACTTGCACAAGCAACACTGATGCTTTCTGGAGGAGCATCAATCATCAGACAACCATTCTAATCCATTTTTTTCCTTGGAAAAATGAACATTGGTGGTAGAAAATGACCAGTGGCATTCATAGAAAACATCACAGTGACATTACAACCTCTTTCTGCTGATGTGTGTTTTCCAACTTGTTTTTTCCTTTCACTGACAATACCTTATCATTTTTATGCAGAGTTTAGACTTCTGTTTCATCAGCATTATATATTTGAGAAGCTTGAAATCTGAACTGTTCTTGGAGTTTTAAGAGGTCATAAAACCGATCAACTTGAGGTTTATTAAATCCTGTAGCTCTCATCAAGCTCGTCACCTCAGGAGTTCTCATTGCCAAATCTGGATTTCTCTTCTTGAAAGCCAAAAAGAAATCTTTCCCAGCCATCCTCTTTTCCCTATTAAAGCTATGATTGATATTACTTTTTTCTGCTAGATTATAAGCAGAGCATAAAAACTCACTTGTTAAAGGCATGAGACGATTATCAAGGTCAATAACATGCCGACACAGTTGCCTTTCATATTCAGGAGTAAATGTTTGTTGAAAATGGCCTAGTATTTTCTTAAAAATAATCTGCTGACCCTGTTTTACAGCCTTAACACGATCCTGGAGTGAAGTGCGTGGAACTTCGTATCTTTCTGCGGCCGCTTTCTCAGACATCTTATGATCAAGAATGTCTTAATTGCCCATTTCATATTTTCTTCATTCCATTCCCCACGGCTTGTGGTTCTGCCTTTGAATTACGACATTTTAACAATCACCTACCACAAACAAATAATAAAAATCAAGAGTAAGGCCATTTGTCTGGATTTTTAAAAAGAAATAGGCATTCAAACAGGTGGCCAGGGCTACCCACAAAACAGGTGGCCGGGGTTACCTGAGTCGACTTTGTTCAAAATCATATTACCAAACTAGGTTACCATTGTTTAAACACAACAAAAGACATAATATACAAGAGTTTTGCAATGTATAAATAAGAAAGAATACATTATTACTTACGTAATTTCAACAGAACACTTTTTTCAATATTAATCGTCGCGTGAATGTTTTTCGCGGAGACGACAAACCACTGCTTCACATCTGAACGCATCAAGTGATGCTGAACTACCTGCGCATGTCTTGTCCGACACCGCCGCATACAATGGGGTCACAACGTGGACAGTACAAAAGCGGGAAGTTTAAATTTTTACAGGGGCCGAGGCTACCCCCCTTTTCCCCTATAGTGTCCAACAGCAGGTTTTGGGTTCTGACAATGGTGTCAGTTCTACATACCTAAAGTACATGTTCAGAGACATACCGGTTTCATTTCTGTTGAAAATTTCTCCACATTCAATTCAAGCTGTTCATTTTCAGTCTGTGAAGGTGCTACTTTCTTAGCCAGGATTTCATGCCTTTCACTTAACAGGTTAATAGCCTGTTCGATGAAACATGTTTCAGGACAATTTTCTTCTTCGGACAACTGTTTCTCGAGTTCCCTTCTCTCATGATCCACAATGGATATCACCTAACACACACCAATTAACAGTTTACTTTAGTAATGAGCAAAGAAAATTCAAATGAAGAATCCAGCAAACTCCTACAGAACTACTCCATACCATCTACTCCTTACTTGGCTCTTACTGGCTGAGAATCCATGCAACCTGAATATATAACCCAGTCACACCCTCACCCCAATCATTTGAGTGTCAACTTTGACCTAATCCTTTCACCCGAAGATGGACACAGGTTGTTCCTCTAAAATAACAATATCCATACACCAGACTATGTGGTGTCAAAACTCACAGCACAATTAAATTCCAAATATGAAAATTTCTATGTTATATACATTTTCTTTGTTTTAGTTTTGAGTGCTGGACAACTGCAATTGCAACCTCAGATAAGCAATTTAAACACATCATAGTATTCTATATAAGGACACAAGGAAAAACCCACAAAATCCCAGGCTTAGTAGCCAGTAATCAGCCAAGAATCAAAAAATCAATTATGAAATGTGACAAGCATTCCCACAGCAAAGTGAAAGAAGTGATATTAGAACCTAAAAACAATCACCTCTTGTGGTGTAGCCAAGAGAAGTTTACAGTGAACTGTATCCACAGCAGTTTCTGACACCGACAGTAACTGGTCAGTAGGACGAATGCCACACTGCTCAACAGGCAGGGCAACAAGTGAACCTCGTTCTCGCTTCATCAAGCGCATGGTGACTTCTTCCCCGACTGAAAGCTGCATGTGGGGAACTGCAATGACACTGCAGGAAAAAATAAACACTTCAACAAAAGCTATTTAACTCATCACAGATCAAGATACCAAGCATAGGCCATAAACTTACAAAAGTCTAACTAATGGCTACCTGGTATCATGATGTTAAAAAGAGCGAAAAGGCATATTTCAATACAGTAAATGTGAGGCCCAATCAAGAAGTAACCAGACAATATTCATTCCACTAGTATCTCATGTCACATTGACATGTAACCTATGAGTACTGGTGGACATGTTCCTGCATGTCCTCAATCAGTGAGGCCACAACGAAGGAATTCAGTTGATACAATTATCACAAACAGCAGTGTTCTGGTTGCGCAACAAATGCATAATGTCTGAAGGCATGAAACTTTTGTGCAAAGATAGTGAAAACAGGCAAAGAAACTCCACAACTGATTAAAACTGCCTTTTGAAGGAGGCCAGGAGCCATAAACAATTTTTTTTTTTTTGAGTATTTTTACAGCTTAAAACATGGGCACATATTCACAGAATGCCTCGAGTGTTCTGGATATACTCTAATCAGCAGGAATGATGGCAACAGTGCATGATTTGGTGACAGCAAGTTGAAGGCTAGCCATCAGTGAAGTACATGAGGAACCAGGAATCTCTTTCACCTCAAGCCAGTCAATTGTAACTAGAGATTTGGGCATGAGAACTGTGTCAGTGAAGTTTGTCTCCTGGCACAAGAACACACATGGTGAAACCTCTGATACTTATACACTATATTGCTCACAATGGCTGTTGCTCCAAGATGATAACAGCAGCTTTTGCATACATAAATGGAGCACAGAACTGTCTCTGAAGGTGGCAACTTGTAATATAAGTACGGATGTGGGATGAAATATGAAGATGGATCTCTGGTAGACAGGCATACAAAATGGCAGATGGATAGAACTGGTTCTGATTACATCCAATGGCAGCCTGATATCTTGGGAGCTATTACAAGATTCAATTAATGTACTTCAGAGTGCCAACTTATATTAAATATGAACTTCCTTACCTTCTGAGGTCATTTTTATGCACTGCCTCATAACAGATGGGACATTTTCGCCATGTTTTATCCGACAGGGCCAAATAATGGAGGATACAGGGCCAGCAGTAAACATGGCCACAGCGTGTCATCTTCGCAGCAACTGGGGGGTACAGGCAGATTGGACATGACAGCACTTCAGAACTCTGCAAACGCTAAAAGAAAATTTTGAAATGGATTAACACATAGAGAATAAATGCCAACCAAATGAATTTCCACACACATACAATTAAAGCAAGCTTCTTTTCTTACGATCTGTTCAATGAAGTCCCAGTTAACCAAAGCATCAGGATCTGACATGTATGGTGTGTAATTACCATCAGCTTTTACCACAAACTGGCAACTGAAAAATCAAATAAGTCAGTACATTTAAACACGTATTAATAACACCTGTCATTGTCAGGGATGCAAAGTATCATTATTTATAGGTTAAATAAAATTGTTTCTAAGCACCTAATAACATTAATAAAAAGCCCCCTGCAGCACCACTCTTTGTCGACTACAATTTATGGTGGTGTATTGAGGGTGACAGTCAATCAAACTACTGTACAATAAGGAATTTCTGTTCACAGACTTTCATGAGTACTAAAAGAAGAGTGACATTAAGTGCAAGGGAAAGTAAGAGAAAACAGCTGACTCACAAAATGGGAGTGATTTTATAACAACAAAGACTGGAGAATAGTTTGCTATATGTTGATAATACAGACCACTAGAACTTTCCACAGATGATAATGAATGTAGCTGAAACTCACTTTGCTTGCAAGAACTGCTCTTTGTTGTACTTATGCTTGTGTGTATATGTCAACCACCGAGCAGAAGTATGCCGCCCTGAACCTGGTTGGGTTGGTCGCCAGTGGCCAGCACCAGGCATAACACCCTCTCTTGGTGCATAATGGAAGTTCAACAGATGGTTTAAGTTCTGTTTCTTACTTCCAGGCACAAACACTGAGCCAACCTCATCTGCTACCTGTGTACATAAGAACCTTTATTAAAATGACATACTGGTAACTTTACCAGTCAACATGTTGTAACAACCACATGACTTTATCTCTATCTGCAGCATTTTGAATGGTCCCACCCCTTCCAATTTTTTTTACACATTTCTTACCTTGGTATTCTCCTTTCCACTGTAATAACACTGTCCCCTGGGCGGTGGTCTTTTGTCGAAACATTTATTCTTGTGTGGAACAGGTTTTCTACTTGGATCAAATTTTGTAGCACTTGGTGCATTTGGCTCCCGTCGCCGTACAGCACGGGCAAATGGTTTACTGTTGACTGCATCTAACAGACACAATTACTGATAAGTTTCCTGTTCCTCATATAATATATGTTATTCTGTATAAGCACACTGAACATGACAAAGCAACAGTAGTGTTTCCATTATATTTAATGTCAATGGTATCACCAAAATGACTACTTTGGTCACTTCTGTTTTACCTTTGGTATAATTTATGAATTCTGTAACAGCTGAAAGCAAGCAGTAGACACACATAAAGTTAAATGAATTAAATTTAATACATCTTATGCAGGGGAAATTCCATGCTTAACACACACATATTTACTTGATGTTTTTAACAGTAAAATGGCAACTCTAACTAATTTGTTTGTAAAATTATGTAACTCACTTATTAGCATTTGCATTTGTTCTGTAATATCTCAACGATATAATGTCAGCATCACGAGACAGACCACTGTAGATATATTGCAACAAACTTTATTACTGGTGTTTATAAAACATTATGAATTGCTGTACTTGCTTTATCTCTAAATTCTATTGCAAAAATTACATGTACTGGGTTAAAGGTCTTTTTAACATACATGACATTTAGTCTTGGGGTACTTTCTAAGATGGTGCTTTTTTTGAAGTGTGTCATGACACACTGATGTATTGCAAGCACTTGCTAGGAATGTTGCAAGAAATCTAACCATGCACTTAACACTAATCATAATTTATCCGTAAACTTGACAATCACTATTCATCTGTAGCCTGTATATATGAACACTCTGAATATAGGTAGGTCACTTAGACTTATTTACTTTTATTACAGTTTTGCTATTGCCATTAAGGTTTGTTACTGTATGACAATTTTTAACAATCAAATGGTTCATGTATGTTTTTTTATGTTCACATAATTTAAATTTTGGTATTCCCATGAAAGTGTGTTGCATAAGTGCTTGTCATTCTTCAAGTGTAGCGTGACAAAAAAAAATACTGAGAACCGCTGCCCTAAGAGACAATCGAAATTAACACCCCCACAAGCAACTGCTTCCAAGCATGATAAAAGGTGGTACTCTCCATACTTATACCCAATCTAATTATACACCTAAGAGCCTAATTTAAATATTTAATCACCAACAACTATCTACATAATACAGGTCATTACTTTATCTGACAAATACCTTTCGTGAATTACTACCGATATTTAAATGGAATCCCTTAACCACGAGACCAAGAGGAAGGCCCAAATATAGATGGGAGGACATCATCATACAGGACCCTGGTCAAATGAAGATCAAAAATTAGTTAACCTGTGTCCAGGATAGAGCAAAGTGGAAGGATGTCGATAAGAAGGCCAAAACCTCCAATTAAAGGAGGTTCTGCTCCAGAAGAAGAATTACTATCGGTACGCTTTGCGTATTAACGCAGCCCACCCGCCGACCGCCCACACGAGCGGAGGAATCTGTGGGAAGTGACAATCAACAGTTGTCAAATAATTATCCTATATGTAGTTGTCATTACTAACTACCAAAAAAACGTAGTCTTCTACGCTTCATTACTCCTCCCGATAGAAAAATTATGCTGCATGCAATGCTACGCACATCGTTCTAACCAAGGTCATCTTACAACGCTAGACGTGCGAATCTATCGTCCTACCTTGAATTTTCTTCAGCTCAGTTCCGTTTGCCTTCCCTGGAACTTGAGTTGAACGACCTGGTGGTTTCTTTTCCATTGTAAAATCCTCTAACATCTACAGCAACACTACTGGAGAAATATTCTCCGCATGGAGATACAATAATATTCAGGCCCGTCATTTTTTCAGCAAGCCATGATTAATTATTACAAATTATAAAATACCTATTACCGGCGGTGCACAATCGATTTTAAATGCAGAATTTCTTTAAACAAACCGAAAAAAAAACTCTTGGGAGCAGGGCACTCCCTGTCGTCGAAAACGACTACTTCGCCACGAAGACAAAATATTAGCAGTCGTCGCATAAATGGCGACGGCCAACAGTGCTTTCTTGCACAATGAAAACCTGAAATTTACAAAGGGAACTGAACATCTTTTGTGCAAACTATTGCACATTTTATAAAAATAAAGTGATTGTGTAATATTACGAAACAAAAATGGGTTATTAAGTCAAGGTAAACTCGAACTTTATTAATTTAAATATATTGTCCGATTCATTCTACCCTTCACCACCTTTTACTGTTTCTATGGCGGGATTTTAAATAAATTCGAATCGTTAATTATTTTCACGGCTGTCCTTTCTAACGTAAATGCATGAAGCTTATTTCATTATCTTAGGGTGGTTCCAAGAACATAACAGAAATTCATGCAGTAATTTATTGGTGGAAACTTTAAAAACATTGAGTCCCCAAGCAGTGGCGTTTTTTGATTCGCGAGTCGAGCAAATTCAATGACCGCCCCTGAGAGAAATTATGAAGTTTAAACAAATTACAGTTACATATTGCATTTCCTTTTATTTGTTTCAATAATTTTAGAATTTTTGGGGGGCAGAAAATTAAGATTTTTCACTTAAAATATTCATTGGTCCCTGCTACCTGGGGCGGCCACACACACCCAAATTCCTGTAATTTTCTTTAGTTCCTTTTAGGTGTAATATTTAACGTCTAACTACGAACAGCGTCGAAATATAGGCCAATTACTGAATTCTGCATTGGAACAAATGTGGAATTAAGCGGTCATGGCACAATTTTACATGCTATACTGGATTTTTCCCGAAGGTACTGAGTAGCAGCATGAAGAGCGTTAGTGAGAACTACTGGCCTTGGTGTGAAGTTGTTATCTTCCAATGTCTAAATTTCTATGGGCTCTGTTCTAGTTACATAACATATGTAAGCTAAATAATCAATTCACAGCTTTATTATCCATTCTGAAGCTAATGTGAGACTTTAGAATCCTGTCCCTAATTAGCTGTATTTGATGCAGAACTTAGTTAAGGTTGTATCAGTTGCTGGTTGGAATTCATAGAGGCTATGTCTCTTATATTACTGTACTGAATTTAAACAGAGGACCTAAAAAATTTCTGGTATGCTGTATTACTTCATTCTTTTTATGGTGTATTTAGTGATGCTGTTTGCATATGAGATTATATAATGTAGAGTGGAATGATAATGATTTAGAAAGAAAGAAGTGAGCATGACCTACTCTGGACTCCTGGCACTTGGCTGGTGGGACTGGTCCTTAACAAGGACAGCTTCTATCCAGATGTAGATTTGAACCCAGAATTTTCAGAATAGTAAACATGCATGCTACCCATTCAGCCCACAATACTTGGTCCATTTAAGTATCATAAATGCAAACAGAATGTAGCTGAAGTGTTCCTTATGGCTAATATTTCCTTCTCAGTTTATAGTTCCCATTCATTGTGCATATGGAGACTTTTTTTGTGCCACAAGGTCCTTAGATCACACACTTTAACAATTATTTCCTGAAGTCCTTGTTCTCTTGTCAGGAGTGTCTCCAACTGGAGATGTCAATGCTGTCAGATAGTATGGTATCTGTCTTCATCACAGAGTTTTAATACTGAAACATCAGATAGATCATTCTTTTAAGTTGAATTATAATCACAAACCATTGAAACCATAAGCAGATTATTATGGCATAGTTACATGAGAGCTATTTTAAAATTAAGTTAAAAACACTGATCCCAAATTTGAGTAAGTGTTCAACTTAGTCCTTCCATTATGGGTTGTATGTGATGGTTACACAAGAGTCAGATTTCCAGTACCAGTTGTCCCTGCATATTGATCCTTTTGCGTTAATTGTGGAACTATTTGCAAATGTCAATGGCTTTTCTTCCACTTCAAAATCCTTCATTTTCAGCTGTAGTATTGCAGTAATTCAAAGTATTAAATTGTTTTATTGCATTTCATACAGTTCTTTGTACACAAACAGGAGTGCATTGCGGTTCTGTACCAGCAGTCAACAAAGGCCTGAATTCTTGTACAAGAAAACTACATTTGTCAGACAGCATTTAATAGATGAGAACTTACATATATTAACCAAAATAAAGACACAGCTCAGTGGGAACAGTGATTAGGTTATGGACTGAACAATCCTGGGTGTGAATTCTGGTGGGGTGAAAAGATTTTCTTTTCTTCAAAATGTCCAGACCTGGCCTGGCAACACCCCCCCCCCCCCCCCCC
>Ga0209755_10005710_pt1 | contig 14044 bp, 7 predicted proteins | sample TergutCo191P1_FD_187301 | JGI IMG/M metagenome (GOLD analysis project Ga0209755, IMG submission 187301) | Cornitermes sp. P1 segment gut microbial communities from Petit-Saut dam, French Guiana - Co191P1 (SPAdes) (version 2) | ecosystem: Host-associated > Arthropoda: Insects > Digestive system >... | reverse complement strand
TCTCCAGGGGATCTGCCGCTGCCTTCACAAGGGATCTCCTCAGGCTCTCCAGGCTGTTGTGACACTTTCGCTACGCTATGTCCTCCAAAACAGCCCACAGTTTATTGTCCAAGGGTTTGAGGTCTGCACTCCCCGAAAGCCAATTCTTGGTGCTGATGAAGGCCAGAAGGTTCCTCCACAGCCACTCCTGAGTTGTCTTGGCCTTTTGGGCAGGTACTGAGTCCTGCTGGAAGACCCATTACTGACCACTGAAGAGGGTCATGTTAAGATGTTTTGCGACTCCTTGTAGCACATCCTCTTGATACACTCGGACACCAGTTTCACCCCTTTCTTGCAAAAATGAAGATGTGTCACCCCGTGATGGGGCACCTCCTGGTACTTTTGATCATAAACCTTGTTGTTCTGGTAGTTGTACTGCTCCTCGATGGTGAAGATTTTCTCGTCTGTGAAGAGGATGTTTTCTGCCCGTTCTCAGCATGCCACTGGAGGAGACGCTCTGCTCTTGTCCATCGAATTACCTTCAAAGCAGGAGTAAGGATGTGTCCCTTTGAGCGGCGGTGCCCTGTCATGTGTTGATTGTCCCTGATGAGGCACAACATTGAATGGGTTGATATGTTCAGCTCTTGGAACAGGATCTGTTTCCAGAGCAGATTTCGGTGAATCTGCTCCTGCACAGTTTTGAAAGTGGCTTAGCCCTCAAACTTTTCAGGTGTCCTGACTGAGCCCTGTCTTCAACCCTCGAGAGTTCCTCATAAAGTTTAATTGCACGATAAATGAACAATCGTGAAATTTTCAATAGTTTTAAGAGTTTGAAAATTTGTGAATAGGATTTTCTACAATTGTGAAGGGCAATCACAGCCTCATGGTTTTCTTTGACACTCCACTCCATGCTGATGCTGTGACCGACTACAGCAAACTGCCCTGGCACAAGTACCTGAAGAAACAGTAGTCCAAAAACAGCCATCCTTACAACCCTCCTGCCTCATTGTCTCCAGCTTTGGACAACATGAAAGTTGTAAGAGAACTTACGGCAGGACTATGTAATGATGTGATGACTCACAAACCAAATGCATTTCAAAGGTGCAAGTATACAGAAAAATGGCTTGGTGTTATCTTACAACAATTGTATCACCATGTACTTATGAATCAACACTTGAATAATAGGTATGTACTGCGATGGTATTCTCTTAGGTGTACATCTTGGTGTCTTTGGTTCCATTTGGAAAGTGGAAGAAAGAGATGAACAAAGACAAACAAGTACACCCACAGTTATAGTAAAATATGTTATTACCTCAATCCATGACATATTATGTTGCTGCATTTCTTCCATCTTCTCCTTAACAGATGCATACAATTTATGTTCAAATTTAAGGGACTGCATGTGATTCATATATCGATTACAGTAGAACAAATATCGTTGAAGAGCAGCCCGTGATCTTTCTTGTGCATCTCTGGCTGCCTTGGCTTCCTCTTCATCATATCGATTACAGTTATACCTGTATCAAATATTTGCAGAAGAATCAGTACAGTATTTGTAAAGAAAAATCACACAATAACCAAAATATAATATGACTTCCTTTGTTCCCACATGGTGAATAAAATCAAAGCAAAGGTACATACTTTGTGTGTGTGTGTGTGCGCGCGTCCATACGTGTGTGATTGAAAAATGTGTGTGGTAGCAAAGAGAAGGAATCCTGAACACAAGCTGTCTTTTCAAATCCTAATGGCATGGATCACAGACTTATGAACACAGACAAGGCTTTCAGCATGGCAGTAACATTTAATTTCTGCAATAGTCCTCCTTTCCTTCCTCAAGATAATTTTTTTTAGAAGCACCAATGTTTAACCCCTTAACTGTTAATGAAGGGAATACATTTTTCGACACATCAGTAAAGACTAGGAACATTTTATGTTCTTTATATGCCACAAACATTAAGGTCCCACACTTGGACACATGACAGGCAATTTGTTCATAGGAATGGCACCGGGACAGACATGTAACACTTCCTGTAATTGTCAAAATAGCACTCTAACATGTTAGTGTACTGTCTCTATGCTGTTACCTTTCATTTGTATAAGTAAATGAATTACGTGACTAAATTCTAAATAAAACTTGAACAATAAATACCCATTTACTCACCAAGATGAGCCATGTGGTTCCCATGGACCAAGACAAACCCAACAAAAGTCAGCCTTACAATTCTGATTCTTGCATACCATATGATTGCAGCCGCCATCTTTTTCAATTGTCACATTACATTTTGGGCATTCCTGAAAATTCAGTAATTTTCACACTAACAGACATTCTAATTATGAACAAATTATGAAAATTATACTGGATCAGAGCCCCAAAAGGAAGTTTCACAGAATACGGTAGCAGAAACTCTCACTATCAACTTCATTCTGACTTCAGTGAATACATGGCACGTGCACGGGAGATGGTATACATCACAACTCCATGTAGTCACTACTGACATTTACGAATTTTTCCCATTGTGGCACAAAGGCTTGTGTCCCAGCATACAAGAAATCAAAGTGTAGGCAAGAGGCAACAGCTTGCTTCATGTCTGTGTCTGCTGCAAATCACTTGCAATCCAAAAGCTTCCTAAGAGTTCTACAGAGATGGCACTCAGTGGACCCCATAGTACCAAATGGACTTGTGACTGGTTACAACATTTGGGCTGGGAAGTTATGGACCACCATCCCTACAGTCTTTATCTTGTGTCCAGTGACTTCTAACACATAAATTTCTCAATAGTACTTCCAGTTATAAACAAAACTTGTTCTGGACCTGATGGCTTAGCATTACGTACATCAGGTTGTAAAAATTAATCTCCACAAATGTTATTATCTCATTAAAGTAACATCCATCTGTTACAATACCAAATGTGTTCAAGGGCACATCACTATTCCCACCCTTTATGCCAAATTAAATTTATGCCCTTAAGAAAGTCACGTTAACAACCGCACCATACAAATCACAAAATACTGTTTGTGGAAATATAATTCTGCAGCTTTAACAAAATAACTGTCACAGGCCATTTGCAGTGGAATTCTACCATAAAACACCAACTTTATCTATACATATACTCCCCGATTTAAATAAAGGCTTTGTTCTGCAAACCTTTAAATAACTCAACTTCTTTACATGTCAAATTCTGACAAAGTACTGACCATACACATGCATGTACATAAATTTATTTATACAGTATGTATATATATATATATATATGTGTGTGTGTGTGTGTGTGTGTGTGTGTGTACTGTTAATTGTGTAACTGTCCAGTGACATATTATGCAAAATATAACAGCATTAAAACCTTAAAAACAATGGCAGATACAGTAAACATTTGATGAAAAGAATCAGTCTGAGCACAGAAATTAAAAATGTTTTGTTTGTATAATGAACCAACAAATGCACAATTGATCAACAATTTATATACTGCTCATTATTACACTTACCCCTACATGTTTCAATGCTACTAAGTCATCTTCATGGAGCTTGAAGTCAGAGCCTGCTGAGTTATATAAGTATTTGAATGCAGTATAGATGATACATTTTAAAAGTGCATTCAAATACTTATGTAACTCAGCAGGTTCTGACTACAAGCTCCCTGAAGATGACACAATAGCATCAAAACATGTAGGGGCAGTGTAATAAAGAGCAGTACAATAAATTGCTGATCAATTGTGCATTTGTTGGTTCACTATGCAAATAATAAAGATGCACGGTACAAATGTTAAAATAAACAAAAATGGTTTATGAAGAATTTTATGTAAGATTTAGTTTACAAATTTTGGACTTGTGTAACACTGGGGACAGGTGGTGCCTGTATTTACAGACCTTTGTATTAGCTGCTATCCAATTGGAAGTCTCTGAGTCATCATCACATTTTTTAATCCACTTCCTGAGTAGATGACATTTGACAGGGTCATGCCAATTCTCACCACAGGCAAAGCAGAATGTGTGTGTGCACTTGCAAGTCACAGGTCGTGCTTCTACGTACTGCACTTTAATTGCATTATTGCAGTCTGGAGAAGGACACCACCTCAACAACCGATTACACTGCAAGTGAAAATCAAATTTATATACACAATTCAAAAGATGCCCACTACATAATATGACAAACTTCCCTGTAAAAAAGAAATCCCAACCACATTTGCAGAATAGAGTAATAAAACCAGATAATGAAAATATTCATAGTTTGCTTGTTTATTTAACTCTAAATCATCTACTGGTCACTAAGTATCAAGAAAATGGTTGAGGTGTATTAAGTTTTCTAATTATATTTATGAGAACAGTTATACATATACAACTGCCATAAGCCTCCCAAGACATACAGTTTGTTCCCTCCCCCCCAGCCAAACAAATTTAAAAATTATGAATAATGGTACAGTTTTTACTCTCAATACAAAACAAAAAAGGGTCAGTATTCTATTGCACTTCGAGTCAAAATTTTACAAGAATGCAGGCTCACTGTTTTGGATGAATGTACTGTCACACAGAACAAATGTGGAAGCTTGGAACCTGCCACTGCAAGATCGGTCCACAAATATTTCCACTATGAAGAAATATTTCAATAATGGGAAGAGTCATAGATGTATTAGCTCATGACTTTCAAAAGACAGCATGCACGTTACTATTTCCAATTGTAGGAAGCTAAAAGTATGAGGTTGGGGGTCAAATTGTTCACAATTTGAAATGACAAAAACACAAACACCACAGTCATCTCACAAGCCTACTTTCTTGCAATAAGAAAAGGAGGCTAAAAATAAGCTGCACATTAAAGTAACTTTACAGGGGACATTCCGCTGTGTTTATTAATTTAAAACAAATTGTTATAGTTCCATCACACCAACCAAATTATTTTATTCAGGAATGACAGCATGTTTTGGTCTAAAATTACTACCTTCAGGCCACCATTACAAAAACTTTAAAACAAGGTGTAATATAGGTCAAATTATGCTAGCTATATGGGATCCCATACAAGTTTCTACAATACAAAATTTACATAAAATTGTATTAAAAAAATCATTGGGTTGGTAATATCCTGGCTGGTGATTGTGTCTAAGTTGTGCATAAAAACATCAAATATAAGTAAAAAAATTATAAAAATTGTTGAAATAAGATTTTTTTATGTGTGTAAAAAATTAACGAGTCACAAGTGCTGGCCACGTGAGGTAAAACTTGTTGAAAACCTTATAATGTAATATGCCGAGTTTATAGATACACAGTAAATATGTCAATACAAATGTCTTTATGTATATATATTCACAGATGTTATTTATGCAGAAAGCTGCTTTTTCAAGGAATGTCATATTCTGTAATCAGATGTGTTCCAAGGTAGCACACATCATTCTGAAATTATGCCACATTTATTAAATTTGCAATATAAATGTGGCATTTACCAATTAAGCTGCCCAGATTGCAATATTAAATATATCAGACAGACTCTCCGACCTTTCCATGTAAGGTTCAAGGAGCATTTTCATGATTTTAAATATGAAAATGGAAAATCAAAATTTGCACAACACCTATTAGAGAACAAGCATTCCACTGATCCTATGGAGGATTTTATGGAAGTCCTCCAGATGACAAGAAAAGGCAGAATGATGAACACTTTTTGAAAGGTTCCATATGTACAATGAAACAATGTTAGACAATCAAATTAATAATAAGTGCACAGTAAAACCTAATGCAATATTTGATGGTATAATTCAATATAACACCAGAAGAGGACACTTGCCATTGTAACCCCTTACACTTGCTACAACCCTGCTTAGTCACAAGTTTCCATGCACTACGCATACATCTAAATTACTCCGGTCTTCCAAAATGCTTATAAAATGTAAATAACCTTGCACAGTCATACAGATTGGAAATGTACATTGATTTTACGCAACAAAAGCTAATATCATAATTTAAACATCATTAACTTAAGAATGAGATCTCCTACCTTGGAACACATCTGATTAAAGAATATGACATTCCCTTATAAGGTGGCTTTCTGAACATAAAGGACATCTATGAATAAATATCAAAGAAACTTGTATTGACATATCTATTGCTTACCTAAAAACTCAGTGTATTACATTATAAGATTTTCAATGACTTTTACATCACATGGCCAACACTTGTGACTCAGTAATTTTTTCACACATAAATAAATCTTATTTCAACAATTTTAATAATTTCCTACTTGAATTTAACATTTTTTGGACACAATCACTGGCCATAACATTACCAACCCAATGATTTTTTATGTACTTTTACATAAATTTTGTATTGTGAAAACCTTTGTAAGTCGCATGGGATTCTACAGAATGAGCATAATTTGCACTGTACACCTTACTTTAAAGTTTTTGTAATGGTGGCCTGATGATGGTCTTTTTAGACTGAAATATGTAGTCATTCCTGAATAAAATAACATTATGTTTTACAGAACTATAACAATTTGTTTCAAGTCCAAATTAAATTTAAAATTAATTTTACAAAGAAGTCGTGGGTAAAGTAAATGCTGCTCTATATATTATTAAAAGCCTACAATGCCTGCTATCTGTACAAAACTATCTCTCAAAATCTTATCTACACACCAGTATTAGCAGCCTCTTGCCAGTGCAACCTAAAATTGTTTAACTACTGCAGATATATTTCGCACATTCAGCTGTCACAGTAGTAATGGTGACAGAGTAATTTTTACTCTACTTTCAGAAAATCAATGATTTTTAGGGCTTTATTAAAATAATAACATTCACCGTCCACAGTTTAGAATCGACCTCCACGCCGTATAAAATTGTTCAAAGACTCTTAGTCTAAAGCACACAGAGAATTGACCGTGTTTCAGACTAGAGACACAGAGGGCTTACATAACGCATAAATAAGTTTCAGCTCACCTCAACAAAGCTGTTAGTAATAAGATGCTGGTACTTGAGCTTCACTTTGGAATCTCTGACAAGACGCATAACTGTTGCATCATCAACCAAGATGTCACATCCATGTGCAGCACAAGCTATAGTTTGTCCTACACCCTCCTCCATTATCTTTGTAGTAAGATATTCACCCCAACACTGTGTGCAGAATCTATGCCCACACTCCAGCCCAGTCATCATCTTGAGAACAGAAGAGACAAAAAATTTAGATACAACAAACACACTCTATGTTGTTGCAGTCACCTGCTATAATCCACTGCACACAAACCTGTGTTACTGTTTCACTCTTACCAGCACAACAATTTTTTTTAACTTAAGAAGCATAACAAAGACCACATATTTTTACATATTACACAATTTCACTCACAGATGATGGGAGAACCATGAAACATATTTCACATTCTTCGGTGTCGGTAGCAGACGTTCTTCTTGGTGGCTGTAATACAACAAGTTACTTTTTAATTATTACTGTAGCATTTGAATGTGTCACCGCTTGAATTTACAAAGAAATTTACGTTCCTGGTAAAATAAGAAACCTGTACATACCTTTACCTTCAGTGTACTAATTACGGCTGGCTTCCTGAAGGGATTTATAACGCGAGCTTCAGAGAACAGCTGATCCTGATCCCCATCATAAAACCTTTCCATTAGCTTTTCTTTGTCCCACTTAAAATGGTTCAATAAAATTCGGGTTGTGGTTGCTGGAATCTGTAAGTTAAATTGGTGGAACAATTACTATCCAAACACAACGAAAAGCATTGTATCATTTCACACCTTCACGTCATTCTTCACAAATTTTATCGTCTAACCCCTTGAAGCTGTGCAAGAACTACACGCAGATTACACACTGAATTTTATCTTACCTCCACAACAGTATTTACTTCTTTAATAGAATCTACCATGTGCTGCACAATTTCTTCTGTTGATAAAACTTCAAATGGATATTCGTCTACTTCAGTTTGTCTTTCTCTTGGGTTATTGGACTCAACTTCCATTGCAAAGTCAACATCATCCCCGCTTGATTCATTTCCAGAGTCAACATCGTCGTACAGTGTCTCCTCTTCTGAATCCATTATTTGGGAACAACTGTACGAAATCTCCCTCCGGCACCCCGGGAGAACGCTTAAAATTTACGTTGCAAATATCTTACGCCACTGACTGATATGGTCAGCAATATAATAACGAGTACACCTGTCCCCTGTGCCTCCGACGATGTTTAGCACATGACGTCAGCTCCTGGAGCAGGGGCTTATGGGTATAATATTGACAGTGACATTTTTCGTTTTAAGCGGTTTGGATGATTACGATTTATGTAATGGTCTTAAGTGCCCAGAGTACGCGAAGGGGATGACACATTCATTCATGAGATGCCATTCATTAAATTCTTTTCCTTACGTCGCAGTCACTTACTGTTAGGCATTCTCTTGTATTTTCAAAACCCCCTTTCTTTAAACTGTTGAAACAGTTGAGTACGAAGAATCCGAAAAAGCGGAATATAGTAAAAATGGTAGCGAAACAATAACAGTGGTGCACTATTGAAAAATAATTGAATTATTGCTAATAACGGCCACAGTTTGTTGAATTACGTTAAAAATAAAATATGAAAACTGAGTAGACTTTTGTCAGATTTGAATCCAATGTCAGTACCGCAAGTTAAAGACTACGCTCTAGTCGAGAGGTTAGGTTCTGGTAGTTATGCAACTGTGTATAAGGGGTTTAAAAAGGTATGCATTTAAATTACATGTCTTTAGCGCCTAGAGTGGCGTATTGTAAAGTTTATATATTCATACGTGGAACGAGGGTCTCTTTTTGTAGAAAGGTTGCTCTAAAGATGGGGGCAGGTAGGTGAATAACCACCTGCCAGACTACATCTTATAACCCGGGGACTTGTTTGGATGTTGCACTTAATTGTGACAAAATTCCTTCGCTTGGTTTAAGCGGTTATCATTTTGTAGACCAGTAAACTGCATTGCGTGCTTGATCAAGCTTGTGTTGATAAAAAGGGATCAAAAACCTACCTAGTGGCAACTGAAAATTTTTGACTGGGTATAATTTCCCCCTTGACCCCTTGGAGTCGTCTGAGCTACCTGTGTCGCAAGAAATGATATACCGCATCCACAGAAGTTAGAAAATTGAACCTAAACCATACCTTCTGTTGAAGGGGTTGGGGGATGTGCTGTTGTGTGTAGCTTGTGGGTGTTCAAATATTACAGCAACAGGATGAAATGAACCTTGCACACTTATCATGAGCAACAGCCAATAGAAGTGTGCCAGAAAATGCTAATGTGCCCTTTTCTGGTGACCAAATTACTTGTCAAGCTACCAGATTTTTGTACATTATTTAACCATTAGTTGGTAGAACCAACTTTATATGCACTGAATGTATTCTTCACACGTTGTAAATTTTCCAACATGTTGTGGCCCACCACACATGCCATCATCAGAGAGTTTTTGTAGTTGTTATCATAATGTTTGCGTATAGTCTGTTGTACAGTAGGTGAATTAATTTGCAGTTATGCACCTGGACACATTCTAAAATTCCAGTTGAAACACATAAAATATTGAAAACATAATTTTTAAAACACTAGACAAAAGATATTCTTTCAGGCACTTTTAGACTGTGGATGATGGCTTTGTAATCTTGGTTAGTTGCCAGCAATTAACCAGAAATATTCTTGAAGTTGAATATGGGTGAGTCCTTAAATATCGTCATGTATGTGTTCTGTGTGCTGAGTACAAACTTATGATAACAACTACAAAGACTCCGTGAGGATGGCACATGTGGTATGCCAAAATATGCTGGAGAATTGACAACATATGAAAAATGCATTTAGTGCATACAAAGTTGGTTCTACAAACTAATTATCATATGGTGTATGGTTGAATTGATTTTAAGTTATTTATGTTCTATGAATCCAAAACAGGTGATACCTTGGCTATAGAGCAAGTCAGGAGAAATATTATATACATACAGTAGTAGCTGTTACAATACAACTGATTAAGCTTAGTGTATCATCTGTTTACATGAAAGTGTTCTTCTACATAGCAGAAAGAGTGAACATATAAATTATTCTTTAGGGCTGATTTAAATTGTTTAGGGTTATCACTCACATTTTTGATACTTTGCACAAGATTTTTAAATGCGTTTATGCCACTTGAACAGACTCCTTTTTAATATAGTGATCAATTAGATGAAGGTTGGTGAAGGTTAATTTTTATCTAGTATTTATGTGATAGACATCAGAATTTAATTGGAATTTGTTTCTGTCATTAACCACAAATAAGAGAAGTAATAGTATATATTGCTACTGGAGAGGTAGAATTTTTAGATTCTTCAATAAATCTCTACATGAGTCTCTACTTCTGTATCCTGTAATAATTCATATTATAGTTGTTGGTATTTTAAACATTTTTGCGCTATGTGAAGAGTTCCCCCATAATATTAATCCATAGTTCATAATAGAATGGAAATGAGCACAGTAAACCATCTCCAGTGTTTCCAGTGATATAAAGGGCTTAAATGATCTCATTGTGTCGCAAGCTGCACTTAATTTGTGTGTGATTTGTTCAACATGATTTTTCCAAGACAGTGTACAGTCTAAATATATTCCAAGAAATTTTGTATCTTAAACTTTAGAAATTAATTTGTTAGCATGACAAATTTGTTACCCATATTGATCAGTATAGTGTATTTGTGTTAGTTAACTGGTATCTTATTAGTTACATGATGCGTGAAATTCATTTTATCAGGATTTTAATTAAGCATGTTTTGTATGAAACTTTGTTTAATAATGCAGTGTTTGATAATTCAAGAATGTGTGGTTCATTAAGTACTGAACTAGCATCATTCGCACATACAGGTGTAGATATGAGTTAGTACTGCAGTGTGTGTTATAAGTGTACAACAAAAGGAGCAAGCCAAGTGCAGAGGCTTGAGGAATTCTTGAACTTTAGATTATACATTTTCACTAGCATTTTGAGATCTTATCATAACTCAGTCTAAATTTTAAGACATGATATAAGCATTTGATTTCTAATTTTTCAATATATTTTTTAATAGGTTAGTTTGGCCATTAGTGTGATGTAATGAACACAGAAACTTTAGTGAGATTACAGAAAATTTGGGGTGCATCACTTATTTTTGAGTGTCTGTACTGTTTTATCGCTGTGATGTGACTCCTGTAGTTTGGTAAATATGTGCCTACCTTATGAAGGGGACTGGTACAGAATCTGGAGTCTGAAATGTCGATACATATCTACCAGATTACATGGTATCATAACCCAAAAGATGGTTATCTTAATAATCATCTTTGTGAGAGCCCAGTGTCTTTCATAGGAGTTCCTCTGTATCGGTATTCATTCCATTTCCATATTACTTTCTAGGTTTTGCACCAACCATAATTCAAAAGTTTTCTTTTGCAGAGTAAATATCTTTCACTGTTAGACAAACTACCCCTACTGGAATGAGTTTTACTACCATTATTTGAAGACATTTTTGCAACTTAGAAAAAAGCATACTGGGTTTTGGTGGGGAAACATGAGAGAAAGAGACCACTTGGAAGACTTAGGCATAGATGGGAAAATTATATTAAAATGGCTCTTTGAGAAGTGGGATGGGGAACATGGACTGGATTGATCTGGCTCACAAAAGGGACAAGTGGCAGGCTATTGTGAGTGTGGTTATGAACCCTTGAGTTTCATAGAATGCGAGAAAATTCTTGACTAGCTAAGGACCTGTTGTGTCTCAAGAAGAACTCTTCTCCATGCAGTTAGTTATTGTTGAATCTCTGAAATCTGCAATCACATATTTAGTACAGTTCACTAACAAAAGTACCATATTGCTAGTATTATTACCAAATGTTTAATTTGTGTTTTGTTCTAACAGAATGGTCCAAGAGAGGTAGTTGCTGTGAAGTGTGTGGAAAAAAAACAGCTGTCAGGAGCAGCAGTTGAAAATATTATAACAGAAATCACATTACTTAAAATGTTAAAACATGAATATATTGTGGAGATGAAAGATTTTCAGTGGAATGACAGGTTTGTATTGCACACAGGATTTTGTATTTTGTAGCTTCATGTATTTCTGAATATAATATTATGTAGTGAAGAATAAATGTTTACAGCAGTACTCGTTCTGATAACCACCATTTTTACACACTTGTTGGTCCTGTGACCCAGTCATGACTGTACCAGTGACAGTGTTTCTGCTGACGCATGCCCACCCCTTCAGATAGCAAGTGACTGTTGTATTTGAAAGCCATAAAGGATGGAGCATTCACTATAGATCATACAGGGGTTGATGCAAAGAGTATGCTGGCAGTGTTATGAATGCAGTGTATGTTGTCATACAGAGATCAACTCTGTGTGGAACTATTTTGTGCAGTTTTCTCTCTCATTTGTTCTGACAAGTGACATATAATCAGCCATGTAAGAGGTGTTAAGCTGCAGCCAAAGCAAGCAGATTCTATGCATTGAAGTGAAGGAAAGTGTTCATTATAATGCATTATCAGAAAAAGGCTGAAACATGCATATAACCAGCATGTTTTTGTGTACCCATAGTAAGACATTTATGTAGTGATACATTTATGTCATTAATTTTTAGGCGTGTTTGCAAAATTGTGAAAAGCGACTCTTAGCTTTATCAAGTCCATCTGTCCATCCATATGGAACAACTTGGCGCCCACTGGACAGATTTTTATGAAAATTGATATTTGAGTAATTTTTTTAAATCTTTCAAGAAAGTTCAGGCTTCATTAAAATCTGGCATGAAGACCTATGTATATTTATGATAATACTTCACTGAAATTTTCTTAAAATGAGAAATATTTCAGATAAAAGTTATAGAGAAAACCAAAACACACATTTTATGTTCATTAATGTTTTTCCAAAAATTATGTTATTAATAAGATAGTGTAGCAAAATATGGTGGAGCTGGACAAGCCACAGATCACAATGTAATATGGTGCATGTGCTTTGCATGCTGGTTGACTTAGTCTACAGACATACACTCAGAATATGTAATACTTATTGTGTTTCTACAGCAGCAGTGGTTGTGTTAACACACCTCATTGTTAGTTTTTATCTCTTTAGTAAAATGGTAAGCTTAAAAATAAATAAATTAAAATTTATGGAGTCACAGACTCTATACAGAGCATTGCAGCAATTGTGAATTTTGTATATTTGTGTCAGATTCTTTATGTGCAGAGATCATTGGTTTCTTATTCACAGTTGTGTATGTATTTTGTCAGTGAATTATTACAAAGAGTAAAGGTCTAGGTTCTGGAAATTTCCTTTTCATATATTCCAGATATATTTTTATTATTATGGAGTACTGTGAACATGGGGATTTGTCATGTTTCATACGCAAACGACAAAAGTTACCTGAAGTAATATGCAAAAAGTTCCTGCAACAGCTTGCCTTAGCTCTGAAGTTTCTGAGATCACATAATGTGTGTCATATGGATCTTAAACCACAGAACTTGCTGCTTACCTCCAAACCAAGTCTGATGCTTAAACTGGCTGGTAAGTATGCATTATAGTTATTAAGCCTTGACTAGTTGCTCCAACCAATATCTGATCATGTGGGGCACACCTGAACCCCATATAAATAAATAGGCCAAAATCACAAGATAACATTTATTTTTGAAAAATTTATTTCAATTTGCTGACTCTATGCATTACTTTTTTCCTTCATAATTACTATGTAACATTTTTATTCACCCTATATGTCAAAACATTGGCATAAGACATGTCAGTAACATACAAAGATGTGAAAACATATTTTAAAATTCCATGTTTGAAAACATATTTGTCAGCAGGTATACTCTGACTAAGAGCTGTCATGTAAGCACACAGTGTCAGCTAGAAGTACCGTACTATAAACGCAGTAGTTTTCTCCATTTGGAACACATAAATTTTTACAAGTAGGAAGAGTTACTTCACACATCTGGCAGTCGATCTCCAGTGTAACTGATCATACTATTTTAATTAATAGAACATTTTATACAGATTTTACTTATTTACTTACTTACTTACTTACTTACATACTCCATGGTACATAGTCCTTCCTGAGCAGCTAACTGGTTTGCAGCTAGTCAAGAAATTCCCTGCATTT